>Ga0207752_1001134_pt1 | contig 12357 bp, 9 predicted proteins | sample Pon2CUnioCityCA_6_FD_187272 | JGI IMG/M metagenome (GOLD analysis project Ga0207752, IMG submission 187272) | Marine sediment microbial community from Union City, CA, USA - Pond 2C Sediment 2 (SPAdes) | ecosystem: Environmental > Aquatic > Marine > Intertidal zone > Salt pond sediment ... | reverse complement strand
GTATCTGGAGGACTATCCGGAAGAGCAGCCGATTTACGCCGAGTATGCGGGGAGGCAGGACCGGCTGACGGCTGAGGATAGGGGGTTTCTCGCGCAGTCGTCCCACCTTACCACGATGTCGTCGGTGCTCATCGATGGGCGACACAAGCTCGTCCGCTCGAGCCGTGGGGCCGATCGTCTATATGACCTGCTAATCGATCCTGATGAAGAAGTCGGCGTTGCAGGGGTCGAGCCCGATGTCGCTCAGGCGATGGGCAAGACGCTTGAGGATTTCCGGGGTCGCTTTCAGAGGGCTGAAGGCATAGAGCGGATCCCGGGAGATGCGGCCATTGAGGAGCGGCTGCGAGCGCTCGGCTACCATTGAAGTTGCACTCCCACGTGCTCGTTCAGGACTTCCAGGTGATTGGGTTGGAGATTCGTGCCTGACAGGTTGTCCAGACCGGAGAACAGAGTCAGGGTGGCGGTTACACCGAAAGGAGTTTGATATGAGGTCTCTACAGAAGGCCGCTGGCGACGGGTGGGTGGCGGAAGGTCGACCAGGTGTCAGAAGGAGAGGGGTATGAACAGGCTTGAAGGAAAGGTGGCACTGGTTACCGGCGGGAGCTCGGGGATCGGGGAGGCGACAGCCCGGCTATTTGCGCAGCATGGGGCAAAGGTGGCCGTGCTGGCTATTGAGCGGGAGGAGTTGGAAAAGGTCGCGGAGGATATATCTGCCTCCGGACACGAGGCAATCTCGATCGTTGCAGACATCTCCAACGCGGACCAGATGGAGCGCGCGGTGGGGCGAGTGGTGGATCGCTGGAGGCGACTCGACATCTTGTTCGCCAATGCAGGGATCAACGGCGTCTGGGCTCCGCTAGACGAACTGAAGCCCGACGAGTGGCGCACTACCATCAGCGTCAACCTAACCGGCACGTTTCTCACAGTCAAGTACGCTCTACCCTACCTCAAACGGAGGGGTGGCTCGATCATTATCACGTCGTCGATCAACGGGACTCGGGTGTTCAGCAGCACAGGCGCTACGGCCTACTCCTGCTCGAAGGCCGGACAGGTGGCGCTGGCGAAGATGGCGGCGCTGGAGTTGGCCGAGCACCGGATCCGGGTAAATGCGATCTGCCCCGGCAGGATCGCGACAGAGATTGAGGAGTCGACTGAGAGACAGGCGCTAGAACACATAGAAGAACCTGTGGAGTACCCCGAAGGGGCGATTCCCCTGACAGACGGAAAGGCCGGGCGGCCGGAAGAGGTTGCGCAGCTGGTGCTGTTTCTGGCGTCGGAGGCGGCGAGCCACATCACCGGGACGACAGTGTGGATCGACGGGGCCCAATCACTGCTGGTCGGGTAGACCAAGTCCGGCGGAACGCGTCCCGCCACCTCGTCGGGACCGCTCCACAAGTCGACGGCACTCATGCACGTCCGGAGGGCGCTGAAGGAGGTTGAAACCCCTTCGGCGTCCTCCGGCTTGAAGAGCCGGTGACATAGGACACCGGGCTCCCTGCGGTGGCTCAAGCAACGGTGACGAGGACTCCCCCTCACCGTAGCATAATTGGCAGATAGACGACTGTGGTCTCTGGGAATCCGCACGCGGATGCCCGGTTGTTTGGCGAGTACGGATCGGTGATTGCTGGAGACGGGAGGACTTCTGCCCTATTGGTGAGCGCTTCCGATCCGACTAACTGTCCCTGGAGGGTAATAAGCACGCGGCCTCCGTCCGGGAGGTCTGCGGCTGCCCGCAGGTTTCCATCCCCGTTGCTCGGACAGAGGGCTCCGTCAAACCCGGTGCATTCCCAGGTGACCGACGCTAACTCGACCGGGATTGTGTCGCTGATCATGGACGAAGGAGCATCACTGGGCCCATCGTTGCCGGCCACGATAGTATATACTACGTCACCGTGGAGCGACGATGCTGGTTCCCGAGTCTTCTGGATCCAGAGGTCTGCGGCGACCGTCGCCAGGACCGGGGTCGTATCGAAATTGTCGCCGTTGTCGTCGTCGAGGACGTCGCTGCTGACCCAAGCCTGATTGTTCAGCACGGTCCCACCGGCCGTCGATGCGTCCGTTCTGACGGTCACCGAGACCTGTGCGGTTGCGTCGGCGGCGAGCGTGCCGAGCCCGCAGCGGAAGCTGCGCGCGGCGGTGCAACTTCCTTGCGAGGCGTTGATCTCCACCACGGCAAGTTCCTCCGGGAGATCGTCTACGAGGACCACATTCTCGGCCGTGGAGGGGCCGGCGTTCGTCACGACAAGGGTGTAAGTTAGCGCTCCCCCCGCCGTCACCTACCCGACGGTTGGCGTGAAGGCACCACCTGGCTGGCCGTCTATTTGGACCTGACCCACCGCAGTCTTGCGCACCGCCAGGTCCGCTACCGCGGTGATGCTCAGGGGCACTGTGGCCACGTTGTTGTCCAGGTTGGAGTCCGGTGTGTTCGACGTCACCGTCGCCACGTTTTCGAGGTCGGTCTCCTGATCCGCTGTGGCGTTAATGGTGATGATTATGCGCCCCGGGTCCGACGATGAGCGGGGATGCAGGTGAGTGGAACCCATGGTCGCCAAATCGAAGACGCCGGTGCTGAGCGCGAAGGTACAGTCGAAGCTGGTGATTGCACCGCCCTCAGTTCGGACTGCGAGGCTACACCCGTTCGGGTCGACGGGTCCACTGGTGACCAACGTGTCGGTGACGACGACGTTGTCCGCGGTCGTCGGGCCCAAGTTGTCCACGATGATAGTGTAGGTGAATTGCCTCCCGGCTTCCATCGTCGGGCTCGGGCTGACCAGTTTGATAATCCGCAGGTCCGCTTGGTCGATGACACTGAGGCTGGTGACGGCTGCGTTATTCGAGGTATCCGGGTCGAAGGTGACCGAGGTCACGGTGGCGAGGCTTTCGACGTCAACGTTGCCGTCTGCAGTGGCGTTGATAGTGACGATTATCCGCCCTTGGTCCGACGGCGAGCGAGGATTCAGCCGAGTGCTGCCGAAGTTTGGGTTCGGTTGGAAAAGTTAGGATGGCGTTCGGCTCTCCACACGATCCTAGCCAACGGAATTCCAACTGTTTCCAACTCAGCCCGTAAGGAATGCAAACCAAGCTCAGAGCCGGGGTGCCGGCGCTTGTTGTATCATATAATATGGGAAACGAAGGGGCCATTCGTGGAGCAGGATAGCTTCGGCCAGCCGAGCCCGGTCGAGATCACAGACGCCCTCGAACGTGTCGCAGGAAATCTTTGCGGATCCGTGGATCGGTAGGTCCGACCACGGCGCCGATGAGTACGTGATCCACGTTATTTGTGCTTCTACGCAACGCAGAGTAAAAGGGAGGACTATGAAATCGGGGTCGTCGGGCAGACCGCTTGCGGTCTACGGCGCTATCGCTGCTAACTTCATCGTCGCGGTGGCCAAGTTCGTGGCTGCCATCTTCACTGGGAGCTCCGCTATGCTCTCGGAGGGGATTCATTCGGTTGCGGACACCGGCAATCAGCTGCTGCTTCTACTGGGTATCACGCGTGGCAGGCTACCTCCTGATGAACTCCACCCATTCGGACACGGCAAGGAGCTCTACTTCTGGAGCTTGATCGTCGCCATCATCCTGTTTGGCGTGGGCGGGGGAATGTCGGTCTACGAGGGGATCATTCACCTGCAGCATCCGTCGCCGATTGAGGATGCGACGTGGAACTACGTCGTCCTCGGCCTCGGGGTAGTGGTCGAGGGAGCCGCGTGGGTGATTGCGCTCCGAGAGATCCTGAAGGTGCGACGAGAGGGGCAGAGCCTGTGGCGTGCCATCCGGACGAGCAAGGACCCCGCAGTCTTCACGGTTCTGGGCGAGGATTCGGCGGCCCTCATGGGCCTCATCGTCGCTTTCCTGGGCATCTTTCTGGCCCAGCGGCTGAACATGCCAGCCCTGGACGGGGTTGCGTCGCTGGTTATCGGAACGATCCTGATCGTCGTGGCCGGCTACCTGGCCTATGAGAGCCGGGACCTGATCATAGGCGAGAGTGCAGACGTCACCCTGGTTCAGGGCATCCGCGGCCTCGTGAAGAATGACCCAGCAGTACAGGAGATAGAGCGGCTGTTGACCATGCACCTGGGCCCAAGGGACGTCCTGGTTGCCATCGAGCTCTCGTTCCGACCGGATCTGTCGGGCGCCGACATCGAGGAGACGGTGGATCGGCTGGAGCGGAAGATCGGAGACGAGTACCCAATCGTAGGGCATATCTTCATCGAGGGGTAGCGTAATAGGCTTCGCTCTGAGGCTGCCTCGGCTTCGCGCGTCGCATAGCGGAATGGAATATAGGCAGGCTGCTCCTGACTGGACAAGCCCAACCCAATTCCAACGTTGTCCAACCCAACCCAAAGGGAATCCCAATGGAACTCAACCTCTGTGGGGCTCCGCTGACCGTATAATAGTGGGGGGACATAATCGTGTCCTCTCACCACGCCTGACGTACTGGAAAGACGTAGGCACCTTCCCGGATTCGGTAATCCTGAAACTGCGGCTTGACACAGGAAGCGTCGGAATTAGTGGGTTCCTGTAGAGGTTTCTGTCCTGGAACGTTTGGATACAGATTAAACACAGACCCTTAGTGAGGAGGGGGAAATGGCACGTGAGATGGTGACGATTGACGGGAACGAGGCGGCGGCCTACGTGGCCCACCGCACGAACGAAGTGATCGCGATCTACCCGATCACTCCGGCCTCGCCGATGGGAGAGCACGCTGATGAATGGAGCGCCTTCGGCGAGACGAATATATGGGGCACGGTCCCTCTGGTCACAGAGATGCAGTCGGAGGCCGGTGCTGCCGGGGCCGTCCACGGAGCCCTGCAGACAGGCTCGCTCACGACGACGTTCACTGCCAGCCAGGGGCTCCTGCTCATGATCCCGAATATGTACAAGATCGCAGGCGAGCTGACGAGCACGGTGTTTCACATCGCCACCCGTTCGGTGGCGACCCACGCGCTTTCGATCTTTGACGATCACAGCGACGTGATGGCCGCTCGGGGCACTGGGTGGGCGATGCTCTTCGCCAACAGCGTACAGGAGGCGATGGACTTCGCCTTGATCGCCCAGGCGAGCACGCTGGAGACGCGGGTGCCCTTCCTCCACTGCCTCGACGGGTTCCGCACCTCCCACGAGATCCACAAGATCGAGAAGCTCTCCGAGGACGATATGCGGGCTATGATCGACGACGATCTGGTGCGCGCTCACCGCCGACGAGGCCTCTCCCCCGAGAACCCCTTTATCCGCGGCACGGCTCAGAACCCAGACGTCTTCTTCCAATCCCGGGAGGCGGTGAACCCCTTCTACGAGAAGACACCGGGGATGGTTCAGGAGGTAATGGATCGGTTTGCCGACGTGGTGGGCCGGGAGTACCACCTCTTCGACTACATCGGGGCTCCCGATGCGGATCGGGTGATCGTCTTGATGGGCTCGGGTGCTGAAGCAGCGGAGGAGACGGTCAACTACCTAGTCGATCAGGGTGAGAAGGTCGGGGCGCTCAAGGTGCGTCTTTACCGCCCGTTCTCAGTGGAGCATTTCCTCGAGGCGCTGCCCTCCCAGGTTTGTAGAGTCGCGGCGCTCGATCGGGCGAAGGAGCCGGGCGGGCCGGGTGAGCCGCTGTATCAAGACGTGGTGGCGGCCCTCGACGAAGGAGAGGCGCGCGGAATACTTCCCTTTGAGACGCGCCCCAGGGTATTGGGCGGGCGGTACGGGCTTTCGTCGAAGGAGTTCACCCCGGCAATGATCAAGGGGATCTTCGATGAGATGAGCAAAGAGGACCCGAAGCGGCACTTCACGGTGGGCATTCAGGATGACGTGACGCATACTAGTCTCTCCTACGATCCCAGGTTCGATACCGAACCGGAGGATGTCATCCGAGCAGTCTTCTGGGGGCTCGGTTCCGACGGGACGGTGAGCGCAAATAAGAACTCGATCAGGATCATCGGCGAGGAGACCGACAATCAGGCTCAGGGCTATTTCGTGTACGACTCGAAGAAGGCGGGGGCGGTCACCGTCTCGCACCTTCGCTTCGGGCCGAGGCCAATCCACAGCACCTACTTGATCAACCGGGCCAGCTTCGTGGGCGTCCATCAGTTCCGTTTCTTCGAGCAGTTTCACGTTCTGGAACAGGCGGCCCAGGGCGCGACGGTTCTGATCAATAGCCCACACCCGCCGGAGGAGACCTGGGATTTGATTCCCCGCTCGGCACAGGAGGAGATCATCGAGAAGGAGCTCGAGGTCTACGGGATCAACGCCTACGAGATCGCCGAGGAGATCGGGCTGGGGAACCGCATCAACACGGTGATGCAGACTGGCTTCTTCGTCCTGAGCGGCATCCTGCCGCGGGAGGAGGCGATCGAAGGGATCAGGGAAGGGATTCGGAAGAGCTACGGGAAACGGGGTAAGGCGGTTGTGGAGAACAACTACGCTGCTGTCGACGCCGCCCTTGAGGCTTTGTACGAGATCCAGGTTCCGGACGAGGTCACGAGCGAGGTCGAGATGCGGTCGGTGGTGCCGGAGAAAGCGCCCGACTTCATGCACGACGTCACGACTTTGATGATGAGCCGGAAGGGCGAGGATCTGCCGGTGAGCGCGATGCCGGTGGATGGCACCTGGCCGAGCGGCACGACCCGCTGGGAGAAGCGGAATATCGCCCTCGAAGTCCCAGTCTGGCAGCCCGAGGTCTGTATCCAGTGTGGACGGTGTGTGCTCTACTGCCCGCACGCGGTGATCCGCTCCAAGGTTTACGACGACGGTTACCTGGATGAGGCGCCGGCGACGTTCAAGTCGATCGATGCGCGCTGGCGGCAGCCAAGGATGGAGGGGAAGAAGTACACACTCCAGGTGGCGGTGGAGGACTGCACGGGGTGCGCCGTCTGCGTGGAGGTCTGCCCGGCTAAGGACAAGACGGCGGTGGGGCGGAAGGCGATTAATATGGAGCCTCAGCTGCCGATCCGGGAACAGGAAAAGGAGAACTGGGACTTCTTCCGCTGGACGCTGCCGGAGGCGCCACCGGATGCAGATCTGGACTTCAGCAGAACGAAGGACGTCCAGTTGCTGCAGCCCGTGTTCGAGTTCCCGAGCGCCTGTGCAGGCTGCGGGGAGACGCCTTACCTGAAGCTGCTGAGCCAGCTCTTTGGCGATCGGGCCATCATCGCGAACGCCACGGGGTGCACCAGCATCTACGGTGGCAACCTGCCCACGACTCCCTGGGCCTTTAACGAAGAGGGGAGGGGGCCGGCCTGGAGCAACTCACTGTTCGAGGATAACGCCGAGTTTGGCTTCGGATTCCGGCTAACAGCTGACAAGCAGGCGGAGTATGCCCGCGAGCTAGTCGACCGGATGCGCTCGGAAATCGGCGAGGAGCTAGCTGATGGGCTGCTCACGGGCGATCAGAGCGGCGACCCAGGGATCCGTGCACAGCGAGAACGGGTGAAGGAGTTGAAGAAGCGGCTGGGAGATATGGACGACCCCACGGCGAAGCACCTATACAGCCTGGCCGACGCGCTGATGAGGAAGAGCGTGTGGAGCGTGGGGGGCGACGGGTGGGCGTACGACATCGGGTACGGAGGGCTCGATCATGTGGTGGCGATGGGACGCGATATCAACCTGCTGGTGGTCGATACGGAGGTGTACTCGAACACGGGCGGCCAGGCGTCGAAGGCCACGGGACTGGGGGCCGTGGCGAAGTTCGCTGCAAGCGGGAAGCCAACGCCGAAGAAGGATCTGGGTATGATGGTGATGACGTATGGGTACGTCTACGTCGCGCAGGTGGCGATGGGAGCGAACGCGCGACAGACGATCCAGGCTTTCCGGGAGGCGGAGTCGTACGACGGTCCCTCTTTGATCATCGCGTACAGCACGTGCATTGCCCACGGGATCAATATGGCGAAAGGGATGGACCAGGAGGATCTGGCCGTCAAGTCGGGCTACTGGCCGCTGTATCGGTACGATCCACGGCTGAGACAGCAGGGCGAGAACCCGCTCCAGCTCGATTCGAGAGAGCCCTCGGTACCGCTGCGCGAGTATGCGTACAACGAGAACCGGTACCGAATGCTGGCGCAGAGCAATCCTGAGAGAGCCGAGCGGCTCTTGGAGGAGGCTCAGAGGACGGTGGTTGATCGATGGCGGAAATACAAGCATATGGCGAGTATGGACGTCGATCCGGGCGCCGACGCCGGCGCCGGTCCTGCGACGCTCGAGGAGGAGTAGCGATAGCGGATTCGCGGGGCGGGGCGGGGATGAGATGGAGGTTGCTGATGGAAAGAGAGCATAGGTTCCTGTTGAAGCGGGTACGCAGGCTTCACATCCAGAGGACGGTACGGGGCGTGTTCCTCCTTTGCCTGGCGGTGGCGGCCGTGGTCGTGATCCCGGCCAGGCGTGCCACGGAGGCGGAGACGAGTAGCGTCGGCGTGAGCCCTGAGCAGGCCATTGCCCTTGCGCTAGAGGGCGAGGTGGGAGAGAACGACGTGCGCCTGAGCGACATGGGCAGCGATGCATTATTCGACGCCGAGAACCCGGCCGTGGCCTACAACAGCCGGGACGATCAGTACCTGGTGGTCTGGCGAGGGGATGACAACAGCGGGGAGATGGTGGAGGGGGAGTCCGAGATCTTTGGCCAGCGGGTCGACGGGGCCAGTGGGGCCGAGATCGGCGACGACTTTCGGATCAGCGACATGGGCTCCGATGGGGATCCGGCCTACGACGCCTTCGCCCCGGCCGTGGCCTACAATAGCCAGGCGGGCCACTACCTGGTGGTATGTCGTAAGGAGGAGGTATGACGCCTTCATCGACGGGGGCGACAATCCGGGCGTTGGGCATCGCCGGCAGCCTGCGGCAGGGCTCGTACAACCGGGCCCTGCTCCGGGCTGCCCGGGATCTCGCACCGGACGACCTGGAGATCACGGTTTTCGACAACGAGATACTGAAGCGCGTCCCCCCGTACAACGAGGACGTGCGGGCTCGGGGCGACCCAGAACCGGTCAAGGCGCTAAAGGATGGTATTGGGGACGCGGATGCGCTGGTGATCGCGACCCCTGAGTACAACCACTCGATCTCGGGAGTGCTGAAAAACGCACTCGACTGGGCGTCTCGTCCGCCCGATGAGACGCCGCTGCATCGAATTCCCGTGGCGATTATGGGGGCCACGACAGGGACCTGGGGGACAGTCAGGGCTCAGATGCACCTGCGGCAGTTGTGCGTCGACCATGACATGCTTGCCATCAATCAGCCGGAGGTTCTGGTGGCGCGCGCCCACGAGAAGTTCGATGAAGAAGGCCGTCTAATGCATGAGGTGACTCGCCACTTTGTCGGTCTTCTGATGGAAGCGCTACTTACATGGACCCGGAAAGTGGAGGAAGACGCCTCTCGGTGAGCGAGAGGATTCAACGGGGGTGGGGAGGCGAGGTGGGCGTTGGTCGGGAACCAGGCTCAGATTGGGAAGGGGATCGCCTCCGCATCTGGGAATGAGAACCGTGAATTGCAGTGGAAGTTCCCTTACAACGGGAAGGAGTGAAAGATGATGGACACACGGACAACCTACCTCGGCATGGAGCTGAAACATCCGATCATGCCGTCCGCTTCTCCTCTGTCGAGAAGTACGGAAACGATTCGCCGGCTGGAGGACAATGGCGCTGCGGCGGTGGTGATGCACTCGCTCTTCGAGGAGCAGATCACGCTGGAAAGTGAGCAGCTGGACCACTATTTGAGCTACTTTACCGACGCATTCGCCGAAGCGTTGACATGGTACCCGGAGCAGAAGGACTATCGAATCGGGCCGGAGGAGTATCTGGAGCACATTCGGAGAGCGAAAGAGGCGGTCGACATCCCGATCATCGGGAGCCTGAACGGCATCTCGACCGGTGGATGGATCAGGTATGCCGAGGAGATCGAGCAGGCGGGGGCAGATGCGCTGGAGTTGAACGTCTATTACATTCCCACCGATCCGGAGATGGCGCCAACAGACGTGGAGGAGCTGGCTGTCGGCGTCCTGGGCGCTGTTAAGAAGACGGTCTCGATCCCGGTGGCGATCAAGCTAAATCCGTACTATAGCTCCCTCCCGCACCTGGTGCAGCGACTGGTCGAAGCGGGTGCCGACGGCCTGGTGTTGTTCAATCGTTTCTACCAGCCGGACTTCGACCTGGAGGAATTCGATGTTGTGCCGTCGCTGACGTTCAGTCGGTCCGAGGAGATGCGGCTGCCGCTGCGGTGGGTGGCGATCCTCCATGGGCGCATGGAGGCGGATCTGGCGATCACGTCGGGGGTGCACACCCACCTGGACGTGGTGAAAGGACTCATGGCTGGCGCGCGGGTGACGATGATGGCCTCGGAGCTCCTGGAGAACGGCGTGGGTCGGATTCAGACCATCTTGGACGCTGTGGTCGATTGGATGGATGAACACGAGTATGAGTCGGTAGCGCAGATGCAGGGGAGCATGAGCCAGCAGAACGTCGCGGATCCGGCCGCGTTCGAGCGGGCCAACTATATGCAGGTGCTCCAATCGTGGCGTCCGGACCCGGCGGGACAGCTGTACAGGGAAATAGTGCGGTAGTTGCAGGCGGTCGGTAGTACGTCCCTTCCCGGGCAGATACCCCTGTCGTCGTTAGCGCGTTTTCCGAGGGTAGAAAGCCCACGGTTCGGATGGTGCCCTCGAAGGGATGGAACCCGTGATGGAGGCCGAGGGCAGTAGCTGACGGCCTTCGACGCGGATTAGGGCATCAACGTCAAAGGAAGGGAGTAGATGAAAGCGATTCAGGTGGACAAATTTGGGGCTCCTGATGTCCTGGACTACAGGGACGTTCCCCGCCCAGAGCCGGCTCCGGGGGAGATTCTGGTGGAGATAGAGGCAGCGGGCGTCAACTTCATCGATATCTACCACCGGACGGGGGCGTATCAGAGAGGTCTGCCGCTCACGCCCGGGGTAGAAGGCGCTGGCGAGGTGGCAGCGGTCGGGATGGACGTGTCGCGGTTCGAGCAAGGCGATCGCGTGGCCTATACCATGGTGATGGGGTCGTACGCGGAATACGCGACGGTTCCCGCCACAAAGGCCGTTCGGGTACCCGATGGGATCGATCTGCGCCAGGCGGCGGCGGTGATGCTGCAGGGAATGACGGCTCACTATCTGAGCCATAGCACGTATTCGCTCCAGGAGCACGAATCGGCACTCATTCACGCCGCGGCGGGGGGCGTCGGTTCTCTACTGGTGCAGATGGCGAAACTACGTGGTGCCCACGTCATCGGTACGACGTCAACAGAGGCGAAAGCTCAGGCAGCGGGCGAATTGGGCGCGGACGAGATGGTCCTATACACGGAAGTGAACTTCGAAGATGAGATCAAGCGGATCACCGTGGGTGAGGGTGTGGACGTAGTCTACGACGGTGTGGGGAAGACGACGTTTTGGAAGGGCTTGAACTGCCTGCGGCAGAGGGGGATGATGGTGCTCTTCGGACAGGCGAGCGGGGCCGTGGAACCCATCGACCCGCAGACTCTGAAGCGGAAAGGATCACTCTTCCTGACGAGACCGAGCTTGGGCGATTACATTGCGACGCGGGACGAGCTCGAGCGGCGAGCCAGCGATCTGTTCGGGTGGATTGAGAACGGTGAATTGACGGTGCGCATCGACCGGACGTTTCCGTTGCGTGAGGCGCCAGATGCTCACCGTTACATCGAGAACAGGAAGACGCAGGGAAAGCTATTGCTGATTCCATAGAGAAATAGGGGGACGGAGCTATGAGCGAGAGGACAGCGAGCGGAGGAGGGGCGAGCCTGGGCCAGGTGCAGGGTATTCTACGGCTGACCGTCTGGGCACTGGCGTTCATCGTGTGCGTCGTGGCGATCGGGATCCCGCTGTCGGGCATTCTGCCGTTGCCATTTGCGCTAGGGGCGGGCGGCGTGGTGGGCCTTTTCGTGGCATCGATCGTCAGCGGGACGATCTACGTGTTGCCCGAGTTTCAGCGAGCTATCCTGCTGCAAATGGGACGCTACGAAGATACGAAAGGACCGGGCTTCTTTATGGCGGTTCCCTGGCCACCCTTCTACCAGAGTGTGGCGCAGATCCTCGATATGCGGATCGACAGCCGGCCGGTGAAGGCAGCCGAGACCCTGACATCGGACAACGTACCGGTCGACTGCCAGGCCGTGATCTTCTACCGCGTGGAGGACCCAAAGCAGGCCTCTCTCGAGGTGAAGGACTATGAAGAGGCGGTTTTCGGAGCTGCGAACGCTGCTTTGAAGGACATCATCGGATCGCTGAGCCTGAGCGAGCTCTTGAGTGAACGGGAAAAGGTGGCCAGCAGTCTCGAACAGATCGTGGACAGATCCGCGGTCGAGTTCGGTGTCGACATCACGTCGGTAGAGCTGACGGACGTTCAG
>Ga0207752_1001133_pt1 | contig 12363 bp, 9 predicted proteins | sample Pon2CUnioCityCA_6_FD_187272 | JGI IMG/M metagenome (GOLD analysis project Ga0207752, IMG submission 187272) | Marine sediment microbial community from Union City, CA, USA - Pond 2C Sediment 2 (SPAdes) | ecosystem: Environmental > Aquatic > Marine > Intertidal zone > Salt pond sediment ... | reverse complement strand
CGGTGACGATCTCGTCCTTGAGCGTGTCCAGCAGCGCAGGCGAGATGTTCGCGCGGTCGTGCGAAAGCACCAGGCGCAGCCGCTCCTTGGCGACTGCCCCACTCGACTGTTCACCACGGCCCAGCAAGCGTCCAAGAAATCCCATGATCAATCCCCCTCAGTGCGCACAAAACGGAAGAGCCGTTCCAACACACCCGGCTCGCGCAGCGGCAGAAACGGCACGTCCTCGCCCAATAGCCGGCGTGCGATGTTGTGAAACGCCCGACCCGCCAGAGAACTGTCGCTGGAGAAGGCGAGCGGCTGGCCCCGGTTCGCAGCGACCAGGATGTCCTGATCCTCTGGCACAATGCCGATCAGGTCGATCGCCAGCAGTTCGACGACGTCGGGGACGTCGAGCATCTCGCCACGCCGCACCATGTCAGGCTTGATGCGGTTGATGATCAGGCGCGTCGGCCCCTGCTCCTCGGCCTCGACCAGGCCGATGATCCGATCCGCGTCGCGTACGGCGGCCACCTCCGGGTTGGTGACGATGAGAACCTCGTCGGCCGGGGCGACGGCGTACCGGAACCCCTGCTCGATACCGGCGGGCGAGTCGATCAGGACGAAATCGTACTGGTCTCGCAGGCCGTCGCAGACGCGCACCATGTCCTCGGGTCGGACGGCGCTCTTGTCGCGGGTCTGCGCAGCCGGCAGCAGGAATAGCTCCGAAAGCCGCTTGTCGCGCACCATGGCCTGGCGCAACCGGCACCGCCCCTCGATTACGTCGACCAGGTCGTAGACGATCCGGTTCTCGAGCCCCAGCAGCACGTCCAGGTTGCGCAAGCCGACGTCGGCGTCGATCGCGACCACGCGCTGCCCGCGCACGGCCAGTGCGATGCCCAGGTTGGCCACCATGGTCGTCTTGCCCACGCCACCCTTGCCGGAAGTAATCGTGATCACTCTTGCCGCCATCGACTCTCCTTACCTCCCACCCCCAAAACACCAGCGCCCAAGACGCGGACTGTGGTCCGCTCGGAGCTTATGTAAGAATCGCTCGTAGCCCCCGTCTCGGGGGCGTTTCGACTATTCAACGTACGCATAACCATCTTGGCTCAGCCCGCGCCAAAGCCGTGCCAGGGGACGGCCACGATCCGGCCTTCGCGCACCACCGCCATCTCCGGCACGGGCTGACGTCGACTGTCCTCCGGGGAGCGAGCGATGTGACCCGCGATGCGGAGCTGCATCGGCGCCAGGTCGAGCGCGCAGATCACGGCTTCCTCATCCCCCAACGCCCCCGCGTGCACCAATCCACGCACCCGGCCCCAGACGACGATATGCCCGCCGGCAACCACCTCGGCCCCGGGATTGACGTCGCCGATGACGACGATGTGACCCGGATAGCGCAGGCTCTGGCCGGAACGCAGTGTGCGCTGCACGACCAGCCCCTCGACAAAGGGGGGCTCCTCTTCCTCCAGTGTGCCCTCAGCCTCGCGCGGCTGCGGCAGGCCGACGTCGATCACCAAGCCCAGCTTCTGGGTGGCGGCCTCCGTGGCCGGGTTCTCGCTGACCACCGCCCACAGCTCAACCTGGTGCTGATCCAACAACGCACGCGCGCTCTCGATATCGGCGCGGGTCAACTCGCGCGTCCCCACATCGAGCGCCACGCGGCCACCGCGGAAGAAGGAGGGACTGGCACCGAGACGGGCCTCCAGCGCGCGCAGATCCGCACCCCAATCACGATTGGCCCAGTCTCCCTCCTGCAGTGTGACGAGCAGTCCCTGACGGATGCCTTTGATGGTGATCGGTTCTGGGCTCACGCAGTCGCCTCCCGGACAATTGATAGAATTATAGCACAGGAAGCCATATTGTGAAAACTTGCTATCGGCGCTGGAGATTGCCCTAACACCGTCGGGCTTGCCCAAGCCCACCAGTATGCTATAATTTTGCCGATGTCATCGCTAATCATCATCTTCGTCGTCACGGCCCTGGGGTTCGACTTCCTGAATGGCTTTCACGACAGCGCCAACATCGTCGCGACCATGATCTCATCGCGAGCCATGGGGCCGCGCCGGGCACTCATGCTCAGCGCGCTGGCGCACCTGGGCGCCCCATTTCTCTTCGGCGTCGCCGTGGCGACGACGATGGGCCGCGAGGTCGTGCAGCCATACGCGAACACCATCCCCGTCGTGCTGGCCGCGCTGGTGGCGGCGATTGCGTGGAACCTGGTCACGTGGCTTCTGGGGATTCCGTCCAGTTCGTCCCACGCGCTCGCCGGCGGGCTGGTGGGTGCGACCGTCACAGGTTACGGAATAGAGGGCGTCCAACTCCCTGGGCTGGTCAAGATTTTCACCGCGCTGCTGCTGTCGCCGCTGCTGGGTTTGATCGGCGGCTACGTACTCATGAAGGTCGTGCTCTTCCTGGTTCGGGGGGCCTCACCGCGCATCAACCGGTTCTTCAAGCGAGCACAAGTCCTCACCGCGTTGGCCCTGGCGCTGAGCCACGGCACGAACGACGCGCAGAAGACGATTGGCATCATCACCATGGGGCTGGTAGGAGCGGGGGTGCTGGACGAGTTTCGGGTACCACTGTGGGTCATCGGCGCCAGCGGTGGAGCCATCGCCCTGGGGACAGCGCTGGGCGGCTGGCGCATCATCCGCACGCTGGGAGGAAAATTCTACAAGATCCGACCCGTGCACAGCTTCACAGCCCAGATCACGTCAACGGTGGTGACCCTGGGGGCAGCGCTGCTGGGCGGCCCCGTCAGCACCACCCAGGTGGTCAGTTCTGCCATCCTGGGAGTCGGGTCAGCCGAGCGACTGAACAAGGTGCGCTGGGGAGTCGCCGGCAACATCGCCCTCGCCTGGGTACTGACGATCCCGGCCTCGGCTCTCTTGGCCGCGCTAGCATACCTGGCCATCCGCCAGGCCGGGGTATAGGAGGAGAAATGGGCTGGCTGCAACGTCTTTTCAAGCCACGGCCAAACCGGTTCGTCGAGTTGCTGATCAAGCAAGCGGAGTACACGCTCCATGGCATGGAAGCGCTCAAAGAATATATGGAGTCTCCGAGCAAGGAAGGGGCCCAACGCATCACGCGGATGGAGAAAGAGGCCGACGAGATACGACGCATCCTGATTGACGAGCTGAACCGCACGTTCGTCACCCCGATGGACCGGGAGGACATTCACGCCCTGTCGCGCGCCATCGACGACATCATCGACTACGGCTATACGACGGTGGGCGAGATGGACGTCCTCGAGGTAGTGCCCAACAATTACATGCGGCGCATGGTCTCGCTGCTGCGCGATGCCGCGCGCGAGATTCACCTGAGCGTGCTGCGGCTTCCGGATCACCCCGGCGTCGCCGAAGATCACGCCGTGCGGGCCAAGGCGCTGGAGAACCGGGTGGAAACCGTCTACCGGGAGGCCCTGGCCGATCTGTTCCACCTGCCGCGAGACGCGGAGCACGTCGTGGAGATGCTGAAGCTACGCGAGATATACCGTCACCTGAGCAACGCTGCCGACCGCGGGGACGAGGCGGCCAACGTGCTGACCGACATCGTGGTCAAGATGACGTGAGAACATCGCGCCATTAGAATGGCGTCTTTAGACAATGAGCGCCATCAGAATGAGCGCCATCGGAATGGCGTCTTTAGACAATGTGCGCCATCAGAATGAGCGCCATCAGAATGGCGTCTTTAGACAATGAGCGCCATCAGAATGGCGGTTAAAGAATGACGGTACCCTATGGCTGAGTACGGAGAGTCTCTCACCGAGCGCGAGATAGAGATCCTGCAGATGGTGGCGACCGGCGTCACCAACCGCGAGGTCGCCTACCAACTGAGCATCAGCGTCAACACGGTCAAGGTTCATCTGCGCAACGTGTTCAACAAGCTGGGGGCCGAATCGCGCACCGAGGCGACGATGATCGCCGTGCGCGAGGGCTGGGTGTCGGTGGAAGGTCTTGAACAGGAATCAGCATCAACAGACGACACCGCAGGCCGGTTCCAGGCCGCCCCGGCGCCTCCCCTCCCCTGGTTCAAACGGGTGACGTTGATCGCTGCCGTGCTGCTCGCGGCGGCCGGGGTGGCTGTGACGTGGCCCCGCAGCCAGCCGCAGGCAGGCAGCGGACGGAATCTACCATTTGACCAGTCGCCAGAGCAGCCGGTGGCTGTCCCGATGGGAGACGAAGAGTCCGCCTGGCACGAGCAGGCCCAGATGCCGACGCGACGCGCCCACCTGGCGCTCGCTGCGGCCAGAGGACAAATCCTGGCCATCGGCGGCCGCACCTCCGAAGGGGTCACATCAGCTGTGGAGGTGTACGATCCTGCAAACGACACGTGGACACCGGGGAGCGATAAACCCACACCGGTAGCCTACGTCTCGGCCGCCGTAGTCGGAACGGACGTGATCGTGCCCGGTGGTTGTGACGCACAGGGCACGCCCCTGCAGGTAGTCGAGGCATATGATCTCCTCTCCGACTCATGGCGGCCGGTCAGCCCGTTGCCCGAACCGCGCTGTGCCTACGCGATGGGCTCATTGGGCGGAAGACTCTACCTCTTCGGAGGCTGGGACGGAGACCGGTACGTGGGCACGGTGTACGTCTACGATCCGCAGGCGGACTCGTGGGCCCAGAAAGCCGCTATGCGCATAGAGCGGGGGTTCGCCGCGGCCGCCCCGCTGGCAGGCCGGCTCTACGTCGTGGGGGGGTACGATGGCGATCGAGAGCTGACCACGTGCACATCCTACGACCCGACGACGGACACGAGTGAGAAGTGCGCCCCATTGGCAGTGGGGCGAGGCGGGCTGGGGCTGGTAGCGCTGGGCGGCCAGCTGTACGCCATCGGTGGAGGCGGCTGGACCAGTTACCTGGGGTTCAACGAGCGCTACAACCCCGACGAAGGAGCGTGGAAGCCGGTTGAAACGCCGCTCGTGGGAGAATGGCGCAGCCCAGGGGTCGTGGTGTACGAAAGCTCCATCCGCGCCATCGGCGGCCAGAGCAGCGACTATCTGAGTCTGAACCTGACCTACGATCCCTTCCCCTTCCGTACGTTCATCCCCGTGAGCCATCAGTAACACAGACCCCCAAAACCCTACAACCTATTCGTAACACAACCGTAACCCACGGCGAAAGCCGGGTATGATAAGATAATCACGGTATCCTGAGACGGTGTAGGAAGCGCGGGGAGAACGGAGGCCGGGGAGGTCTCCAAGATTCCCCGCTTTTTTGAACCGAGCACAGAGATGAACGACGTAGCGATCGGATGGAATGGCTTGAGGCCCCCACCCGCCTTGCTGATCGAGCAGAGCCTCGCGCTGTTGTGCTGGGCGGCGGTGGTCGCGTTGGCCTTCGCCGCATGGCGCCGCAGGCGCGAGAACGACGCGGGCGACGTCCTCATGACCGGCGGCCTCTGGCTGGCGATCCGGGCGGCCTTGCTGGTCGCCGGCCTACCCGGATCGGGGCAGCCGGGCGACGCTTGGCTGGCCTCCGCGCTGGATCTGGCCGGCCTGGTACTGCTGGCGTGGCCATTCCTCGCGCCACCACTTCCGACCCGCTGGGCCGATCGACTGGCGGGCATTGGGCTGGTGGCCGTAGCCCTGGCGTGCGGGGGCTCGCTGTGGCAGCGGGTGCGTGGCACGCTGGGCCTGCCGCCCAGACCCCAGCTGTCCATCACGTGGGCACACAGCGCGCTGGCGCTGGCTGGCCTGGCAGCGCTCAACCTGCTGCACCTCCAGACCTGCCGACGCGCCTGGCTGCTGACTGCGACCGTCGCGCTCCTGGCCAGCGCCGGCGGAATGCTGATCCCGCCCTCGGCGTTGCCCACGCAGCCATCGACTCTGACTGCGGCCACGGCCACCCTGGCCGCCGCGTGGCTCACGTGGCTGGAACGCCTGTCACGGAAGATCACATCGGGCCGCGACCCACAACAGGCTATATCCCGACTACTTGAGGCCGGCGGATCGATGCTCGCCGCAACCGACCTGGCACGACTCTTGGAGATAGCGACAGAATCTCTAAGCCAGGTCTTGGACGTCCGTTCCACCGCTCTCCTCCTGGCGGACACCGAGTCGCCGGAGACGACGGGGAACAGGTACAGGGAGAGACGCTATTTGCGCCTGGTGGCCCGCTGGCCGCAGACGAGCGGCCTACGGGCGCCTACTCCCTTGACCCTTGAACTCAGCCCGATTCTGATGGATACGCTGGCTCAGCGCCACATCGTCAACCTGGTCCGCAAGGTGGGCGATAAGCGCCTGCGAACGCTCGAATCCGCGCTGGGAGCTGAACTGGAGGCGGCACTGCTCCTGCCACTCCTGCCGCTTCACTCACAGGTGGGACCAGGCAGCCAGGGCGGGTGGCTGGCGGTGAGCCATAGTGGCGCTCCACTGGATGGATGCCAACTGCGCCTGTGCCGAACCCTGGCAGACCAGGTGGCCGTGGTCACCTGCTGCATCCAACTGCGTGCCACGATAGAGCAGCAGTCACGCGCCCTGGATCGCCTGGCCCACCGCCAGGCACAAGAAGCGCGGCGGTCCCGGGCTATACTGGAGAGCGTGGGGGACGGCATCATCGTCTCCGACGCGGACGACCAGGTGGTTTTGACCAACAGCGCTGCAATCGACATGTTGGGGATACAGAGGTCTGACGTCCTTGGCCAGTCCTTTGGACAGATCATGGGTCGCATGACACCGGCCTGCGACGCAGGCATCATCGGGGTGCTGACAGAAGACTCGCGCCACGGCACGGAGGCGGTGTTCGAGGTGTCGGATCGGGTCGTGCAGACGTGCACAACACCGGTAGAGAACAGCGACGGCACACACTTGGGCGGGGTGGCGGTGCTGCGGGACATCACCGCGCTGGCCCGCGTCGAAGCCGAGAGAGAGGGGCTGCTGAGCGACCTGCAGGAGCACAGTCGACAGCTGGAAGAGGCGACTGACAGACTGCGGGAGCTGGACCGGCTGAAATCACAACTCATCGCCAACATGTCCCACGAGCTGCGGACCCCGTTGAACGCCATCATTGGGTTTTCGGGGGTGATGCTGAAGGGAATTGACGGCGAACTCACCGAGACACAACGCGAGGACATGGAGGTGGTCTACAGGAGCGGCAAGCACCTGTTAGGGCTGATCACCGACATGCTCGACATCAGCCGGCTGTGGGCCGGCAAGATGGACGTGACGCTGGGCGACGTCGAGCTACCAGAGGTGATCCAGGATGCAGTGGCTATCACCGCCCCTCTCATCGATGACAAACCCATACAACTGGTGCAGAAGCTCGACGCTGACCTACCGACGATCCGCACCGACAGAACGCGGGTACGTCAATTGCTGCTGAACCTACTCACCAACGCCATCAAGTACACCAAGCAAGGGGACGTGACCGTGTCTGCGTGGCCTGAGGAGGACTTCGTGGTCGTCAGCGTAGCTGACACCGGCATTGGGATCCCGCCCAAGCACATAGAGACCATCTTCCAGGAATTCGGTCGAGTGGACAATTCCAGCACGCGGGAGACGGGGGGGCTGGGGCTGGGGCTCGCCATCAGCCGTCAACTGATCGAACTGCTCGGAGGGGAGATCTGGGTGGAGAGCGAGGTGAGCGTAGGGTCCACCTTCTCCTTCAGTCTTCCGGTTGAAGGGCCTCCAGCCGCCTCCGAGGGCCAGAGAATCACCCACCAGCGGCTGGAGACAGCGTTAGCCCAGTGGCAGTGACGCGAGTTCTATCGTAATCTCTCACAGGGAAGCGAAAGGATGGCCAATCCAGACAGGCTCCTGATCGTGGATGACAACGCGGAAATGTGCGAACTGCTGGCCGAATGCCTCAGGCCGCAGCGGTACGCCCTGGCGTGCGCCAGCAGCGGACTCGAAGCCCTGGAGCTGCTCGGGAACGAGCGTTTCGACGTGGTGATCCTCGACCTCAGGCTGCCCAGATCGGACGGGATCGAAATACTCAGGCACATCCGCGAGCGGCGGCCCGAGATCGAGATCATCGTGCTCACCGCCTACGCCTCCCTGGAGACCGCTATCGAAGCACTCCGGTTGGGGGCCTACGACTACGTAACCAAGCCTTTCCTCCCCGACACCATCCGGTCCGCCGTCGAACGGGCATTGGAGAAGCATCATCTGGCGACGAGGCTGGCCGGCATATACAATATGAGCCGAGAGATGGTCCTCTCGCGAGACGTGGTGCAAGTAGCCAACGCAGTGCTGGACATCGTCGAACAGGTGCTGGAGTTCAAAACCTGCGACCTGCGCCTGATTGACGAGGAGCAGGATGAACTATATCGAGTGGCGGCGCGCAGTCGGGCGCAGGAAGCAGCGCCCAGGCTGCCGCTGAGCGGAGAGAAAGGGATCACCGTGGCAGCAGCGCGCAGCGGCAAGCCACTCTACGTCCCCGACGTCTGGGAAGATCCCAGATACGCCGGGCAGAGTGGAATGAGTCGGTCGGAGCTGGCGGTGCCCCTGCAGACGAGTGAGCGCGTGATCGGGGTGCTGAACGTCGAGAGCACCGAGGTGGACGCCTTCGGCCCAAGCGAGATCAGGCTGATCTCGACACTGGCCGCCCAAGCCGTTGTAGCGATCGAAAACGCGCGGCTGTACGAACACGCGCAGCAGGAGATTGCAGAGCGCAGGCGAGCGGAGGAAGAGGTAAAGCGCCGCAACCGGGAACTGGCCGCACTGAACAAGACGGGCCAGGCCATCACGTCCGTGCTCGACCTGGACGAGGTGCTGAGCCTGGCCATGGCCGAGGCCAGGGCCACGTTGGACGCAGAAGGCGCGTCGGTGCTGCTGTATGACGCCGCCGACGATGAGCTCGTCTTCGCCGCCACTGCCGGCCCTGAGGGGAAGACACTTGTGGGGACGCGCATGCCGGCTGTGGCCGGCATCGCCGGCTGGGCGCTGAAAGAAGCGCAGCCAGTGCTGGTTCGTGATGCACAGAGCGACCCGCGCTTCTACGACCGTATCGACCACTCCACCGGCCTGACGACGCGCTCGCTGCTGGCCGTTCCGCTGGTCTGCAAAGGGAAGGCCGTCGGCGTGATCGAAGCGATCAACAGAACTGACGAGGCGTTCGACGAGCACGACCTCGACCTGCTGAGCACATTGGCAGGTTCGGCCGCCATCGCGATCGAGAACGCACGCCTGTACGAGGCAGAGCGGGAACAACGCAGACTGTTGGAGCAGTCGCAGGCGCAGTTGGTGCAGAGCGAAAAACTGGCCGCCACCGGTCGCCTGGCCGCCTCGCTGGCCCACGAGATCAACAACCCTCTCCAGGCCATCCACAACAGCCTGCAACTCATGCTCACTTTCCCGCTGAAACCCGATGAACAGCGGGAATACCTGGAGATGGCCAACGAAGAGGTCCAGCGGTTGATCAACATGGTGACGCGGACCCTCGACTTCGCGCGCGAGCCACAGCGAAAGATGGAGCACACGAACATCAACGAAGTCATCGAAAAGGTACTGGCACTGGCCAGAAAGTACCTCCAGCACCGTCACATCGCGCTTCGGCGCGACCTATCTCCCGATCTGCCGGCTGTCAGGGCCGCTCCCGACGAACTGGGGCAAGTCTTTCTCAATATGGTGCTCAACGCAGTGGACGCCATGGCCGAGGGGGGAACTTTGAGTGTGTCGAGTCGACTGGCCGAAGATGGGCGCCTGGCGACATCCATCGCCGACACCGGGCACGGGATCGCCCCTGAACATCTCGACCACGTCTTCGAGCCTTTCTTTTCAACGAAGGAGGCAGGCACGGGCCTGGGGTTGAGCGTCAGTTACAACGTGATCCAGCGGCACGGAGGCGAGATCACTTTTCAGAGCAAGGTAGGAGAAGGGACAACGTTCGTGGTGTGGCTGCCCACGCTGCCGGCATAGAAGACAGGGGCACACAATGACCGCATCCAAAATCGCAGACCAGCCGACCTTCCCCGGCGCGCACATCCTGATCGTGGACGACGAGCAGACGACACGTCGCACACTGGCAGGGTTGCTACAGCGCATGGGGTACCGGACTGCGGAGGCATCCTCTGGCCGGAGGGCGCTGGAGTACATGGCCCGTCGGCACTTCGACCTGGTGATCCTCGACCTGAAAATGCCCGGGATGGATGGCACCGAGGTGCTGAGATCAGCGCGTCCGATGGCAGACGACACGGTGTTCATCATTCTGACCGCCCATGGCACGCTGAATTCTGCCATCGCCGGCATCCGACACGGAGCCTTCGACTATCTGCTCAAGCCCAGCCCTGTCAAGGAAATCGTCACAGCCGTGGAAGCCGGCCTGGCCGAGCGGCAGCGACGGCTGCAGAGCAAAGACCCGGTCACCCTGTTGGAACGGGCTTTGGCGAACATGAAGGCCGCGACAGCCCGGCCGGAGACGCCTTCTCCCAGGAACCGCTTCCTCCACGCATTGGAGCTCACCGTGGACACTATGAAGGGACTCGTCCTCGCCGGCGGCCAGCCGGTCGATCTGACACCGACCGAGTTCGACATCCTCACGTATCTGATGCGCAATCAGGATCGCGTCGTCTCCTGCCGTGAGTTGGTCGCCCACTTGCGCGGCTACGACCTGGACGAGCGGGACGCGCGCGTCTTCCTACGCTCCCACGTCCACCGGCTGCGACAGAAGTTGGAGCGCGATCCCTCCAGCCCCTGCATCATCCACACGGTACGCGGCAGAGGGTATATCATCTCCTCCGAAGCCACCGAGAGCGTGTCCGAGTGAAAAACCCCCAGAGACCCCTATCATAATGCCCACATACCAGTTGGCATGTAACTGGAAGCCGACTGGCATTCTCCCGGAACCCACAACCCAGCAGCCTTGTGCTAAGATACTCCCGACGGGGCCATCCGCGTCGGGCTTTTTGATCCGCCGGGATGCTGGAATATCCCATGTATGGGTTCACCTCGTGAAAGGAACCGGGATCGAGCGGAAAATGACATGTATGCCAAGACCACGTTAGCAAACGGCACACGAGTGATGACCGAGACGATGCCGGCGGTGCGCTCTGTCGCCATCGGGATCCTGGTAGATGCCAGCCCTCGGAACGAAACTCCTGAACAGGCCGGATTGGCCCACCTGACCGAGCACGCCATGTTCCAGGGCACCAGCAGCCGGGATGCGATGCAGATTGCTCGCCTGATGGACGCCGCGGGGGGTCAAATGGGCGCGTTCACCGGGCGGGACTACACTTGCTACTGTGCTACCGTGCTGGACGACTACCGGACCTACGCGCTCGACCTGCTGGGCGACATCCTGCTCAACTCGCTCTTTCCCACCGAGAACGTGGAGAGGGAGAAAGGGGCCATCTTGCGCGAAATTGCCGTCGGTCGCGACACACCCGACGAACGGGCTCACGCGCTACTGAAGTCCTTTGCGTGGTCCGGCCATCCCTTGGGGCGCCCGGTGGTTGGCCAATCGGACACTGTCAGATCACTTACACGTGAAGACGTGATCTATTTCGTGCACGAGCACTACTTGCCAGACCGGATGATCATCGCCGCCGCCGGCAACGTGGCGCACGAGGATTTCGTCGCGCAAGTGCGCGACGCTTTCTGGCGCATGTTAGGCCAGGGCAAACACTGTGTCAGCGTCCAACCGACGTATCAGACCGGGGTGACGACAGAGCACATGCCGGTCTCTCAAGTCTACTTCTCCCTGGGAGTTCGGGCCCGCCCGTACGCACACCCAGACCGCTACGGTATGCACGTGCTGAACAGCATACTGGGCGGCGGCATAAGCTCCCGGCTCTTTCGCCGCATCCGCGAGGAGCGCGGGCTGGTCTACCGCATCGGCTCCGAGTACCACGGGTATCGCGATGACGGCATGCTGGTCATCGAAGGCAGTACCGCTCCAGAGTACCTTATGGAGGTATTGGACCTGACGCTGGCCGAACTGTGGAAATTGACAACTACGGGTGAGTCGCTCGACGACGAGCTCTGGAAAGCCAAGATGCAGATCCGTGGGCAACACATCATCGCTGCGGAGGACGTCTACACGCGTATGAGCCGTCTGGCCACGCAGGAGTTCTACTTTGGGCGACATATCCCCACCGATGACGTCCTGGATCAGGTCAAAGCAGTGGACGGCCATACGCTACGCCGCCTGGCTGCCGATACGCTTCAGGACGCGCCCCCTGGGATAGCAATCGCCATCGTTGGGCCAGACGTACCGCAGCACTGCAGCAATTCAGCGGTTGAAGAGCTACTGACCGGCCTTCAATAGGCGGCACGATTTCGAAGAAAGGTGGTGATACCATGGCTTTGGATCCCGCTGTGAAAAAGAACTGGGTTGAGACGCAGAAGAAGCACGACTATCCAGTCAATGCCATCGGGGTACGAATTGATCCCAAGGACGAGAAGACCCTGAAGGTATGGCGGGAGGAAGGCATCGACAA
>Ga0207752_1001132_pt1 | contig 12365 bp, 8 predicted proteins | sample Pon2CUnioCityCA_6_FD_187272 | JGI IMG/M metagenome (GOLD analysis project Ga0207752, IMG submission 187272) | Marine sediment microbial community from Union City, CA, USA - Pond 2C Sediment 2 (SPAdes) | ecosystem: Environmental > Aquatic > Marine > Intertidal zone > Salt pond sediment ... | reverse complement strand
ATATCCGACCAGGATATTCCCGCCTTGAACATCCCCACCGGAATCCCTCTGGTTTACGAACTGGACCAGGCCTTGAAACCTGTGAAAAGTTATTATCTGGGAGATCCACAGGCCGTCAAAGCAGCCGCTGAAGCCGTAGCCAAGCAGGCTTCACTGAAATAAATCTCCAAAGCTCAAAAAGCACAACGAGCCTCCTGATTGGAATGGGAAGCTCGTTTTTTCTTGCCTGGATTGTCCGGCTGCGAGTCAGGCTGGCCGGCGCCGCAATCCAAGCGCCAATCCAAGCCCGCCGCCGACGGACAAGACTCCCACAAAGATGAAAATATCCCGCCAAAAGCGCTCTGGGAAAAGCCGGATCAGCGTGTCGCTATACAGAAACGTCCAGGTCCCCGGTTGGAAGAAGACGTTATGGAAGGCCACAAAGAAAACGCTGAAAGATATGGCCACAAATAGGATAATGGTGCCCACCAGTAAAACAGTCAACCATCCGCCGCGCGCCAGACCATCCCGGTAGAATTGCAGCCAGCCTGCTCGCCAGGCCCATAAACCCAGGGCGATCAAGACCAGCAGTGAGACGTACCAGACCAGTAGGGCGGCCTGCACCGTGCGCTTGACGTCGACCATGTGACGCAGTTCACGCTGGTTGTAAACCGGCTGCCCATCTTCAAAGCGCAAATCTCCCAAGAACGAGATCCCCTGTGAGTTCAACAGATAATCCAGGGCAATATTGGACCAGTGCAGGCGTTCCTGTCTGGTAAAACCATACCGGTCATCGGGAAAGCCGGGCAGGCTGTACTCGATCTGCAGAAAAGCCGGCGTCATCAGCAGCCTTACAACGGTCATTACCAGGGCTACCGGCACCAGAAGGGTCACCAGCCAGGACAAACCGGTATAAAAAGCGCTCGTGTCTCGAGCCTCGTGCTCCAAGGTTAAATCATCACTCATTGCAGTGACTCCATCTCGCCAAACAGGACAAATCTTAATATCATATTGTTCGTGATCCATTCCACCGGCGCGCGATCATCGGTGAAGACCCTCTCGCCGTGCGGGGTCGGCTGCTGAAACACCACCACGCGCTGGATGGCGTCCAGCAGCAAGGGATGTACGTCGCCTCGTGAATACAAGTATAGGAAATTTTGGTACAGGTTTTCGACGCTGGTTGGATTGACGCTGGCATAGATCATTGAATTGAAGGTGTCGGGCACATCCATCACGTATACGGAAGGGAAAACGGTTTGAATCGTAGCCACCAGCCCATCAATCAACTGGCGGTCTTCCGGCGCCCGCCCTACGTTGATTGCCAGCACGCCGTCCTCGGCCAGGTGATCGTATACAACCTGAAAAAATTCTTGTGTGGTCAAGTGCCAGGGAATGTACGGCGGGCGGTAGGCGTCGATGGCGATCAAGGAATAGCGCCGCCCGCTGTTCTCCAGGCCCCAACGCCCGTCCTGCGCCACGGCATTCAGATTGGGCTCGTTCATATTGAAATACCGGCGGCCGACTTCGATGATAGCCGGGTCGATCTCGTAACCATCGATCGGGATGGGACCGAAAACTTGCGTTGCCTGGCGAGCTACCGTGCCGGCCGCCAGCCCGATAATAGCCATACTTTTCACGTTTTCAGGATCGTAAGGCTCAGGATTGAAAAAGGGCGCCGCCAGGAATTGCTCCCAGGGTCCCGAAAAACCCAACTGAGTGGGATGCCAGGCAGAATGTATTCCCTGCCCCTCGTTAAGCCGCAGATAGCGGTAGCCGTCGATTTCCAAGACCTGGATGTAATTGTAGGATGATTCAGTCTCATAAATCTGCCCGGGTGTAGACTTGATCGGCTTGCCGGCTGCCAGGATTCCTAAACCGGCCAATGCCAGCGGCATCCATACCAGGGATAAGGCGCTGCGCCAACCGTTTGAAATCCACAGCCCCGCCAGAGCGACCAAAAGCAGGAATCCGCTAAAGATTAAGAATGTGAAAGTCGTGCCCACCAGCGGGATAAATAGCAGCACCGGTAGAAAGGTACCGATGAAGGACCCCAGAGTGGAAATGGCATAAACGCGCCCCGAGATGCGGCCCGCCTCTTCAGGCGCGCGAATGGCCAAACGTATGGCGAAGGGCGAGATCATACCCAATAAAGTCACCGGGACGATGAATAAGATCAACACCGCAGTGAAGGACCCGAAGAGGATACCCACCTGCAATTGATCAAAAGCGTTCGCCGCCAGAGGCAGCAAGGGCCGGGCCAACACCGGTACCAGACCGGCAGTGAACGCCCCCCAGGCCAGGATGGCGTACATCGTGCGTGGAAAAGGAGAACGGTCGGCCCAGCGCCCGCCGATAAAATAGCCCGCCGTCAGATAAATCAATATCAGTCCGATGATGCTGGCCCATACCAGGTTGCTGGTTCCGAACACGCTGCCCAATAAGCGTGAAGCAGAAAGCTCTACAGCCAGGGTGGTCATTCCGGAGGCGAATACGGCAAAGTAGAGATAAGGTCTGTTCATAGCCTCGATCAATGTTGTTTGCATCCTATTAACGGCAAGATTATATCCCATCTTCTTTAACCAAAGATTGGAGTTCTCTCAGACTGGGGTAGTGCGCCGGCGGGCGGCACTTGGTATAATTCATGGGCAAATGGGAGCAGCAGGCCAATCCGCGAGCCACCTGCTCGCCCTTTTGCATGCAATAATAATTACAGAAACCATAATTCTGGAGTATCTATGCCCATCGAAAAACCCTCTGGCGCCAAAATTCGCCAGGATTTTATTGATTTTTTCGTCGATAAAGGACACACTTTTGTACCCTCCTCGTCGCTGGTTCCCGGTGGCGACCAAACCTTGCTTTTCACCAACGCAGGAATGGTGCAGTTCAAGGACGTATTCCTTGGCACGGACAAGCGGCCCTATAACCGGGCCACCAATTCTCAGAAGTGCATGCGCGTGGCGGGCAAACATAACGACCTGGACGAAGTCGGGCGGGATGACACCCACCACACCTTCTTCGAAATGCTGGGCAACTGGTCCTTCGGGGACTACTACAAAAAGGAAGCCATTGCCTGGGCCTGGGAGCTGCTTACGGATGTTTGGGGACTTCCCAAAGAAGATATCTACGCCACCTGCTTCAAAGACGAGTTGGGCGAGATACCCACCGACGAAGAAGCTGCTCAGGCCTGGCGCCAGCAGCCAGGGTTTAACCCCAACCACGTGCTGTTTTTCGGGCGCAAAGATAATTTCTGGGAGATGGCGGACGTGGGTCCTTGCGGACCGAGCAGCGAAATCCACCTGGACCGCGGTCTGCAATACTGCAATATGCAAGATGTCACCGGTCACGTTTGCCAGGTCAATGGGGATTGTACGCGCTATCTTGAACTCTGGAACTTGGTCTTCATCCAGTATAACCGCCTGAATGAGCCCCGTCTCGAGCCGCTGCCTGCCCGTCACGTGGATACGGGCATGGGTTTTGAGCGCATCGTTTCGGTGCTTCAGGACGTAGATTCGAACTACAAAACCGATTTATTCACGCCGCTTTTGGACAAGGTCCAGGAGTTGACAGGTGATAGCGACCAGGCTCGCCAGGAGCACCTGACACCCTACCGGGTGATCGGGGACCATTCGCGGGCGGCGACATTCCTGATCGCGGATGGCGTGGTCCCGGGGAACACCGGGCGCAATTACGTATGCCGTATGATCATCCGGCGCGCGGCCCGCTTCGGCGGAAAGATCGGCCTGAAAGAGCCCTTCCTGGCTAAGGTAGCCCAATGTGTGATCGAGGATTATGGTGAATTCTATCCGGAACTCAAGCGCAACCGTGAGACCATCCTGAACAGCATCACCCGGGAAGAAGAGCGCTTCCAGCGTACCCTGGAAAGCGGTTTGGCCAAGCTGGAAACCACGCTTGCCAGGCTCAAAGAAGCCGCTACCAGCGCCCAACAACAAGTCGAACAAGCGGCGGAAAGCGTTTCCCGCCCCAGGCTGTCCGGCGAACAGGCTTTCGAGCTGTATGCCACTTACGGCCTGCCGCTGGAGATCACTCGCGACGTGGCCCGGGAATATGACTTAGAAGTAGACGAGGCGGGCTTTCAGCACGCCATGGAGGAACACCGCCTGGCTTCCGGCGCCGGTCAGGCTTTTGGGAGTTTGGGTGGGGAAGACGTAGAGGTCTATCGCGAACTGCTGTCCGAATTGCAAGACCAGGGCAAACTGGGTTCGGAGGGCGTTTATTACGACCCGTATACCCAATTGGAAGTGGAAGGGGAAGTTTTGGCTCTGGTGCGCGACGGCCAATCCGTGCATTCTGCTCAGCTTGGCGAACGTGTCGAAGTTCTGCTGCCGGAGACCGGATTCTACGTGGCTTCCGGTGGACAGGTTGCCGACACCGGCAGCATCGTGTCTATCTCCGAACCCGGTTGGGAGATCGAAGTGGTCGACATGCGCAAGCCGGCTGCCGGGATGATCGTGCACGTTGGCGAAGTGAGGCGCGGCGAGCCGCAGGTCGGAGATACGGCTATTGCCCGGGTCGACCTCCAGCGTCGCAGAGACATTATGCGCAACCACACCGCCACCCACCTGCTGCACGCTGAACTGCAAAGTGTGCTCGGCTCGCATGCCCGCCAGGCCGGCTCTCTGGTAGCTCCGGACCGGTTGCGCTTCGACTTCAACCATCCTAAGGCCGTCACCCCGGAAGAATTGCGGCGCATCGAAGCCGGTGTCAACCGCCACATCCTGGGCAATTATGCCCTAAAAATTAACTTCAAACCTCTCCAGGAAGCCATCGATGAGGGCGCCATGGCTCTCTTCGGCGAAAAATATTCCACCACCGTGCGCACCATCGCCATCGCCGAGGACAGGACTCAGGTAGAGCCGTTCTCCTACGAGCTATGCGGCGGCACCCACGTCAACGAAACCGGCGACATCGGCCTGTTTCTGATCACTAACGAGGGCAGTACAGCAGCCGGCATCCGGCGCATCGAAGCCGTCACCGGACGCGGGGCTTATGAATTGGTCCAACGCCGCTTCCAGGCCCTGGATCAGGCCGCAGCCGCCTTGACGACCACCCCGGAAAACGTGCCCGGAAAAGTTGGCGACCTGCTGGAGGAGCTGAGCGAAGCGCACAGGCACATCGCCAATCTGCGCCGCGAGATGGCCTCCGTCGAATTCATCCGCCAACTGGACAGCGTCCCCATGGTTGCCGGCGTGCAGGTGCTGACCGCCACCTTATCCGGCGCCAACGCCGACACGCTGCGCGAGATGACGGACCGCTTCCGCCAGCGCTACGAAAGCGGTGTGGCCGTCTTGGCCAGCCTCAGCGACGACAACCGCCCAATCCTGGTCGCGGCGGTTACCGAAGACCTGACGAAGCGCGGCCTGCACGCCGGCAAACTGGTGAAGCACGTCGCCGAACAACTCGGCGGCGGCGGCGGTGGACGTCCAACCCTGGCCCAAGCTGGCGGAAAGGATGCCAGCCGCCTCGAGCAAGCGCTCGAAAGCGTAAAACCCTGGGTACAGGATCACCTGGAATAGAATCCGGCTCCCGGTGCGGTGGCTCGGCTGTGTTCTCTTGTCTAGGATATGAGAGTCATCCGGCAGCCAGCATGACATTCGTCACCCATGAACTGCCGGATGGCTGCTTCTGCAGGCAACCTATTCCCATTGAAGGCGTTATAATCAAGCCGAGTTCGCCGGGTCTTATCCATCTGTCCGGCGAACGTAATGCTTATGTCCATTAAACGATTCGATTTCCACAAATGGTCGGCGCCTCTGGCGCTGTTGGCCCTATGTTTGCTCAGCTTTGGCTTGCTGATCCCCTGGCTGGGCTTCTACTGGGATGATTGGCCGGTGATCCTGATGACCCGCCTGCAGGGCGCAGCCGGGTTTATCCGCTTTTACCAGTTCGACCGCCCCTTTTCCGCCTGGACCTATTTAATAACGACACCGATTTTGGGGACCAGCCCGCTGCCCTGGCATATCTTCACCCTGCTCTTGCGCTGGATTACAGCCGTGGGGATGTGGTGGAGCTTGCGCGGCCTGTGGCCCAGGCGTTCCCGGGAGGTGACCTGGATGGCGTTCTTATTCGCCATCTATCCGGTCTTCACCCAACAACCCACTTCTGTCGCTTACAGCCAGCACTGGACAGTGTACGCGCTTTACTTGCTCTCATTAGGCGCCATGATCCAATCGCTGCGGGCGCCGCGCTGGTACTGGCCTCTGACCATCTTGGCTGCCTTGGCGGCCATCGTACACCTGCTGAGCATGGAGTATTTTCTGGGCCTGGAACTTCTACGACCGCTGGTCCTGTGGCTGATGCTTGGGGAGCGTGAGATGGATGCTCGCCGGCGCTTGAAGGCGACCTTCAAGTATTGGCTACCCTACCTGGTGGTCTTGCTGGTTTTCGTAGTTTATCGCCTGTTCTTCCTGAATTTGGCCGGCGAAGATCCCAATAATCCCGAATTGCTGTTCGCTCTGGCCAGCCAGCCGTTTCGGGCTACCCTGCAACTGGTACAAACCGCTATTCAAGACAGCCTGCAAATCCTGATCGCCTCCTGGTACCAGACCATCCAACCCAGCCAGATTAGCCTGACCGACCGCTTCCTGCTGGTTTCAGAGGTGATCGCATTTCTGGGCGCAGCGGCGACACTGGTTTTCTTGCTGCGCTTCAAAGGCGGTCCGCAGGAAGAACTGCCTGCTGAAGAACGGTTAAACGACCGCTGGCCGCGGCAGGCCATGGCGCTGGGCCTGCTAGCGGTAGTGCTCGGACCGCTGCCGGTCTGGCTCACCGGCAAACAAGTTATCGTTGGGCTGTACAGCAACCGCTTTGGGCTGGCTTCGATGTTCGGAGCGAGCATCTTCCTGGTCGCCTTGCTGGAATGGTTCACGCCGCGCCGGCTGGCCAAAGCCATTACGCTGAGCGTGCTGGTGGGTCTGTCGATCGGCTTCCACTTGCGCAACGCCAACGAATACCGCTGGATCTGGACAAAGCAGACCCGCTTTTACTGGCAGCTTCATTGGCGGGCGCCAAACTTGGAACCGGAGACCGCCATCCTCTCGGAAGGGGAATTGTTCAAATACGTGGGTTACTACTCGACCTCCATGGGGCTTAATTTAATGTACCCGCACCCGCCCAGCGGAGCGGAGATGAACTACTGGTTTGTAGACCTTTACCGCAACTTCCAGCGCAACCGCGCTGGCCTGGCCAAAGGCATCCCTATCAAGCGTGATTTTCGCTCTTTCAACTTTTCGGGGCTGAGCACCGACAGCCTGGTGATTCGCTACGAACCGGAGCAAGGAAGCTGCCTATGGGTGTTGGGGCCAAGCGATTACGACAACCCCATCCTTTCGGAAACTGTAAAAGAAGTCTTGCCAGCCTCCAACTTTGACCTTATTTCAGCGCAGCCAGTGGACGGTTACCCCCCAACGAACATTTTTGGACCGGAACCTGAGCACACCTGGTGCTACTACTACCAAAAAGCAGAACTGGCACGCCAAATGGGCGACTGGCAGCAAATCGTCAAACTGGGTCGACAAGCCCAGGAGCAGGGACACGGCGCCAACGACATCCAGGAATGGCTGCCGTTCATTGAAGGATATGCCATGGCCGGCGAGTTGGAACCGGCGCGCGATCTCACAGATCAGGTCCGGCGAGTCAACCCGGCCCTGGAGCCGCGCCTGTGCCACCTCTGGCAGCGTGTGGAAGATCGATCGCAAGCTTCCTCCCAACTGCAAGAGACTTTGAACCAGGTTCGCGGGGAGTTGGAATGCGCCCCGCAGCCTAATCCATAAGCGGGCACCCTTCAACTGTCTTATGAAATCCTCGCGCTTCACTTACAAGTCCTTTCCTTGGGCGCTGCTGGTCTTGTGCCTGTTGAGCTTTAGCCTGTTGGCGCCCTGGCTGGGATTCTTCTGGGACGATTGGCCCACGATCTGGTATCTGCACCTGTTCGGTCCGGGGGGCTTTAAGGACGTCTTCGCCATTGATCGCCCACTGCTGGGTTATATCTTTATGCTGACCACCGCTTTGCTAGGCAAATCCGCCCTGGCATGGCAACTGTTCGGCATCCTGACCCGCTGGGCCAGCGCCCTGGCACTGTGGTGGACTCTTCGGTCGTTATGGCCGGGCAACCTGCGACAGGTGACCTGGGCAGTCATCTTATTCACCGTTTATCCAGGCTTTACACAACAGCCGATTTCTGTCACGTACAGCAATGCCTGGATCATCCTGACCGCTTTTTTCATTTCACTGGGCCTGATGATCTGGGCTGTACGCCGCCCGCGTTGGAGAATCCACCTGCTGGCAGGTTCCCTGCTGCTCTCGGCGTTTGCCATGTTCTCCACGGAATATTTCTTTGGTCTGGAAATGCTGCGCCCGGTATTTTTGTGGCTGGTGATGGAGAAAGAAAGTAACCCCGGTCCATTGGTAGAACAGCGCTCCATAGTAGGGTCGCGTCTCAAACGCATCCTGTATTACTGGCTGCCTTATATTGGCTTGATGGCGGTTTTCCTGGTCTGGCGGATTTTCCTGCACGAAACGCCGCGCGGCCAGGTCAATATCTTTGGCCGCCTGGCTGCCGATCCGCTGCGGACTGTGCTGCAGCTCGTCCAACGCGTTTTTGGTGACGTGTTTACCTCTAGTTTGCTGGCCTGGGGTCAGGCCTTCAACCTGCCCGGCTGGTTGGGTTCGAGCTGGGTGGAGGCAGTTCTGATCGCCGTACTCTGCGTGGTTACAGCCGTTTTGAGTTGGCTGTACCTCAGCCGCTTGAGCGATCCCCTCCCGGCCTCCGACCTGGCGCAAACGCCATCGAACCTGTGGGGGCGTCAGGCAGCCGGCATCGGCCTGCTGGCGCTGCTTCTGGGCGGGCTGCCTTTCTGGGCGACCGACTTACCTATCGGACTGGAATTTCCTTGGGACCGCTTCACATTGGCAATGATGTTGGGCACCAGCCTGCTCCTCACCGGGGCGCTAGTGCTGCTGCGCAGCCGGGCGACTAAGCTGACCATATTGGCCGTCCTGGTCGGGTTGGCCGCCGGGCGGCACTTCCAGAATGAGAACGTTTACCGCCGGGACTGGAACGTCCAAAAAGACTTCTTCTGGCAGCTTACCTGGCGAGCCCCGCAGCTCAAGCCGGGCACAACCGTCCTGAGCTCCGAGCTGCCCTTCAGTTATTTCAGCGACAACTCTCTGACTGCGCCTCTGAACTGGACCTACGCCCCGGAAAACCACACTCGGGAGATGGAATACCTGTTCTACGACATTCAATCCCGCCTGGGTTTGGGGTTGGAGGGTTTCGAGAGAGGTGATGAGATCGTGCAGCCCTACCGGGCCACCTTTTTCACCGGCTCCACCTCCCAATCGCTAGTGCTGTACTACGCACCGCCAGGCTGCGTGAAGGTTATCGACCCGCAAATTGACCACCGCCTGCCACAAAAACCCGATTTCATCTCGGAGGCGCTGGCGCTTTCCCAACCCGAGCTGATTGAGGTCATGAGTAAGCCGGGCGCCCGCCCACCGGCGTCCATTCTCGGCCCCGAGCCCCAACATACCTGGTGCTATTTCTTCGAACAGGCAGACCTGGCCCGCCAGCAAGGCCAGTGGCTGCGCGTCGCCGAATTGGGCGACCAGGCTTTCGGGCAAGCGCCCCAACTGTATCCGGTCAACGCGCCCGAATACTGGCCTTTTATCGAGGGCTACGCCCGTACCGGGCAATGGGACCAAGCCGCCCAGCTTAGCCTCCAGGCTTACCAATTAACCTCCCGCATGTCACGTCTATTATGTGAGAATTGGGCCGGCTTGGCCGCCACCACGACCCAAAATGACAGCCAGCGCGCCGCCTTGGATCGCGTCCGCCAAAGCCTCAAGTGCCAGAACCTGCAATAAGATAAGCCAAATACCCTGACCTGCTCCCTGTTTGATGCTATGATTGGGCTTGTGAGACACGATAACCACCAGAAGGCCGGCAACAAAAACCGGCTGTGAATTGAAAACGATTTGACAGACTCTGACCACATCCCACCCATCCTCCGCACTTCCAACCCGCTGTTCAGCGTGTCGGTGGTTGTCCCGGTATACAACAGCCAGGCCACGTTGGACGAGCTAATCGCCCGGCTGGCAAAAGCGTTGCCCGATATTAGCCGCGCTTATGAAGTCGTATTGGTCAACGACGGCAGCCAGGATGGCAGTTGGGCGAAGATCGTGGAAATCACTCAGGACAACCCCTGGGTGCGGGGCGTAAACTTGATGCGCAATTACGGCCAGCACAACGCACTGCTGTGCGGCATTCGCACCGCGCGCCACCAGGTCATTGTCACCATGGACGACGATCTGCAGCACCCACCCGAAGAAATCCACAAGCTGCTCGAGAAACTGGAACAGGGTTACGACGTGGTTTATGCCTCTCCGGAGGCACTGCCGCACTCCTGGTGGCGGAATTGGTTCTCGCGCTTTACCAAACGCGCCCTGGCTTATTTGATGGGCATCAAAACGGTGCGCGATATTGGACCCTTTCGAGCCTTCCGCAGCGACTTGCGCAAAGCATTCGACACTTACCAGAACCCCAGCGTTTTGATCGACGCGCTGCTCTCCTGGGGGACCACCCGCTTCGCGGTCGCCAAAGTCAACGAACTGCCACGGCCTGTCGGCCGCTCGAACTACAATTTCTACAAACTGTTCGGCATCGCCATGGAAGTGCTCACCGGATTCAGCACCATCCCCCTGCGGCTGACCAGCCTGATCGGGTTCGTCTTCACCCTGTTTGGGGTGGTGGTTTTCATTTACGTGCTGATCGTGTTTTTCGTAGCAGGCAGCATCCCCGGCTTTCCCTTCCTGGCTTCGATCATCTCCTTGTTCAGCGGCTCGCAACTTTTCGCGTTGGGCATATTCGGCGAATATCTGGCCCGTATCTTCGACCGCAGCATGGACCGCCCGCCTTACGTGGTCGGCGAAATGACCGCGCAGAGCCAATTACAGGCCGATAACACCATGCAGGCGGACCGCGTCCCATGAAATGCGTAATCTTGCAGCCCTCTTACATCCCCTGGAGGGGATATTTCCACCAGATCGCCAAAGCGGACGTGTTCGTCTTTTACGACGACGTCCAGTATGATAAACGTGGCTGGCGCAATCGCAACCGCATCAAAACGCCGCACGGCACGCAGTGGTTGACCATCCCCGTGCACAGCCAGGGCGCCCAGACGCATCACATCCCGATTAACGAGATCCCAATTTGCTGGGACAACCACTGGAACAAAGATCACTACCTGACCCTGGAAAGCGCCTACGCCAAAGCGCCCTTTTTCCAGCGCTATAAACCCCTGCTGCAGGATTTTTACACAAGAGAACCCGAGCTGCTGGCAGACTTCACCATCGACACCACTCTGGCCCTGGCACGCGCCTTGGGTATCAAGGGAACCGAGTTCCTGCGCTCCTCGTCTTTGGATGTAGGAGGCAGTAAAAGCGATCGCCTGATCCATATCCTCTCCTTATTAGGAGCCGACCATTACATCAGTGGCCCATCCGCCAGGGATTACGTCGAAGCACACAAATTCGAGGCAGCCGGGATCCGGTTGGAATACATGCACTACGATTATCCCGATTATCCGCAACTGTACCCGCCTTTTGACCCGCAGGTCTCGATCCTGGATTTGATGTTTATGACCGGGCCGCAGGCGCTAGATTACATTTTAGAACCCGAAAAATCATGAACCCTAGCATAAACCCTGATCAAATCAAGGATTATTTCAGGCAAAAGTTGGAAACCTATGGGGCCACGCCGCGCGGCGCGGATTGGAATTCACAGCAATCCCAATCCACTCGCTTCGACCAACTTGCCAAAGTCATCCAACCCGGGGAAGAATTTTCGATTAACGATTACGGCTGCGGGTACGGCGCGCTATATGATTACCTGGTAGACCAGGGATACGCATGCCGTTATTTTGGTTATGATCTGCTGGAACCAATGGTCCAGCGAGCTCGTGAAGCCCATAGAGACAGCCAAAATTGCCGGTTTACCTCCACAGAAAGCGAGTTGCCTATAGTGGACTACACTTTAGCCAGCGGGATCTTCAATATTCGCTTTGACTACAGCCATTCTGAATGGACGGATTACTTATTGAAAATCCTGGACCGCGTGGACCAGCTCAGCCATAAAGGCTTTGCCTTCAATATGCTCACCAAATACTCGGATACGGAATACATGCGCCCGCACCTGTATTACGCTGATCCGTGTTTTATATTCGACCACTGTAAGACCCATTACTCCCGCAACGTCGCCCTGCTGCACGACTACGAACTCTACGACTTCACCATCCTGGTGAGGAAATCATGAGCGAAAAATCTGCCGTCTCGATTAAGAAAAAAACTGTGCCAGGCGACATCCGCGTCGA
>Ga0207752_1001131_pt1 | contig 12368 bp, 10 predicted proteins | sample Pon2CUnioCityCA_6_FD_187272 | JGI IMG/M metagenome (GOLD analysis project Ga0207752, IMG submission 187272) | Marine sediment microbial community from Union City, CA, USA - Pond 2C Sediment 2 (SPAdes) | ecosystem: Environmental > Aquatic > Marine > Intertidal zone > Salt pond sediment ... | reverse complement strand
CCGTAGAAGCCGTTACATAGGTCTTTATACCGTTTTCCTTAAGCACACTGGCGATCATAGAGCCTGCCAAGTCCTTAAAAGTCCCTGTGGCAAAATTATCATCATGCCGGTGGGCAAACACTTTGATTTTGATCCCATGATTTTCCTCTGCAAATTTCTCCAGAAAACGCCATCTGTCAATGGGTACGATTCCTTCTCCGCAGCTTATTATGTTCTCTTTGCTGTTAAGAGGCAAATAATCAAAGTAACGCCATAGACCTGAGAAGTAGGGGTCTTTATCATGAAGCAGGTCGTCAATCCGAGCCATCCTGTCTGTATAAATGACATCGGCTTTGTTATCCCCGCACTCAGGACATCTTTGCCCGTTCTGAAACCATATGTTAAAGGTGTCGATTTCCTGTCCGCAGCTTTTGCACTTAAGATAAAATTTTTGTTTTCTTTCTCTCATTTTTGCTCTCCCTTAATTTGAGTTGTCGAATCCAGGCATTTTCTTCCTCTTTAACCAAGTCAAGATGAAGGCCGCATTCTGTTTTATTTGTATGGGACCAGCGCCCCTTCCTCAGGTTGCTGCTTGAATGATTTTGACTTGTACATTCAGGAGGAAAACAACCGATAGAAGTATATCCCTTGTCATATAGGGGATGAAAGGGCAGTTTTTTTTCGTGTATATACTGCCATATTTTTTGTCCGCTCCAATGGATCAACGGATGGACACGGACATATCCTTGCCTGTCATACATAAACATATTGAATCCCTCTCTGTTCGAGTTTTGATCCCTCCTTACAGCAGCCATCCAGGCTGTTACATTGAGTCTTTTTTTCAGGCTGTTTAATGGTTCCACTTTATTCATCATACAGCACCGATCAGGATCTCTTTTATAAAGAGGCTCTTTATTGGCTTCTCCAGGGCTTTTTTCTCTGGGATTCGGCTTGACAGTGATCACGTTCAAATCCCATTCATGTATCAACCTGTCTCTAAACTCCAGAGTCTCCGGAAAATGATAACCTGTATCTATGAAGTAAATAGGGAAATCAGGCAGGATTCCTATCACCATATCTATCAATACTACACCAGACGCCTGAAAGGAGGACGTCATAGCCGCATCCGGATATTTGTTTTTTATGACCCAGTTCAAAATATCTTCACAGCGTTTATATCTGAACTGCATGTTCAGCTTTGCAAGGTCATTTTTCCTCATTTAAAAAAAAGAATACACTTTTCTTCTTTTTTCTTCAAGAATTTTGTTTCCTTAAATTATTCATAAAAAACCCGTGTGCACACCTCAAGAACAGGTTGTCCTCATTCACTGACCTTACCTCAAACAAAAAGTAATTCAAAAGCGGATTTATAAGCCGGAAACGACTACATCCTTAAACACAAGGCTTGGAGTTCTGAAGGAGGAATAAATCCAGGGATCATTGGCTGCTTCTGCAAGCCCCTGCCAGAATTTGAGATGGTTTCCAGCGATATTCATTTCAGATACAGCCTGGACCGGTTCACCTTTTTCGAACAGCTGACCGATGATACCGATCGAAGCATCCCCTGTGGTCGAATTCGAATTTCCGCCGATAAATCCGGTGATAAAAACCCCTCTTCCCAGGTCCTTCATTATCTCTTTCACGGAACGTTTACCCGGGAGAATGATAAGATTGGACGGGCTTCCTGTAGTGGGTTCCCAACCTAATTTTTGGCTGTAGTACCAGTCAACATAGAATTCCTTTAAAATCCCGGCTTTTATCATATCCCTTTTTTTGGCAGCAAACCCGTCTCTGTCATAAAGCTGGCTTCCCAGGCCTCCTTTTATAAAGGGATCGTCCAATACCGTGAAATACTCGCTGCCGACTCTTTCCTCTTTTTTATCCGAAAGAAAGGATCTCTTCTGCTGGATACTGCCGCCATACATAGCGGCCAGAAATCCTCCAAAAAGCCGGGACACCTGCCTATTCTCCAAGATTATGGAAAATTTTTCCGTTTTGATCTTCTTTGCTCCCAGTAGAGCCAGGGTCCGTTCTGCAGCTTCCGCCCCTATCTGCCCGGGATCCGGCATTTCCTTCTTATCTGTACAGACAAAATAACTGTAATCGCTGGGCCTGCGGTCCCCTTCATCTTTTGCCGTCATGGAAGCAACGGCCACATACACAGTCGCCTCACTGTATCCCTCGAACCCATTGCTTGCCATGAGAACCTCTTCCACATGGCTGTCCTGTTCCTCTGCTGTTACGGAAATGACCTTATCTCCGCCTCTCTCAAGACAGGCCTCTTCAATATCTTTGACCATCTTATGCCTGCTTTCCGGATTGAAATTTTTATAATCAGGATCTACAAGGCCCAGGTCTTTATCCGATCTTCCCTTGTAGTACTTGGGCTCAGGCAGTGTTCTGTAGGGATCTTCCGCAAGAAGTTTTGTGGTCTGAACAGCCTTTGATATGAACTCTGTAACAGCGTTTTTTCTCAGGTCTGAGGTGCTCTGGACTGAATATCTTCCGTCAACATAAATTTCAACGCTGAGACCCCTGGTAGAAGCCTCTTTGATGTTTTCAGGTTTACGGTTTCTATAGCTTATCTCTACCGATCTCTGGTTGCTGATATGAACCCTGCTTTCATCCGCACCTGAGGACTTTGCCGTTTTTACTGACCATGCTGCTAAATCATATAATTCCTTGTTCATCTGTTCTCTCCTTTCAACCCATTATACCGCCTACGGTCAGGGATTTTACAAGACACGTCGGCTGGCCAAAGCCGACAGGAACAGCCTGGCCTCCTTTACCACAGGCTCCCCCACCTCCTTTTGCCATTTCAAAATCATCTGCCACCATGGTTATGTTCTTCAGCATTTTCGGACCGTTTCCCATTATGTTGATATCCTTTATAGGAGCTGTTAATTTCCCGTTTTCAATCATTCGGCCCTGAGAAACATAAAAAGCAAAATCACCTTCCCCTATTTTTACCTGTCCGTTGCTCACGTCCTTAACATAGATCCCGCTCCCTGCTTTTTTTATCACATCTTCAGAGGAAGATGGCCCTGCCAGCATATACGTGTTCCTCATTCGGGGCTGTACATAGTGCTGATAGCTCTCGCGCCGTCCGTTTCCAGTGGATTTGATTTTGTAGTAGCGGGCAGAAATCTTATCATGCATATAGCTTGAAAGTATTCCTTTATCCACCAGAGTGGTTTTTTGACTCGGTGTCGCTTCATCATCAAAATTAATGGATCCAGGAAGATTGGGAACGGTTCCATCATCGAGTATGGTCACCACAGGCTCTGCCACTTTTTTGCCCATCATAGTGCAGTAAGTCGAAACTTTTTTTCTGTTAAAATCCGCCTCCATACCATGGCCTATGGCTTCGTGAAGCAGAACTCCGGTGACTCCCGGGCCCAGCACAACAGGAATTTCTCCGGCAGGGGGTTGAACAGCATCAAATAAGACAATCGCCCGCTCAACGGCTTCCCTAGCAACTTCATCCACCACAGATTCCGAATAAAAAGAAAAGTCCTTCCGGCCTCCCAAATTCCATCCGGCTCTTTCCCGTTTGCCGTTCTTCTCAGCAATGACCGATGCGTTCAAATAATTTCTGGGCTGCAGATCTTCAGCCTTTTCCCCTTCACTGGTTACAACAAGGATTCGCTTCTGCTGGTCATGAAAAGACGCATTGACCTTTACGACAAGCGGCGAAAGGGAAAAAGCTTTGTCGTTAACGGACTGAACAAGAGGGAGTTTTGATTCCAGAGGTATGGAAGTCAGCAGTGTTTTGAGAGGGTAGAAATTTTTGGACTTAAGGCCAATAAATTTTCCTGATATTTCCCTAGGCCTATTGTTTGCTATGGTAGCAGCTGTGGCTGCCGCATCAAGCATGGATTCTTCAGAAAGCTCCTGAGTGAATCCATAACCTACCTGGTCGCCTTTCACGGTTCTTATCCCCACACCCAGTGACACATCACTGTAAGCCCTGTTAACCTTGCCGTCTTCAAGAATGATCCAGTTGCTTATGGTGTGTTCAAAGAAAAGGTCAGCAAAATCCCCTCCCTTTGAAAGAGATTCCGCCAGGACTTTTCTGCAGAGTTCATCTGTGATACCAAATTCCTTTTCAAAATATCCCGGAACGTCGGCACGGGCAAGACCATGCCATCCCTTGGATAAAAGGGGAGTGGCAGCAGAGAAGGCTGCGGCTGCTGCCGTTGTCTTTATAAAAGACCTTCTGGACACTTTTTTCATAAATTTCTCCTTTATATTTCAATGCATTTCCTGAAAAACAATATGATGCATAAGTATTATGCATTCCCTTTCTTCTCTGTTTTTTTATTATACGACATGAAACGAAAAAAAAGAACCATCTTATTTGCCAATACATCATTGATTCTTCGCAAAAATGAGTCCCTGGATTTAAAAAAGATGAATCAAAGATTAGTGATGGAGCGGCGTGTCTCAGCCCGCAGCGGAAGGGGTTTCCCACGGGGGGATGGGTGGAGCGAGGACGGAGATATGCCGCGGAATGATCACTTATTCTTCATAGCAGGTCCTCATTATTGTGATGAACCACATCATTTGTGGCCTAGAGGCTGCTTCTTTAACGTTTTGTGCAAACACCCATCATTCCAGAGAAAGGTTATGGTGGGCTGCCAGCAGCATCCCCTGAACAGGCACTCCGTAAGGACAGGCTCTCTCACATATGCCGGAACATTCTTTACAGGCTTCTGCGTTCGCACCAGGGATAGCCGCATATTTCTGTATGGCCTCCCTCTCCCTTCCCTGCGCATTAAAGTAATGATTGAAACGCAGGATGGTATTGACCGGAACTCCGCTGGGGCAGGAAGGCTCACACAGTCCGCAGGCATGGCGGCAGTAGAGTTGTCCGCAGCCCTGCTCGTACTTTGAAAGCACCGCCCTGTCATTCATATTGAGCCCCATTCCCGAAAGGCTTATAAACCGCTCAAGCTCATCATACGTTTTTGCCAGGCAACAGACAGTGCTCACATTGGGATTATCCAGCACGAACTTTATCGCCGCATCTTTTATTTCCTCAGGATTTTCCAGCTTATGTTTTTTGATAAAATCGTCGGCTCGGTCAACTTTTTCCTTGTATCTCTTCAGCCCGTCTTGATAGAGAGGATGCACCTCTTTGTTCTCTTTCTGCATCTTCTCCACACTGGACTTTAAGCTGTAATAGATGGCTACCGGGGTGGCTTTCATTATGGCCGTTCCTATATTCTTCTGACTGCACACCTCCAGGACTCTTTGGGATTGGTCCATTTTAAGAAAATTGTATGCCATAAGAAACACATCAAAACGCCCGTCATCAGCTGCGGTAAGAAGGACTTTTTCCATAGTCTCCTCAGGGTCCCTGAACCAGAAAGACCCGTGGTTGGAAACTCCCACAAAGCGAACTCTCCCTTCCGCTTTGAGTTCGGCCATAGCCTCGTGGAAACCCGGGGTATTTAAAGTATCAACGGTCTCAGCCATGTGGATCATAATACAATCCACATATTCTGTATCCAGCTCTTCCAGGCATCTCCTGGCTCGCTGGAGAAATCCCTGCTTGGACTTATCCTTTTTGATCTCTATTTTGGTGGTGATGAAAAGCGATTTTCTCTCTCTCCCCTTAACTGCTTCAGCCACGACTTTATGGTGTCCCGGATACTGCTCAGCTGTATCTATATAATTAACACCGGCATCAAGGGCTGTGCCCAGAACTCCTTTATCCTGGATAGACCCCGCTCCTATATCAGACACTTTGAATCCAGTACGCCCAAGAGTGCGGTACTGAACAACTTTCGGAAATTCATTGTCCTGTACAGGAAAATTCTTTTTCCCGGTATTCACCGGCCTGCTTTTCAAGGAGGTTCCGGCCCCGAGAATACCCAAAGCAGACGCCCTTAGAAAATTTCTTCTGCCTAAGACCTTTTTGTCGTTCATGACTCCTCCGGATATCTTTATTAGAAAGGTTATGAATCAATTCTAATATTCAAGTCCACTTAATTCAATCTCTTTTTTATTGATTTTTCCTATGTGTTCCCATACATTATTATACTTCCATGAATATGTTCACATCTGCAGAAATCATCCTCGCGGTTATGATCGTGACATACATAGGGGCGAGGAAATTCAAAATATCAACCGAACTTTCTATGTTCACTGCTGCTGTTACCGGAGCCATAGCAGGAGGTGCAGGGTTCCCGGTCAGACATATAGTAGAGGGAGCCTTTACTTATTTCGATATTATTCTAATCTTTATCACAGCAACACTGTTCATGAATCTTTTAAAGCACTCCGGAGGCGTCTCTTTTGTCGTTCGCCGGATCCTCTCCAGGTTTTATAGAAAAAAAACCATACTGTTTGTTCTTATAACGTTTTTGCTGCTTGTTCCCGGAGCCCTTACCGGCGCCGGCAGCGTCACGGTACTCATAATGGGGGGTCTCATCTCGGTTGTCTTGAACGCTATGGGACTGAGCAGGTCCAGAATTACAGCCATCATTTTTATCCTGGCCGGTTTGAGTGCGGCTGCTCCTCCGGTAAGCCTTTGGGCTATGCTTACAGCCGCAGGGGTCAACATGCCTTATGTCGGCTTTTTCCTTCCGCTTCTTATTCCCTGTGTTATTCTGGGGCTTTTAACCATATTCATTCTTGGATGGAAATCAGAACCTGTTGACCTGAAAAAAGCTTTGATCGAGCTTCCCGAGCCGCCTGGTAAGATGAACTGGTTTCGAATCATAATTCCGTTTATGGCCTTTTTCCTCCTTGTTCTTGCAGGACGAATAGAGCCCCATTCCTTTCCGGTAACCGGACTTCCCATGATGTTTATGATTTCAGCAGGTTTGATTTTTTCCCTCTCGCCAAAAAAGCTGGATATTCTGAAGATCTCAAGAGATACGGTCCATCAGCTTCTGCCTTTAATCGGAACCCTTACCTGTGTGGGCGTCCTGGTGCAGATCATGACTTTAACCGGGGTGCGGGGTCTCATCGCCATCACAATCGTTACGCTTCCTCTGGTTGCGGTCATTCTAACTCTCCCGCTCGTGCTTCCGGCTTCGGAAGCGGTTCTGATGTGGGGGGCGGCCCCGGTACTCGGAGTACCTCTGGTCCTTCTGTTCAACACCATCGGCTTTAATCCAATCATAGCTCTTGCAGGCATGAGTATCATCTGGCCTCTCGGCGACGCCCTTCCGCCTACAGCCATAATCGGCCGCCTGGCAAAGGAGACCGTTGGTATGGAAGAACCCTATCCAAACATGCTGAAATACTGTGTGATCCCTGCATTTATCATAATGGTCGTTGGCATTCTTATGGTCGTTTACAGTAAAAAGCTGAGTTTTCTGACCATGATATAATAAAGGATAAAAAGAATATGATTATCACGTTTTTGTACTATGCTCTGAGTGCCTACATCGCTTTTATCATCATCTGGAATCTCCTAAAAAGCAGAAAATGGCAGGATGAACTCCTTTATATTATCATCCTGATACCTTTTATCCTGCGGCTACTGCGGCTCAAATAGGACCAAGAAATGAAAAAGAGTGGAATTTATATAATCAGAAAAGCAATCTTACTGCTTCTCTGTATCAGTATGGTTGTTTTCGCGGGAATAAGCTTTTATAAAAGCCGGCACTTGAAAGAACCGGTTGTATTGAGTCCCGGAGTAAAAGAGGTAAGAACACTAGGCCAGTATTTTTCAGGGATCAAAGGCGGCATCAATGACTCCAATGTGTATATCGCAGAAGGGAAAGAACCCGGAGGTTCCCTTCTGATTCTTGGCGGAACTCATCCTGAGGAACCCGCAGGCCGCCTGGCAGCATGGATCTTTGCTGAAAACGCTGTTCTGGAAAAGGGACGCCTTTTCATTATTCTTTCAGCCAATAGAAGCGCCTCCACGGTCACAAGACTGGGGGGAGCCTACCCCCCTGATTATAAAATCCCGACCAAATGGGGAAGCCGAAAATTCCGCATGGGAGACAGATGGTCTAATCCTCTAGACCAGTGGCCGGACCCTGAGGTCTATATTCATTTTCCGAGCCATCAAGAACTGGCCTATGTTGACATAAGGAATCTGAACCGGGCTTTTCCGGGCAGGCCAAACGGAACTCTGACAGAAAAAACTTGCTTTGCTATAACACAGCTGATCCGCAAAGAAAAGATCGACATCGTCGTCGATCTGCATGAAGCAGAGCTTCAGTATCCAGTGATAAGCACCATCGTAGCCCATGAAAGGGGACAGGACCTTGCGGCTATGGCGTCAATGATGATCTCAGGCACTGAAGACTTTAACATTGGCATGGAAAACTCCCCCCCTGAACTCCATGGGCTTTCCCATCGCGAAATAGGAGACCATACAAAGGCCGTTTCCCTTCTCCTTGAATCACCTGAACCTATGCTGGATGCATGCAGAGGAAGGACAAACAGAAAACTGCTTCTTGAAGGAAGGGATGCCTTCCTGGTAACAGCCTACAAACACGGACTTTTGTTCGAAAAAATCGATAAAAACGGATGGCCCATAGAAAAAAGGGTCGGAAGACATACCTCATCACTTCTCCAGATCACGGAATTGTGGACTGCCGAGCATCCTGATAAGGGAATCATCATAAATCATATTCCTAAATATTCCGATGTCATAAAAAACGGAGTGGGATCTTATTTGTCCAATCCGGCAGAAGCTTTACCGGATCGCCTGGAATGGGAGTAAAAACCATAAAGCACGACAGCAGCCACTGCCGTAAAATAGCTTAAGGCCAGCAGGAGAAATTCCCAGCTTTTCTCTTTAACATATTCATAAACCGCACCTTTTCCCGGCTCCGGAAGAGGCACAGGATCCCAGGGGAGCCCGTATTCCTGTACAATCCCATTGATATAAAGGAGGTGAATCACAGGATAACCTCGGGCTGCCATCTCGAACACAAGGCCTCTTCTCTCTTGAGGCGGGTAACTTTTAATATCAGTGAGCCCCGGTTTTACTTTAAGAATATCCGAATCTATCCCCAACCCTGAAAAACTGCCTCCTATGTTTATAAAAGCTGTGATCTCTTTTTCACCTGCCTTTTTTTTGAAAATTGATATTTTCTGCTCAACATTCCGTCTTAGATCAGATTGATACACAAACAGGACCCCACTCTCTCTAATGCTCCGTAAAAGCCGGATCCGGCCTTCTGCATCCATGCCCTCACCCACATCATTTTCCCCTCCCATGGAAACCGCAGCCGGTTCGAAGTCAAAAATTTCATTTTCCAGCAGGCAATCCTGCATTTTCAACCAGTGGAACTCAGGTTCGTTAGCTCCCCACTGTGAGGCCCCTAGTGATACAATAAAAATCAGTTTCAGTTTCATGGCCTTTGCTGCAGAAAAAACAGCGATGATCAACCCGGGGAAGGAACCTGAAGCCTCCAAGGCCACGGCATCACCCGGTTTGACACCCGCTTCATGCATCAGCCCTACCATAAGACCCGCAAAATTGGGATTCGTGGTGGTCCTTTTTGCCTCCAGATTCCCTGCAGATGTTGTCATGACCGAATTTTCCCTGCCGATTATCCCGGTGCGGTTCATATCAAATTCCGTATTTATGTTGATTTCCCTTTTTATCCGGCAATCTCTGATAGTACGGATCGCTCTCTCCATGTTCTCCGATGCTTGCATCATCACGGCATATAAGTCAGCCTTCCCCTTATACGGTATAGAGAAAGTGACGATGAAAAAAAAGACACTGATAAGACAAACAAGGATGATGACCTGGCTGCCTTTGCTCATAATCCAATCCAACCCACAACTCTGGCAAGAAAATAGGTTGCGACAGAAACGGTTATCATGGAAGCTAAAGTCAGAATATGCTTCTGTTTTTCCATATTATTGGCGAGGAGACCGGGGATAACCAATCCTATGGTCCTCAGCCCTATGGGCTGGGGGAGGATCTCCGGCCAGACAAGAAACCAAATGTGTGCCCATAATGCACCGAGGAGTATGACCATAACAAACCTTCTTCTTCCGAAAAGAATCACATAACGGGAAAGCAGCTTATAGGAGAAGAGGCTCAAATAAGCAACCACCACGGTTGCCGCTATCCTTCCCGGTTGATGAAGATAAAGAGCCATATAAGCCGGAACAATTATGCCCCCTGGATAAATATCAAATATCTCAACATAGAGGACAGCAAGCAAAAGCCCTATAAAAATCGTTTCATAAGTCATGACGGATTCCTATGGTATCCCAGTGGTCCAAAAGATCGATCCCAATCCCCCCGATATTCCCCAGTCCCACCAAGACACAGTTGTTCTTTTCCTTCTCTAAAATTCGAGACATGATCTGTTTGGCACTCATATTTCTGAACGCTTCGTATTCCTGGTCCTTTATATTCCTTTCCATTTTATGTTTTACTAATTCTGACTGATCCCCGATAAAAATGATTTTCTGAAATTCCGGGAAAAGCCTGCTTTTAAAAGCTGTTATCCATTGATGTGTCCTGTCTCCTCTGTCTTTTCTTATGTTAAACAGCCCGATCCACCGATCATACTTTATTTTTTGGCTCTCCAGCAGTTTATCCATGACATCACGTGTTGACTTTGGATCATTAGCTGAAAAAGCATTAATAAGGGCCCAACTGCGTTTAGGCAAAGTGAACTCGGCTTTCCAAAATTTAAGGCTCCCTTTATCAGGAATGGATTTTATTATCCCTGAATAAGACATCTCTCTTTTGATATCCAGAAAATCACAGACAGCTAATACAAGGCGTATATTCGGCATAAATTCAGATTTTGAGATTTTTTCCAGAAAGGATTTTTCATCTGCGGATCGGTATGATCCAACTCTGAGTAACCGGGCCTTTCTTTTCTCTGCCACAGCCTGAAAAACAGGAAAATATTCCTCTTCCGGAACAAAAACCGTTGACGCATCAGGAATGGACCGGCCGAAATTTTCAGCTATCTCATCCCTTGATTTACCCGACTGGGCCGTATGATCCATCCTCACATTCGTTATGACAAGCACATGCGGCCTGAGCATCCTCCTGTTCTCAACACTCAAAGATTCAGGACCGAATGACATCAGTTCAACGACCAGAGCTTGAGCAGACCTGGAAACAGCCATACGGACAACCTTTTTCTCTTCCAGTATTGAGGGGAGCCCTCTCCGCTTGATCTGCTTCTCTTCTCCGTTTTGAAAAATTAATACCGGTTTCGAACCGGTCGTCTTTGCCAGAACGCGTATGCCTGCTTGACTCAGGCAGGAGGCTAAAAGACGGGTCACGCCAGATTTTCCTCTGGTCCCGGTGACACAAATCCTCAGTGGTATTTTTCTTGTTCTTTGGTACAAAGAGGTCCTCTCGAACCAAAGGTAGAGAATCAGGGCTATTACCGAACCGGAAATAATTACGAGCTCCCTGATTATATACTCCTTAATAGCTTGACCTATTCATAAAAAATGGCGATGGTCATTGAGGTCCTTATTATATCGGATAAAGAGAATAAAATTAAAATTTTTTTTGCCGCATACAAAAAGGATTAGGCTAAACAAGAAACTAATTTTTTACAAACGGGAATAAAAACAGCTCCTCAAGCGTCTAAAAGGTGAAGAAATGAAAACAAAATAAGGAGAAAAACAATGAAGAAAATAACAACCGTAATCACCCTAACCATAGGCCTTTTTCTCTTTGCGGCAAGTGTTTCAGCATCTCCGCAAATGACCAGGCCGGGGAACAGGCACATATTGAGGCCTGGTCCGGAAAGGCTCCTGGATGTTCTTAAAACAAAACAGGGTGAACTCAAACTAACGGACAAACAGCTGAATAAAATAGAAGAGCTAACATTTGCCATGGAAGATAAGGCGGTAAAATTAAGAAGCGATATCGCCAGCACACAGCTCGAACTGAGGAGACAAATGAGAGATATGGAAAACCGGGATTATGAAAAAATCAAATCTTTACTTATGAGATCAGCTGAACTGCGGGCAGACATGGTTTTGAACAGGATGACATTAAGAGAAGAAATAACAAACATCCTCACGCCTGAACAGCGTACAGCTCTAAAAGAAACAGCGAGGCCGGTAATGCGGACCAGAAGATTTATGGAGAGAAGAAAGCTCTTTCAGAGGAATCCGCGCATGCAAAAGCATTTTTTCCGCAGATAACGGCCCCTCTTCTGACATCTGAGAATCAACTGCTGGGACTCTCTCTATTCGCCTGTCTTTTGGATCCATATGAAATCAATGTTAACTTGGGGCTCTCCTATCCCGGGCAGGGCCTCCTCAAATACCAAACCGAGACGGTGAACTCCGGGAGATAATTCCCTGTCATCCAAGCGGAAGTTACGGAGAAGAGTGCGAAAAGGCCTGTAAAGGTCTGCTGTTCTTTCATCTCCGGCCAGCAGCGCTTCTTTTCCGTCTACCTGGAAAGATAT
>Ga0207752_1001130_pt1 | contig 12369 bp, 13 predicted proteins | sample Pon2CUnioCityCA_6_FD_187272 | JGI IMG/M metagenome (GOLD analysis project Ga0207752, IMG submission 187272) | Marine sediment microbial community from Union City, CA, USA - Pond 2C Sediment 2 (SPAdes) | ecosystem: Environmental > Aquatic > Marine > Intertidal zone > Salt pond sediment ... | reverse complement strand
AGGAGGCCAACTCTAGATTCGACGCGGTGTTGTGTCTCGGCAACTCCCTGCCCCACGTTTTGACTCCGGGCGACCTAGAGGTGGCGCTGGAAGACTTCAGCAACTGCCTCCGGCCTGGAGGCCTGCTCCTGATTCAGAATCGAAACTTCGACGCGGTGCTGGCGGACTGTGACCGGTGGATGGGGCCTCAAGGACATCAGGAGGGAGAAGCCGACTGGTTGTTCATCCGCTTCTATGACTTTGACCCTGATGGTCTGCTGACCTTCAACATGGTGAGGCTGAGACGGGAAGAGGAAGATGATTGGAACCAGGAAGTTGGCTCCACGCGGCTCTGGCCCCTTACGGAGCACGAGCTGGTCCCAGCAGTGCACGGAGCCGGCTTCGCCGACATCAGGCTATATGGAGACATGGGGGGCTCCCCTTTTGACCCCGATACCAGCCCGAACCTGGTCGTCTCAGCAAGAGCCATGGGATAGCGGTATCTATGTAGGAGCCGAGACAAGCGAAGGTCAGCCACCGCGTTTTTCGGCTAAGTAGCCACAGAGAGGAAAGGGAATGACAGGAGCGATGAACAGCCACATGCAGCGAAAAGAGGCGCTCAAGCGGGTGATTCGAGAACTGCACGAAGGGAAGAGCGTTGAAGAGGTGAAGGATCGATTCGCCAGCCTTCTCGAAGATGTCGGAGCAACGGACATCGCCGAGATTGAGCAGGAACTGATCGAAGAGGGAATGCCCGAAACGGAGATCCAGCGCCTTTGCGACGTCCACGTGGCCGTGTTCCGCGAGTCCCTGGAGGAGGAAAAGAGCGCGGATACTGTGCCCGGCCATCCCGTATACACATTCCTGGCCGAAAATGCCGCTGCTGCGCGGGTGCTGGACGCGCTGGAGGAAGCGCTGAAAGATCTCAAGGAGGATCCGACAGAGAAGAAGTTGGAGCGGACGCGGGAGCACCTCGCTGAACTGGAGAAGTATGAGCAGCACTACCTGCGCAAGGAGAACATTCTTTTCCCTTACCTAGAGAAGCATGGCTTTGAGGGACCCTCCACCGTGATGTGGGGAATCCACGACGAAATCCGGGAGGGATGGAAGGAGCTCAAGGCACTTCTGGACGAAGGCCCTGGCGACGACCCGGGAGCCTTCGCAGCGCGCGTGGACGAGACCTTCGAGCCCGTGGCTACGGAAATCCGAGAGATGTTCTACAAGGAGGAGAACATCCTCTTCCCGACGGCCCTGGAGAAGCTGAGCGGGGAGGAATGGTGGCAGATCCGTGTGCAGAGCGGCGATATCGGGTATTGCTATGTGACACCGGGGCACGCATGGCCTCCCGAAGAAACCGCTCTGGAGACAGTCTGGGCGCTAGAGTCGGAGGAGAAAGAGTGGTCATCTGACGGCTTGCTCCACCTCGATACCGGGACCCTCAAGGCCGAGACCGTCAATCTTCTGCTGAATCACCTCCCAATCGAGATCAGTTTCGTGGACGCCGACGACCGCGTCGCGTTCTTCACCCAGACAGGTGAGCGCATCTTCCCTCGTTCACCGGCCGTCATCGGACGGAAAGTACAGAAGTGTCATCCGCCCGCCAGCGTGGACAAGGTCGAGGAGATCCTCGAGGATTTCCGCGCTGGCAGACAGGACGTGGCCGAGTTCTGGATCCAGATGAACGAACAGTTCATCCACATCCGCTACTTTGCTGTGCACGACGAGCAGGGTGCCTACCGCGGCACGATGGAGGTGGTGCAGGATGTGACCAAGATCCGAGAACTGGAAGGTGAGAAACGGCTGCTGGACGAATGAGGGTAACGGAGAGGCATTATGGAAGCAGAGAACAGGAAACAGGTTCTCATCTTAGGCGCCGGATTCGGCGGGCTTAATACCGCACTGCATCTAGACAAGGTTCTCAAAGAAGACACAGCGGTCGACATCACGCTGATAGACCAAAATCACTTTCACCTATTCACGCCGCTGCTCCATGAGGTGGCTGCGGGGGTGATAGACGAGGGTCTAGTGCTAACGCCGATTCGGCGCGTCGTGAGCAAGACACGAGTTGGTTTCCTGCGTGCTCGTGTCGAGGCGATCGACCTGGAGAGGCAGACTGTCTCCCTATGCTGTGAGGAGAAACGGTATGATATCCTGGTGATCGCCCTGGGCTCGGTGACGAACTTCTACGATCTGGATTCGGTGCGGGATAAGGCACTGGAGATGAAGCATGCGAGCGACGTCAATGCGATCCGCTGTCACGTCATCAATCGCTTCGAAGCCGCCACGCGTGAGAATGACGACGAGCTGCGAAGGAGGCTGCTTACGTTTGTGGTGGTTGGAGCCGGATGTACCGGGGTGGAGACGGTGTCGGAGGTGCGTGAGTTCCTGATGCATATGCGGAAAGATCAGTACCCTGTCATTCCGCCGGAGGAGATACGCACGGTACTGGTGGAGGTTCAGGATAGGGTCCTCTCGCAGATGGACCGGACGCTGTCGCGTACGGCGCTGCGTCGGATGGAGAGCATGGGCGTTGAGATGATGCTCAACACGGTCGTGACTGACTTCACGGATGTCGGGCTTGTGTTTGCCGATGGAACTGAGCCCCTGCCGACAGACACCGTTATCTGGACGGGCGGCGTGAAAGCACCGCCTGTTGTCGAGAGGCTGACTGGGGAGAAGGACCGCATGAGCCGTATTGTCGTTGATAGCGACCTCAGCGTGCCGGCAGTACCGAACGTGTATGTGATGGGAGATGCTGCGCATGCCCATCACCCTGAGACGCGCGAGATCTATCCGCCAACAGCTCAGGTGGCCTATCGACAGGCCCCGATCGTGGCACACAACGTCGCTGCTGATCTTGAGGGGCGCGAACGTAAGGATTTCGATTTTACCTACATCGGGGACCTCGTGTCACTAGGACGTTTTTCCGGTGTTGCCGATCCATTTGGGGTCAAGCTGCGTGGAACGCTCGCCTGGGCGATGTGGAAGTTCTACTATCTCCTCAGCCTGGTGGGTTGGCAGAACCGGCTGCGGGTGGCGTTCAACTGGTTCCTGGCCCTTCTGTCCCCGACCAATAGTGCCCTGGCACACGAGTGCGCACCGGAGTGTACGGCAGACATGTGTATGCTGAGCGAGAGCAGCTGGGAAATCGGTGGAAGCTAAAGGCGGATCGCCCCCACGCTCCTTAGATTGGCCGACGCGACTGTCAAGGAGAGCGGTCAGCCCGGCCGCCGGGAGCGCTGCTGCTCTGACCGCAGCGATGGGCGTAGGACTGCTGATTAAATTGGCTCGGCGCACAGAGTCCGAAGAGATCCCAGAACACCGGGAGCGATTGGCCCGGCTGCTTGAAGCACGAGGCCGATTCGCGATAACCGCTGAAGATGACGCGTCGGCGATCAGAGATTGGCTCTCCGCGGAAGGACTGGAAGAGGACGATCCAACGCGGCAGGCTGCAGTGGAAGCATTGATTACAGTTCCACTCGAAGCTGCAGAGCTCTGCGATTGGGTGCGGAATACGGCTGAACTGTTGCTCCAACGAGGTCACGCGCTAACGATACCCGATGGGCGCGCAGGTATGCGCTTGATCACGACAAGCCAGGAGATCTTCTGCACGTTAGTCGAGGCCGACCTCGGCGCCGTCGCCAACCGAGCACTAGTCAACAGGATACAACAGCGTCTGGAGAAGGTGAAGAGTTGCCGAGCAGAGACAGCCACCTGCCAGGAGAGATAGGCTGACAGAAGGAGGCTATATGCGAGTCCTGGCAATCATTACCGGCGAATACGGACAGCGACACGTAGACAATATCCGCGCGCACGCACCCAGCGACTGGGCGATCGAGGTATGGCGGGCTCCGGCGTTCTACCCTCCGGTGATTGACTACCCGGAGGAGCATCTCCCGGAGTCACTCCCCGGTGAGGAGGATGGGGTCGATCTAATCCTGGCTTTCGCCGAGCACAAGGGTGTAGCGGAGTTGCTCCCAGAGATCGTGCGAAGAACCGGAGCGCAGGCTGTGATCGCGCCAGTAGACCGAGAGGAGTGGCTGCCCCGCGGGCTGGCGCGGCAGTTGAGACGGTGGCTGGATGAGATGGACGTGGCCTGTGTCACACCGAAACCTCTTTGTTCGCTCACTGAGACCCATTACAACGTCAAGGAACATCGTGCAGAGTTCGATGACCCTCTAATTGCCGAGTTTGCGCGTCACTTCGGGCGACCCAAGTTCTCGATTACCGTCGATGCAGAGACGCGCGACTTGCTTAGGATCGAAGTTGCCCGGGACGCTGTTTGCGGCTGTGCTCGTTACGTAGCTCAAGAGTTGGTCGGCGTGCCGGCGGATGATGCCGAGCGTCTCGCAGGACTACTCCATCATCATTTTCCCTGCCTGGCCAGCATGGGTATCGACGACGACTTCGGCGACACAATCATGCATATCTCGGGGAACATCATGAAAGAGGAGATCAAAGAGGAAGTCGAGGAGTACAAGGACATCCGCTATATCAGGCCGGGGAAGAAAGCGGAGTGACCCTTGTCTGAGAAGGCCAAGAAAGGGGAGCCTCCTTGAGCTTCGCAGACTGGTAAGACTCACTCCACGGGTCAGCGAATCCCCCTTCTCCGCCGGCATGCCGGTCACGAGGCGACCGTGTGGGAAGATCCTGCAAGAAGATCCCCCGGGCACCCTCTGCGATGGGAGAGATTCCTCCCCACAGTACTACCGAAACAATGCCGCAGCCCCCACCTCGTGGAGCACCGAGACGCCAACAAGGCACCCCGTTGACCAACGTGACCTTTGCAGAGTCAGACAATGGGATCAGGTCGGTTGGTCTCGGCTACTCGCTCTTTTCACGCTGGGAGAAGCCGTGCGTGGCCAGCAGCTCCCCGACGCGGTGATAATCCCCGGTCACGTATGTGAGAGGGCGCGCCTCTGTGACGTCCAATCTTCCTCGTTCACCAAGGACGGCTTCGTCCATCTGCACGGCCACAACCTGGCCGACAAAAAGATCGTGGCTGCCAAGGGAGAGGGTCTGCTCGAGACGACACTCAAGGTTGACGGGACATTCGGCAATGAGAGGCACCTCCACCTCGGTCCCAGAGGCGGGCGTGAAGCCGCAGGCGTCCCACTTGTCCTCATCCCGTCCCGAGACCGTTCCGCAAAAGTCGACCCACTCCACTTGAGCTGCGGTGGGCAGGTTGACCACAAACTCACCGACTTCCTTGATCAGTCCATGGGAATGGCGACTGGGCCGCACCCCAAGTCCAAGCATCGGGGGATTGGAACAGAGCGTACCAGCCCAGGCGAGCGTGATGATGTTGGCCCGCGAGCTCACACCGCAACTCACCAGTACAGCCGGCACAGGGTAGAGGGCCGTCGAAGGCGCCCGAGTAATCTTTGCCATGTAGGGAATCCTCCTGATTGGTTCCGAAGACCCGGCCGGAAGCCGCAGGTCTTCAATTCGATAAGAGATTGTCGGAAAGACACCGATCTTGCGCTCGGTGGGTCGGTGCCTCGCGCTATGAGGAGCTAGTATATCGCACTCGTCAATGAGGTCAAATGGCAGGCGGAGAGAATCGGATATCAAGCACATGCGGACCGGGCTGGCGACCCACGGATGGATGGCGGGCTGATCTTGAGAAATGAGACGGATCCCGGCTCTGAGGCCGCATTCTGGTTTGCACAACCCGAACCGATAGAGTATAATGGGGGCCGACTTCTCATGACGCGTGCGGACGGTCGACGGGCGCCGCGCATTGGAAAAGATACCATACGGATAGGTCCTCGCCAAGGGTTCACAACGAGTACCCAGGTCAGCTCACTGAGCAATATTGCGGGTGAAGTCCAATCGTTACGGAGTGGTGATTTGCGCCGCTCGATGAGAGTAAGGAGGAGCGACAAGTAAGTGGCATCAGACACAGTGTTGCTCGTCGAAGGGAGGAAAGCTGCCGGTGAGCGCCTTGCCCCCGTGCTGGACGGCGAATATGATCTCGTCACAGCCCGAACCCGCAGAGAGGCATTGACCAAGATCGAGGAGGTTCAGCCAGCGGTCATTGTGTTGGACTCTCGGTCCGTTCGTTTCAGTCGCCGCCGCTTCTGCGGCACCTTGGAAAGTGACGGCATCGATGCTCCGGTACTTCTTCTATACGAAGGCAATGAGGCCCCTGAGCAAACAGGGGCCCGAGCTTATCTACGACATCCTTTCTCGCCCCAGAAGCTGATCAACCGAATCTCGTGGCTAATGCCTGCCCCCGATGGGGAGGTACTGTCCAGAGGCCAGCTGAGCTTCAACGTTAAGCGTCGTTCGGTCACTCGGGGAGAGCGCGAATCCCATCTTACGCCGAAGCAAGCTCAGTTGCTGGAACTGTTTATGCGCCACCCTGGCGAGATCCTCACACGCGAGTTCCTGATGAAACGCGTATGGAACACAGACTTCACCGACGATACCCGCACCCTTGACGTACACATCCATTGGGTGCGCGAGGCGATTGAGGAAGACACTAGTTCGCCACAGTACCTCCACACAGTCCGGGGAGTGGGCTATCGCTTCAGCATTCCGAACCACGCGGAGGAAGTCCAGTAAACTTGCCGGAATCTTGCTTCATGGTAAAATTGTTGAAGATAACTAAAACACACGCCTCTTGACCGGCGAGACCGTGCCAAGGGACAGCCACCTTGGTCTCTCAAGGGAATGATGGAGGCGGAGGAATAAAACGGTAATAAGGAGGTTTCCCCTATAATGGCTGACATTTCTATGAAAGCACTCCTGGAAACGGGCGTGCACTTCGGACACCGCACCCGACGCTGGCATCCCAAGATGGCCTCATACATCTTCACAGAGCGCAAAGGGGTGCATATCATTGATGTGCAGCAGACCCTTGAGGCGCTTGATGCTGCCTGCGATCTGATCGAAGATACCGTTGCGGCCGGAGGGTCGATTCTCTTCGTTGGCACGAAGCGTCAGGCGCAGGCGACCATTGCCCGTGAGGCGGAGCGTTGTGGGATGCCGTACGTCAACCTGCGTTGGCTGGGTGGCACGTTGACCAACTGGCAGACAATTCGACAGCGAATCGACTACCTCCACAACCTGGAGGCTCGCCGGGAGCGAGGCGACTTTGAGCTTCTCACGAAGAAAGAAGCTCTGGAGAAAGAGCGGGAGATCGAGAAGCTGAATCAACGGTTCGGCGGTATCAAGGAGATGCGCGAACTCCCTGAGTTGTTGTTCGTGGTCGACATAGAACGCGAAGCCACTGCGGTGGCCGAAGCCGACAAGTTGGGCATTCCCATTATCGCAATGGTAGACACCAACTGCAACCCGGACCCCATCGACTACGTTATCCCCTCTAATGACGACGCCATCCGCGCGATCAGGCTGATCTCCCACCAGATAGCGGACGCTGCTGTGGAAGGGCTCGCCCGAAGAAAAGCCTACGAAGTGGAAGAGGAAATGCCAGAGGTAGAAGAGCTCGAGCTAGAGGACGAGAAGTACCTCAGCGCTGCTACGCTGGCTCGACTCAAGGAGCTGTCCTCGAAGGAGAAGGGTGAGCCAGAAGAGGCGGAGGCAGCCGAAGGTACTGAGGAATCGGAGGAGTAGAATCAGATTCGCACGCTGCAAGGGCCTCGCGCCCTTGATGGAGCATGGTCGTACTTGTAGATCGAACGAGGAGTACATAACTTGGAAATAACGACGTCAATGATCAAGGAGTTACGAGATATGACGGGCGCCGGCGTCCTCGACTGCAGAGAGGCATTGGAGGAGACCCGTGGGGATTTCGAAAAAGCCATCGCGTATCTACGTGAGAAGGGGCATGCAGAGGCAGCAAAGAAGAGTGAAAGTGCGGCCTCCGAGGGACGGGTGGAGGCTTACATCCACCATGGCAGCCAGGTTGGGGTCATGGTAGAGCTGAACTGCGAGACAGATTTCGTAGCTCGCACGGATGACTTTGAGACCCTGGCCCATAACCTGGCCCTCCACATCGCCTTTGCCGCACCAGACTATCTGACCCGTGACGAGGTACCGGAAAACGTGATCGAAGAGGAAGAGAGAATCTACCGCAAGCAGGCTCTAGAGCAGGGCAAGCCCGAGGATATCGTCGACCGCATCGTGGAAGGACGAATGGAGAAATTCTACGAGCAGACGTGTCTTCTGGAGCAGCCCTTTGTCAAGAACGAAGACAAGATGATTGAGGACTTGCTCAATGAAGCGACGACGGCGTTCGGCGAGCTCATCCTCTTGCGTCGCTTCCAACGGTATGAGGTGGGCAGCTAATCTGTCCAGGGAATGGGCGATGCCCAGGACTTCCTCAGCCGAGACTGAGGTCGTGATCCTAGAGAGGTCGTCCAAGGCAAGGGGTAATGGCGGTAGCTAAGTATAAGCGGGTTCTGTTGAAACTGGGAGGTGAATCGCTCGCCGAACCGGGTGGGTTCGGTGTCAGCCCCCACATGGCCGAGGAGGTCGCCGCCAAGGTGCAGGCGGTACATGCTCTCGAGACGGAGGTGGCAATCGTCCTAGGGGCGGGCAATATCTGGCGTGGTCGTGATGGTCTGGCACACGGCATGGACCGGGCCACAGCGGATCACATGGGGATGCTCGCGACGGTGATGAACGCCCTCGCACTTGCTGACGCACTCGAACGGATGGGCAGCACCATCCGGGTCCAAACCGCCATCGAGATGAGAGCGATTGCGGAGCCCTACATCCGCCTGCGAGCCATTCGTCACCTGGAGAAGGGACGGATCGTCATCATCGGGGGCGGTACGGGGAATCCGTACTTTACAACCGACACGGCAGCTGCCCTCAGAGCAATGGAGATCAACGCGGACCTGTTGGTCAAGGCTACGAAGGTAGATGGAATCTATGCCGAAGATCCGCACGAGAATCCGGACGCAGAGCGGTTCGACACACTGAATTACATGGAAGCTCTCGAGATGCGCGTGGGCGTGATGGATGCTACGGCAATCTCGCTCTGTATGGAGAACGATCTTCCAATCGTGGTGCTCAATATGTGGCAGCCCCACAGCCTGGAGAAGTCGGTATTGGGGGAACGTATTGGCACTCTAGTCTCACGGTGACTTTATGGATCAAGAATTGCTTCGCGAAACAGAGAAACGGCTGCACAGCGCCCTAGAGGCGCTGAAATCTGACCTGCGCACGATACGTACGGGGCGTGCATCTCCGGCTTTGTTGGAGCGGGTAATGGTGGACTACTACAGTCAACCGACCCCTCTCAATCAGCTGGCCGTCATATCCGCTCCGGAGCCAAGCCTGCTGGTTGTAAGACCCTACGATCCAGCGTCGTTGGAAGAGATCGAGCGGGCAATCCTGAAGTCCGATGTTGGTCTAACGCCGTCGAATGACGGGAGAATCATCCGTCTTCCCATCCCTCGTCTCACAGAAGAGCGAAGAGGGGAGCTCGCGAAGATGGTTCGCCAGCGCGTTGAGGAAGGCAAGGTAGCGCTGCGCAACATACGGCGAGGTGCGCTTGAGGATCTGCGCGAGTTTGAGAAAGAGAAGCTGATTTCGGAAGATGACTTCTACCGAGCCAAGGACAAGCTTCAAGAACTCATCGACCGCTACACTGAGAAAATGGAAGAGATTAGCGCGCGTAAGCAGCGAGAGATTATGGAGAGCTAGCTCCCTCTCGCCTCGGGCTAGTTGACGGCATGTCCTCTGAAACTCAGACTTCTGACCATTATCGTCCTCTGGATCGTGTACCGCAACACGTGGGCGTGATCATGGACGGTAATGGACGCTGGGCTCGTCAACGTGGACTGCCAAGAATCGCCGGGCATCGCGCCGGCACAGAGAACCTGAGGCGAGTGCTCCGCGCCGCAGTCGAGTTTGGCATTGAGTACCTGACGATCTACGCTTTCTCCACCGAGAACTGGGGGAGACCAGAGCGCGAAGTACAAGGGCTTCTTTCGATCCTCAGGCACGTGATCGATCGAGAGGTTCCGAAACTGCGCGAAGAAGGGGTCCGATTGCGTCACCTGGGGCGCCTGGAGCGCATCCCGCCGGAGCTTGAGAAACGAGTCCAAGAGGCGATTGAGCTGACGAAGAACAACGATCGACTGGTCCTCAATGTCGCGTTCAATTACGGTGGTCGAGCCGAGGTGGTTGATGCAGTGCGGCAAATCATCTCCGAGGGCGTCGCTCCCGAACGCGTGGATGAAACGCTGATCGACAGCTATCTCTATACGGCAGGACAGCCCGATCCGGATCTCATCATTCGAACCAGTGGGGAAATGCGACTCAGTAATTTCCTCATCTGGCAGGCGGCCTATGCGGAGTTCTACACAACCCCCACCCTATGGCCTGATTTCGACAAGGATGAACTGTATAAGGCCCTCCAGGACTTCAACCAGCGCGAACGTCGTTTTGGTCTGGTCCCAGGGACTTCTGCACCTACGACCGAGTAGCAACCAAGACACCAACATCGACATCTCGTCTTTGTTGGCGTCAGATCACTCCCAAACACTGTCGACCTGTGCTACGTACCCGTCTGCTCACCGCAATTATTCTGATTCCGATCGTCATCTGGCTCATCTATCTGGGTGGCTTGCCTTTCCTAGCCCTGGTAGCAGGTCTCGCGACGCTCGCCGAGATTGAGTTTTGTGTGCTTATTACGCGCGTCGGCTTCCGACCGATCCATCTGTTTGGGATCGCTCTGGTGTGGCTCTTCCTGTTGGACGGTCAGTTCGTCGAATGGAACCTGCTGAGATCCGGCCTAACGGCGATCTTATCCCTGTCGCTCGTGTGGCAGATAGCGCGTCGCAGACACTTGAAGGTGGGAAATTGGACGGGGATGGTGGCGAGTGGGATCTATGTCGGTCTCTACGGATCGTATCTAATAAGACTGCGGGCTCTCCCCGGCGACGGTCTCTGGTGGGCCCTCATCGCGATTCCAGCGGTTCTTCTGGCAGATTCTGCGGCCTATTTCGTCGGGTCCGCGTGGGGTAAGCACAAACTCGCTCCTTCATTGAGCTTTGGCAAGACGTGGGAGGGGTACGCGAGCGGCATTCTCGTGGCTGGCGCGGCAGGCGCTTTCTTCGGCTGGCTCTGGACGTTCAAGACTGGCCCAGTAGGCTCGGTGACAGCATTGCGAGGGCTGGGCCTGGGGGTGCTGATCGGAACGCTGGCTCCAATTGGCGACCTAGTGGTCTCAATGATTAAGCGGGAAGCTGGCGTAGCCGATAGTGGGAAGTTGCTGCCGGGTCACGGTGGCGCACTCGACCGACTGGACAGTGTCTTGTGGACAGCCGTGATTGCCTACTATTATGCGGCCCAGTTCGTGACGTGACCCTCAAGACAAGGACAAGGAGAAGACGAAATACCAATGGAACAAGAACGATTAGTACGCGAGATCTATCATAAGGGCGTCATTTTCTGCAAGCCAGAGACTCCTCTCCAGGAGGTGGTTCGAGTAATGGCAGATACGGAGATTCATGCGATTATGGTTGCCGAGCGCGAGGGTGCCCCACCGGTAGGCGTCGTTTCGCACATGGACACCATCGCACACTACAGCGAGGATCTGACTGCCATCGAAGCTCGTGATGTTATGACCCCTGAAGTCATCAGCGTCTCCGAGAGCGCGACGGTTAAGGATGCAGCGAAGAAGCTTCTAGACAGTGATATCCATCGTCTGCTCGTTGTCGGCGATGACGACAAACCCTTAGGTATCCTTTCGACAACGGATATCATACGCGAAATGCGCGGAGCCCGCTGGGTCTGGTACCTGGACTGACCAGGCGCCGCCAGCACTAGCCTCTGGAGGACGGAGATGGACGATCAGATCATCACTATAGAAAGGCATATTGTTGAGCAGGAGCGCGAGTTCCCTGAAGCCACGGGTGTTTTCTCGAGTCTGCTGTACGACATCGCCCTGGCAGGAAAGATCATTGCCCGCGAGACGACTCGGGCTGGGCTAGTGGAGATCCTGGGCTCGGCAGGTGAGATGAACGTCCAGGGTGAGGAACAGATGAAACTGGACGTCTTTGCCAACCAGGTGATCATCCGAATGAACTCATTCACCGGCCGACTGGCTGTGATGGCTTCCGAAGAAAGGGAAGACCTCATTCACATTCCGAGTGGATACCAGACCGGCAAGTACGTGCTCGTTTTCGATCCCCTGGATGGGTCTTCGAACATCGACATCAATGCCACGGTCGGCACGGTCTTCGCCATCTACCGCCGTCAGAGCAAGGAGGGACCAGGGACGGTGGATGACTGCCTCCAGAAAGGACGTGACATAGCAGCGGCGGGCTACATCATCTACGGGTCCAGCACGATGATGGTATATACGACGGGACAGGGCGTGCACGGTTTCACCCTCGATCCCAGCCTGGGAGAGTTCTTGCTCTCCCACCCGAATCTTCGAATCCCGGACAATCCGACGTATTACAG
>Ga0207752_1001129_pt1 | contig 12370 bp, 8 predicted proteins | sample Pon2CUnioCityCA_6_FD_187272 | JGI IMG/M metagenome (GOLD analysis project Ga0207752, IMG submission 187272) | Marine sediment microbial community from Union City, CA, USA - Pond 2C Sediment 2 (SPAdes) | ecosystem: Environmental > Aquatic > Marine > Intertidal zone > Salt pond sediment ... | reverse complement strand
GGCGTCCGATGCATGGCTCCGTTGACTTTTCAAACGCCCGGTGTTATTATACCCTCACGCTGGTAGCCAAGCCAACGTGCCGGATATGGAGGTGAACACAATGCACGTCCTCATTTTCGCGCCGACGGTGGCCGCTGGAGAGGGGATGCGGGCTGCTTTGGGAGATGTGGCCGATCGCTACACCGTCGTTGCCGCCTGGTCAGATGTGCTGTCTTCTGTCGAGGGTGACTCTCCCGATCTGGTCCTCATCGACCGTGCTGCCCTGGCTCGACTGGAACCCACGACTCTGCTCAATCTCATGGAGCCGGATCGCTGGCCCTGCTTGATGTTCGTAGATACGTCGGCCGCCCGTGCCAGGGATGGGCTCGTGTTGGCCGGTCGTCTCGCCAGGGAGCGTTCCCCCACTTACCGGGTTGGGAACCTGTGGATCGACACGCGCAAGAAGCGGGCCGGGTTGGGCGAACGCTGGTGCACGTTACCCCCATTGCAGTACCGGCTGCTGTTGGCGTTGGCCAAGCGAGCGGGTGAGGTTGTCAGCTACCAGGATCTGCTCCGAGAGGTCTGGGGCTACGATGGTGAAGACAACGAGGCTCGTGAGCTGCTCAAGGTCCACATCCGCCAGATCCGCCGGCGCCTGGGGCTTGATCCGAAGAAACACCACTACATCCGCTCGGTGCGTGGCTTCGGCTATATGCTCGTACCACCCGGAGAGGATTGAGCGATCTTGTATCTGCTCAACTTGAGTCAGTACCTCCCTGTCTGTTCCAATCTTCAAATCAACGTGACAAAAGGAGATGAACCATATGGCCAAGAAACAACTGGTCCGTACCCTGGGTCTGGCCCAGATCCTGATGCTGGGCATCGGTGGCACTATGGGCGCCGGCGTGTTTGTGCTCACCGGACACGCGGCAGGGATGGTCGGCCCGGCGGTGATTCTTGTCTTCCTGCTGGCCGCGCTGCAGTCCCTGCCGAACTCCCTGTCCTACGCCGAGCTGGCCTCCAGTTTTCCCATCGCCGGGGGTGGCTATGCCTACATCAGCAAGGCGACAACCGGGCTGCTGCCCTTCAGCGTAGGGTGGGTGAGCTGGTTCAGCAGCATGGTCTACGCTGCCCTCTCGGCAGTGGGGGCAGCCTATTCGCTAAAGATATTTCTGCCCTTCCTGCCCGTGCCTGTGACCGCTGTGGCTCTGATCGTCATCTTCGCCTTCATCAGCCTGCGGGGCAGTGAGGAGGCCGGGCGCACCCAGGTCATACTGGCGGGCATTCTGTTGACGTCGCTGGCCGCCTTTGTGATCCTGGGTCTGGTCTTGCCCGGCGGCTTCACCTGGGTCGAGTTCTACAGGGATGGTGGTTTCTTCATTCACGAGGGGACGCTCGAAAACATGGTCAAGGTATTCCAGGCCATCACGTTGGTCAACGTCCTGTTCGTGGGTTACGAGGTCATCGCCACCACGGCTGAGGAAGCCAAGAATCCAGGGCGCAATATCCCTATCGCGGTGGTGGGCACGATCTTCATCTGCGCCGCCGTCTACTGTGCCGTCGCCTTCGTCGCCCTGGGCGTCATCTCGGCCAAGACGCTGGGGGTCTCCTCTACCCCTCTCTCCGACGCCGCCTCTCGGTTCCTGGGCGGCTGGGGGGCGCCGGCGCTGGGCCTGGCCGGCATAATCGCTACCCTCACGTCGCTGAACACGGCGCTGCTCAGTTCAGCCCGGGTGGCTCTGGCCCTGAGTCGCGATGGTTACCTGCCCGCTTTCCTCTCGCGCGTCCATCCCCGGTTCAAGACACCATTGCCCGCTATCCTGCTCAGTGGGGTCTTCATCGCCCTCGCTGCCATCTCGGGCGACGAGGTGTTTCTGGGCTACGTCTCGAACTTTGGCTACATGTTCGTGGTCTTCTTCACCAACGTCTCGGTGATCCTGCTGCGGCGCAAACTTCCTGATCACGAACGTCCCTTCCGCACTCCCTGGTACCCGGTCACGCCGATTCTGGGCTGTCTGGGTATCATCGTCGTCGAGGTGTTCACGGAACTCCACGCGCTGGTGGTGGGGATTGGCCTGATTGCGGTGGGGCTGATCGTCTATCAATTGCGGCGGCCCGTGGGCCGGGTGGTGGAAGTCACGGCTCAGAGAGTGGAGGCGGCTCGCCGCGAGATCCTGGTCCCGGTGGCCAACCCGATGACCGCTGAGAGCCTGATCAAGATGGCCGCCATCATCGGGCGAGCGCGGGAGGCATCGACGCTGGCTGCCCTGTCTGTGGTCAAGATGCCGGGCGCGACCCCGCTGGAGCTGGGCCAGGACATCCTGGACCGGCGGGAGAACGGGCGCAAGGTGCTGCTCAAACAGGTGGCGGACTATGCCCACGAACAAGGCGTCCCCGTGCGCACCCTGCTGCGGGCGGCGCGAGGTGTCTCGTCTGGCATCCTCGGCGTGGCCGAGGCGCGGGGTGGTGTGGGGTTGATTCTGATGGGCTGGCGCGGCCAGCTATCCACGCAGCGGGTGACGGGGAGCGTCGTCAAGGACGTGGTGCATGGCGCGCCGTGCGACGTGGCCGTGCTGCGCGATCGGGGCCTGGGAAACTGCAAGCGTGTGCTCGTCCCAATCGGCGGCGGTCCGCATACCCGGCTGGCTTTGCGCCTGGGCTGGGATATCGCCAGGGCGGAGGGAGGCTCGCTCACGCCGTTGCGCATTCTGCCCGCGGCGGACGAGGTGGATATGGAGACGGAGATGGACGTGCTGCGCCAGTTGGTCGAGGATGTGTTGGGGAAGGTCCCCGAGAACCTAACCTTCAGCTTGAAGCGCGACGACTCGATTGTGGGGGGTATCTTGGCCGAGTCCACCCAGGGCGAGGATGGAGCGTGCTACGATTTGATCGCCATCGGGGCTTCGGAGGAGTGGTTCCTGAGGAACCTGCTTTTCGGCTCTATCCCTGACCGGGTGGCGGATGGGGCGCCCTGCTCGGTGCTCATGGTGCGCAAGTACGAACCACCGGCCGTCTCCTGGCTGCGGAGAACGATCAAGGGGCAACCGCGCGAGTGAATCCTGATGTGTCCGATTGAAGGGAGGGTCAGGATTTCCCAACAAGGCCGTGCCGTTCCTGGTAACGCCACTCGTTACCGGGTGTTGGTGGCGCTGCGCGATGAGCGTGGCCTGTGTCCTCTGTTGCGCCTGGCCTGTGCCCTGGCACGTGCTCGCGACGGAGAGGTGCACCTACTCACGGTGACGCATAGCGGCGCGCGCCCTGACTGGCTGGAAGTAACCGACGACTGCAGCGAGATCCCTGTGGATGTGGTCGTCCGGTCCGGGGAGGACGTCGGCGAGGTCATCTTGGAGGAGTTTCGGCGTCTCAGGCCTCAAGCACTGATAGTGGGCTGGAGCGGTCAGCGCAGTCGCGGCCGTCATCTGCTGGGCCGTACGCTCGACCCGGTGATGCAGAGGGCATCTTGCGACGTGATCGTCCTGCACGGTGATTGTGTGGACGACCTGCAGCATATCCTCATCCCCGTGGCAGGTGGTCCCAACGCGCCGCGCGCCTTCGACGTCGCTCGTGCGCTCGCGCCGGATGCCACGATCACCGCGCTCTACGTCGCTCCAGATCGGTTCGGTCCCGGGGGGGCACGGCTGGGGCAGAACGTTCTGGATGCACTGCTTCGGGACTTGTCTGATTCTTCTGGTGTAGACACCCTCGTCGTCCAGGCCGAAAGCCCTGTGGAGGGCATCCTGGATGAGGCAGCACGGGGGTACGATCTACTGATCCTGGGGGCGAGCGGTGGGGGCTTGATGGACCGGTTCCTGATCGGTGACGTCCCTCAGTCGATTTTGCTGAACTCTCCCATCCCGGTGATGGTCGTGCGCTATCGACTCCCGTATATGCGTTGGTTGAGGCGGCGCATCTGGACGTACGTCTTCGGGCTGGTACCCAGCCTCTCGGTCCAGGAGCAAGCCCAGGTGTACAGGGCCGTGCAGCGCGGGTCGCAGCCCAGCCCCGATTTTCTCTTGTTGATCACGCTGGCGTCAGCGATCGCCGCGTTGGGGCTGTTGCTCAGCAGTCCCGCTGTGATCATCGGGGCGATGTTGGTGGCGCCGCTGATGGCTGCTATTCTGGGGATGGGCCTGAGTATCGTGAAGGGTGATCGGCGCTTCTTCTGGCGCGCGTTGAGCACGACCATGCGCGGGGTGCTCTTGGCAATCGTCACCGGTTTCGTGGTGGGACTGGTAGTGCCAGGGGCCTCGGTTACCCAGGAGGTCCTGAGCCGCGCCAACCCCACGCTCTTGGACCTGGGCGTGGCGCTGGTTTCGGGCGTGGCGGCTGCCTACGCCATCAGCCGCAGGGACGTCCCTTCCGCGCTGGCCGGCGTGGCGATCGCCGCCGCGTTGGCTCCGCCGCTCACCACTGTGGGGATCGGGCTCAGGCTGCGGCGGTGGTGGATCGCCGGAGGCGCGTTGCTGCTCTTCTCGACCAACATGGTCTCGATTGTGGCCGCGGGTGGCCTCACGTTCTTTCTGCTGGGCTTTCGCCCGGAGCCTCACGAGCCGGACCGGACTATCATCCTGCGGCGGGGCCTGCGCAGCGTCCTAGTGCTCCTGCTGCTGGTGACTATTCCGTTGGTCGTGCTGACCAATCGATCGCTGCGGGAACTGCGCCTTCGCCAGGCCATCGAGTCAGCTTTGTACGCGGACGTGGCGCAGGTGCCGGGGGCCGAGTTGGTGGGCTGGCAGATCACGGGCGGGGACGACAACGGCATCTTGCAGCTTGACGTCACCGTGCATATGCCCAGGACGTTGACTTATCAGGAAGCACGCGACTTTCAGGAGCGACTGGCGGTACGCTTGAACCGACCGGTGGCGCTTTCGCTGAGCATCGTGCCGACGACGCGACTGCAGGCTTACGTCCCGCCGACGCCTACCCCCACAGGCGTCCCCACCGCTACTCCCACGCCGACGCCGACCCGTACACCCACACTCACGCCGACGCCGGTGCGCACATCCACACCCACATCCACGCCCACCCCCACGCCTACACCGACACCCGCGCCCACACCCACCCCGTGGGTGGTCACCGTGACGCGGGTGGGTTCGGCAGGGCTGCTGGTGCGTTACTCGCCGGGCGGGGTGGTGGTGGGTGCCTTGCGTGAAGGCACATCCGTCACCGTGATGGAGGGTCCTGTCACGTTCGACGGGCAAACGTGGTATCGGGTGTTCTCGGCTGCGAATCGGCTGGATGGTTGGGTGGTGAACGATTACCTCTCGGTGGGAGAGTAGGGGACCGGAAGTCCGGGATTTTTTGGCCCATTGTAACAGATTTGTAACTCAATCGTGACGGTTCTTATGCTAAAATCGACCACAGATCCTCTTTTCAGGAGCGAAGAGGGATACTGTGGCGTATTATACCGTCAATGACCAGAAGATCTATACCGCTGAAGAGGGCCAACCAGATCGCCAGGTGGCTCTGTTGATCCATGGCTGGTCAAGCTCACGGTACGCGATGTCCCCCCTACTCGGTTTGGTGAGCCAACGTTTCCGAGCGATCTCCGTTGATCTGCCGGGTTATGGCAAATCGCCACCCCTGACCTGCCGTACGACGATCCCTGCGTATGCGGACGTGCTGGCCGACCTCATTGAGCGGGTGACCGATGGTCCTGTGGTTCTCGTCGGTCACTCGATGGGCGGCATGACCAGCCTGACTATGGCCCTGCGCTACCCGGCGCTGGTCGAGCGCATGGTCTTGATCGGCCCGACCATCAGCGGCCGTCTATCCCAGGCCATCAACCTGGTAATCTCACCCATTACGTTCTTGGAACGCTTTGGATTGGGCCGGATGATTGTGTCCACCGCCGAGCGGACGATTGTGGGCGTCACCGATCGCCTGATACGTCCGGTATCCTTCGCTGAACGGACCGGGATCACAGAGGAGGACTATAAACGCCTGCGCACCGATGCCCGCCAGCCCGGACAGGGCCGGACGCGAGCCGAATGCTTCACGGCCATGCGTGAGAACGATCTGCGCGGTCATCTACACGAGATCGAAACACCTTCGCTGGTCCTGTGGGGGGCGGAGGATAACACCGTGCCCTTGCGAGATGCTGGCGTGGTGGCCGACGAATGGCCCCAGGCTGACCTGCGCATCATCCCCAAGGCGGGCCACTGGCCTCACTTTGAGGCTCCCGCCATCACCCGCCGTCAGATCGCATCCTTCCTGGGACTCCCGTTGTTCAGCGACGACCTCCACACTCCCGTGGGCGACGAGGAACTGATGCAGATCCGCGAGGTGGCGCGGTTCCTGGCCCACTCCGACGTTGGGACGAACCTGAATCTGGCACAGCGCACGCGGCTGGCTGCCCAATGTCGACAGCGCCAATATCCACCGCATACCAATATCGTCAACGTCGACGAGGCCGGCAGCGAGTTGTACATCGTGCAGGCCGGCACGGTGGAGGTGTGGAGCGACCCGGAGAGCCCAGGGCAGACGTCCAGGAAATCGCGCCGTGTGGCCACGCTGAGACCTGGCCAGATCACGGGTGAACTGGCCATGCTGGACGAGGGGCTGCGCAGCGCCGACCTGATCGCTGGCTCGGAAGGGGCTACGATATTGGCGCTGGAACGGCAGCGATTGCTGGCGTTGTGCGAGGATGACGCGGTGCTGGGCACCCGGCTGCTGTGGAACATAGCCACGGCGATGTCCCAGCGGGTGCGCTTCATCCTGTGGCAGCTTGAGCGGGCGTCGCAGAGACAGACAACCTAGTAAGTGTTCCTCTCCAGCCCGGCGGCCCTCGCCTCGGCAATGGGCGCCTCTTGTTCCCCTGTTGCGTGCCATCGGAAGTTTACTGTTGCTACCAGACCTCCGGGGTTTTCGACAGTCGAAGCGTCAGGAAATCGGCAGCTATGGGCGAAACGCGGCCTTTCGCGTCTGTGTGGGCCTAAACGGTTCAATTAGTGGGCCGGACTCCCACGTCCGGCGGCGTGGGAGCCGCCTCTGCTGCGCAGTTATTATAAACGTAAACCTCGGAGGTCTTCGGAGATATAGGCGATTTCCAGACAAACATCGTTGACGACTATGCTGCGTTCGGTTATAATAGTCGTTAGCCGCGCAGGTGAGGGATGGAACGCGCGGGAACGGCAGAGGCGATCTATGAAACTCCGCAGACACATACGTACTGCCCTCAAGTGGCTGACGCCGGGTATGGGGGTCAAGCGATGGTTGCTGCTCTTGGCCTGCGGTATCGCGCTTCTCAGCCTGGGTTCCAGTTTTCTGCTTCGACAATTCTATCCCCTGCCGGACGTGTTTTATTACATCACTTTGCAGTTCATCCCGCGCAGCGTGCGGGCCGGGCTCTTCATGGTGGGCGGCGTAGCTGCACTGGTGGTGGCGCTGATCGGTCTCAACCGAGCGCTGCTTGAGCCCTTTGTAGAGGCTGATCCGGAGAAGGTGGTCGAGGCTGTGTACCGCTACCGGCGGCGGGAGCGCGGTCCCAAGGTGGTCGCTATCGGTGGAGGGCATGGCCTTTCCGTCCTCTTGCGCGGGCTCAAGCGCTACACTGCCAACATCACCGCCATCGTCACGGTTGCTGACGACGGGGGCAGTTCGGGGCGGCTGCGGCGCGAACTGGGTGTGCTGCCGCCGGGTGACATCCGCAACTGTATCGCTGCGCTGGCCGACGATGAGGCGCTGATGACCCAGTTGTTCCAATACCGCTTCGGGGATGGCCAGGGGCTCAACGGCCATAGTCTTGGCAACCTGTTCATCACTGCGATGGCGGAAGTGACCGGGAGCTTCGATCGGGCCATCGTGGAATCGGGGCGTGTGCTGGCTGTACAGGGCCGCGTGCTGCCCAGCACGTTGTGCGACGTGACATTGACGGCCGATCTGCGCGCGGATCCTGTTGGAGTCAGTCGCGTGGCCGGCGAGTCGAGCATCACGGAGGCGTGCGGCGTCATCGAACGGGTCTATCTGGAGCCTGATGATGCCCCCGCTTACCCTGGTGCAGTCCGGGCGCTGTTGGAGGCAGATCTGATCGTGGCCGGGCCGGGCAGTCTCTGCACGAGCGTCCTTCCCAATCTGCTCGTGCCGGACGTGGCGCGGGCGGTGGCGGCCAGCCGGGCACTCAAGGTGTACGTCTGCAACGTCGCCACGCAGCTCGGCGAGACGGATGGGTACAGCGCCGCCGATCACATCGGGATGTTGGAGGCGCACCTGGGGGCCAATTTCTTTCCGATCGTTCTGGTCAACGACAACCTGGACGTGGAGTTCGAGGCTCCTTCCGGGGTTGAGTTAGTCCGAATCGAGTTTCCACCCGGCGCAGGATACCGGGTGATCTCTACCGATCTCGTGGATCACGCTCGCCCCTGGCGGCACGACAGCGACAAGCTGGCGCGAGCGTTGTTGAACCTGCTGTAAGGCTTTGTTCATCAATAACGTGCCATCGGAATGGCCCTCTAGAGGATGGTTGCGCGGCATTGCATACCGTAGCACTTTGTGCTCGTTCTTGACGAACAAAGCTGGGAAGTTGTTTTTGAACAACTTGTAAAGGTGTACGTTCTACACAGCACAATTCTACCAGTGAAAGGAGCAAAGCAATGGCAGTGAAAGTCGGTATCAATGGCTTCGGACGCATTGGACGTCAGGTCCTCAAGGCGATGAAGGAGAACTATCGTGACGAATTCGACGTCGTCGCCGTCAACGACCTCTTCGACACGCAGACCAATGCCCACCTGTTCAAGTACGACTCCAACTTCGGCGCCTACGCCGGCACCGTCGAGATCGTCGGAGACGACATCGTCGTGGATGGCGACCGCATCAAGGTCTTCGCTCAGCGCGATCCTGCGAAACTGCCCTGGGGCGAACTGGGTGTAGAGATTGTGATCGAATCCACCGGCGTCTTCCGCGACGGCAAGAAGGCGGCCGCGCACGTCGGCGCCGGGGCCAAGAAGGTCATCATCAGCGCGCCGGCCAAGCCGGCCGAGAGCGTGGATCTGACGGTGGTGCTGGGCGTGAACGACGAGATGTATGACCCGGCCAAGCATCACGTTCTTTCCAACGCCTCTTGCACGACCAACTGCCTGGCCCCCGCCACCAAGGTCATCTTCGACAACTTCGGCATCGTCAAGGGGTTGATGACCACCATCCACTCCTACACCAACGACCAGTGCGTCCTGGATTTTGCCCACAAGGACCTGCGGCGCGCCCGGGCAGCGGCCCTGAACATCATCCCCACCACCACCGGCGCGGCCAAGGCATTGGCCCTGGTCATCCCAGAGCTGAAGGGCAAGTTCGACGGCATGGCGCTGCGTGTTCCTACCCCGACCGTCTCCATCGTCGACTTGGTGGCTGACCTGGAGAAGGAGGCTACCGCCGAAGATGTCAACGCCGCCTTCAAAGCCGCGGCCGAAGGCCCGATGAAGGGCATCCTGGGTTACTCGGAGGAGCCACTGGTATCCATGGACTACAAGGGCGATCCCCGATCGAGCATCGTCGATGGACTATCCACCATGACGATGGGTGGCAATATGGTCAAGATCGTGGCCTGGTACGACAACGAGTGGGCCTACTCCGTTCGCTGCTGCGACCTGGCGAAGCTGATGGTGGACAAGGGGCTCTAGGGAAGTAAATGAGTAAATGAGTGGATGAGTAAATGGGTAAATGAGTAGATGGGGGATATCCTCATCTACTCATTCCTCGTATACGCGTTCCTCACCTGGGGAGGTGCGATGAATAAGAAAACTATCCGTGACGTTGACGTGCAGGGCAAGCGTGTACTGGTGCGCGTGGACTTCAACGTGCCCTTGAAGGAGGGCACAGTAGCTGACGACACCCGTATCCGGGCCGCGTTGCCCACCTTGAACTATCTACTGGAGCACGGCGCAGCCCTGATCCTGTGCTCGCACCTGGGTCGACCAAAGGGCAAGGTGGTGCCGGAGCTGAAGATGGACCCGGTGGCCCAGCACCTGTCGGATCTGCTGGGCGTTTCTGTGAAGAAGCTGGACGACTGTGTCGGTCCGGAGGTGGAAGCGGCTGTAAAGGCAATGCAGCCGGGCGACGTCGTCCTGCTGGAGAACACGCGCTTCCACGCCGGGGAGAAGGCCAACGACCCCGAGTTCGCCCAGCAACTGGCCGGCCTGGCCGAGCTCTACGTCAACGACGCCTTTGGCTCGGCGCATCGCGCACACGCTTCCACCGAGGGCGTGGCGCACCATCTGCCGGCCGTGGCCGGTTTCCTGATGGAGAAGGAACTGGAGTTCCTGGGGAAAGCGACCGAAGACCCCGAGCATCCTTACGTTGCTATCCTGGGCGGGGCAAAGATCTCGGACAAGATCGGCGTGATCGAGAGCCTGCTGAAGCAGTGCGACCGGCTGCTCATCGGCGGTGGGATGGCCAATACGTTCTTCAAGGGCATGGGTTTCGAGGTGGGCGACAGCCTGGTCGAGGAAGATGCGGTGCCGACGGCCAAGTCGCTCCTGGAAAGCGTCGCTGGCCAGCTCGTCTTGCCGGTGGACGTGGTCATCGCCGACGCGTTCGACAACGATGCGGACACCCGGGTCGTAGCTCCCGACGAGATCACCACCGGCTGGCGCATCCTCGACGTTGGGCCCAAGACGCTGTCTACCTTTGGGTCGGCGCTGGGCGGGGTGAAGACGGTGGTATGGAATGGCCCGCTGGGCGTGTTTGAGATGCCCAACTTTGCCAAGGGCACGTTTGCCCTGGCGGAGCTGCTGGCTCGTCTGGATGCGGTGACGGTCATCGGCGGAGGCGATTCAGCGGCGGCAGTGCGCCAGGCGGGACTGGTGGACAGAATGACCCACGTCTCGACCGGCGGGGGAGCCAGCCTGGAGTTTCTGGAAGGCAAGACCCTGCCTGGCGTGGCAGCATTGGCGGATAGGTAGGGGGAGGCGAATGCGTACACCATTCATCGCCGGCAATTGGAAGATGCACAAGACGATCGAGGAGGCCGTGGCGCTGGTCGCAGGGCTCCGCAGCGCGCTTGAGGGTGTCGAGGGGTGTGATGTCGCCGTCTGTCCCCCCTTTCCTGCGCTGGCCGCCGTGCGCGAGGCACTGGCCGGGTCAACCATCGGGCTGGGCGCGCAGAACATGTACTGGGAGGAGCAGGGGGCGTTCACTGGCGAGGTGAGCCCGCTGATGCTCCAGGGTGTGTGCGATTACGTCATCATCGGCCACTCGGAGCGCCGGACCTACTTCGGTGAGACCGACGCGACGGTCAACAAGAAGCTGCACGCTGCGCTGGCCCATGGGCTCAAGCCGATCCTGTGCGTGGGTGAGAACCTGCAGCAGAACCAGGCCGGAGAGACGGAGGAGTTCGTCGGCGGCCAGGTGCGGGCGGCCTTCGAGGGTATCACTGCCGAGCAGGCGCGTGTGATCACGTTGGCCTACGAGCCGATCTGGGCCATTGGCACGGGGGTGCCCGCGACGGGGGAGGGGGCCAACGATATCATCGGGGGAACGGTGCGCCAGGCGCTGGTCGCGCTGTACGGCGACGACGTGGCGGCTTGCTTGCGCATCCAGTACGGCGGCAGCGTCAAGCCGGGCAATGTCGCAGAGTTTATGCGGCAGCCCGAGATCGACGGCGCGCTGGTGGGCGGGGCCAGCCTGCGCGCCGCGGACTTCGCGGCGATCGTACGAGCTGCTGTGGAGGCGAAGGGGCTGTAGAGCGCTTCCCGTTTTCGACGTCAGCAAAAGTCATCCTGGGCCGGTCGAAGGATGGCTTTTGCGGCCCTGGAATCAATCGGTAAGAGTCGCTCGAACTGGCCCTCACTCGATCAACGAGATGGAATGGATGCCGCTCCTCTGGCTGGCGGTGACGCTGGCGCTCCTGCTGCTCGTCGAGCGCTGGATACACCGTCACTTGCAGGGCATCATGCTCCTGCTCACGGGTGATGCCCAGGCCGCCGTGTTGTTGTACGCGCTGCCGCTGTTTCCGGGCATCATCATCCACGAGTTAAGCCATGCCCTGGCGGCCACACTCCTGGGCGTGCGGGTGGGCCGTATGTCGATCCGCCCCAAACTGACGGGTCGGCGCGTTCAACTGGGGTTTGTCCCGGTCGAGAAGACCGACGTCGTGCGGGCCAGCCTGATCGGGCTGGCCCCGCTGGTGACAGGGAGCGCGGTTGTCCTGCTGATCGGATACTGTGTCTTCGACGTCGGTACCATAGGGACGGCGCTGACCGGCGGAGAGTGGGCCACCCTGGTCGCGGGAGTACGAGGGATACTGGATGCGCCCGATGCCTGGCTGTGGGCGTACGTGGTGTTTGCCGTGAGTAACACGATGATGCCCAGTCGGGCCGACCGACAGGCCTGGATGCCTGTCTTTCTCTTCCTGCTCGCAGTCGGGGTAATGATCTGGGTGGCGGGGCTGGGGCCGGCG
>Ga0207752_1001128_pt1 | contig 12370 bp, 9 predicted proteins | sample Pon2CUnioCityCA_6_FD_187272 | JGI IMG/M metagenome (GOLD analysis project Ga0207752, IMG submission 187272) | Marine sediment microbial community from Union City, CA, USA - Pond 2C Sediment 2 (SPAdes) | ecosystem: Environmental > Aquatic > Marine > Intertidal zone > Salt pond sediment ... | reverse complement strand
ATGGAGAGCACGACCCCCGCGGCCAGCAATCCGCCCACGGTCCATTGGTAGGGAACCGTGGGCGCCAGGATCGCCCTGCTGGGTTCGTTCATGATCAACCCCCATCCCACGCCAGGCAGCGGAGCGAAGGAACTGACGACCTGTTCGCCGAAGAAACTGGAGTCGCGGAGTATGCTGTCAGGCTGGCCTGCCACTACCAGTCGCCACAGCTCCTCGTTCGTCCTGATGGAGCCGCCGATTCGAGTACCATCGGGGTGGTGGATTATCGTCCCTGCAGTGTCAATGAGATAGGCCTGGCCTCCTTGTTGTGTGTGCAGCGGTTCCAGGTGGCTGGCCCAGGGATGACGTCCCAGGAATAGCACGCCGATGAGCGCGCCGGAGAAGTCGCCGCTATGCACGACCGGCGTGGCGATGACGACCGCGTTCTGCCCCGAGGGCTCCTCCTTCAGCACCGCCGAAAAGACGGGCCCCCGGGTGGCGCGTGCCGTTTGAAAGTAATCGCGGAAGGAGTAGTCGCGCCATTTGCGCTCCTCGTGACCGGGCGTGGTGGCGATGACGATGCCCGTTTCGTCCAGCAGGGCTACGCCCCCGCCGAACGGCTGCAGGAAGGCAGCCCTGTCGCGCAGGATCTGCTCCTGCTGCTCGATCGCCCCGACGTGGCCCGCCAGCGCTTCGGCCGCGGTCTGTAGGGGGCACAAGTAACTATCTAGATCGTTGGCCAGCCCGGCCGCCGCCACCTGGACCAGCGCCGTGTTGCGCTGTAGGATCAAGTTGAGCGAGATCCGCCGCAGTGCGTAGGTGCTGACCAGCGCCACCACGGTGCCCAACACGACAACGGGCAGCAGAGACACGAGCGTCAACCGGTGTCGGAAGGGCAGGCCATTCGTCTTGCTGGCTTCGCTCACGTTATTCCTCCAGCGTGATCCATCCCTGGCGCACGGCGTACGCCACCGCCTCGATGCGATTGTTGACGTCCAGTTTGCCGAAGATGTTGCGTACGTGGACCTGGACGGTGTGCGGGCTGATGAACAGTGCCTCGCCAATCTCGCGATTGCTCCTCCCCTGCGCCACGGCCTGCAGTACCTCCATCTCCCGTTCGGTGAGTCCCTCGGTCATCCCTTCGCCCTGGTAACGCTGCCGGTGGACGAGGCGCTCCACCACCTTGTGGGCGATGTGCGGGTCCAGCGCCGTCTCGCCCGCCTGCACGGTGCGGATGGCCCGGGCCAGTTCGGCCCCGCTGGTGGTCTTGAGCAGGTATCCGTTGGCCCCGGCGTCGAGCAGGGGGAAGACGTACCGGTCGTCGTCGTAGGCCGAGAGGATCAAGATTGGCATGTCAGGGTGATTCTCCTTGATCGCCTTGGTGGCCTCGATGCCGTTGAGCCCGGGCAGCCGCACGTCCATGACCACGACGTCGGGGCGCAGCTCGGCAGCCAGGCGCACCGCCTCCTCGCCGTCGGCCGCCTCGCCGATCACCGTCAGTTCTGGAGCCTGTTCGAGCAACTGGCGTGTCCCTTCGCGCACGATCTTGTGGTCCTCGGCCAACAGGATTCGAATAGGGTCCATGTCTCACGTCTCCTGACTTGAGTGTCTTTCGTCCGCGTACGCCGGCCGCTCTCGACCAGTCTGGGGGATATTAGTATAGCACAGACAGCGGAGTACAAAAAGTGCACGGGGCGAGCCACCTGTGTGCGAGAGGGAGTGGGGATCCCCGCAGAAACTCGCCAGGCTCCCCATTCTTCCGGGTGAATGCAAAAGCCGCCGGGCCAGACCGGCCCGGCGGCTTCTGGTACAGAAACTCGGTTTCCTGCGTTATGCTCCGAACACCGCGTCAAGCGTCTCGTCCGGTACGTCCCAGACGACGTCGTGCGGCGGGAGCTTCTCGTACGTCATGAACTCCGGCATCCGGTCATCTGCCGGCGTGAAGCCGGCGGCCCGGTTGAAGGCCAGCTCCTTGTCCAGGATCTCCTGGCCGATGCGGGTCACGTCGTCCGTCGTCCAATCGGTGCCCAGGACGCCGTTGCACTCCTCGACCAACCCCTCGAAGCCCTCGGAGATATCCAGGATGGCGAAGGCGATGAACAGGCAGTGGCCGGAGGTGTCGATGAAGGCAGTGGTCTGCTGGAAGGCGCGCACCACGTCTGCCTTATCCCGGTCAAACTGGTCCAGGTCACCACCGCAGGCCAGGATCTCAGGCGCGATGGTGTAGCCGGAGGTGTGGTCGGCGCCCATCGTGCTGATGGCGTAGGTCATGCCGATGCCCTTGATGGCGCGAGGCTCGTAGGCGGGCATGCTCTGCCCCTTGACGGTAGGCACGCGCGTGACGCCGAAGACCCGTGCGGTCGTCTCCGTCCCCTGGCCCAGAACGTGGCCCAGCGGGGTGCCCTGACGAATCTCCTCCAGCAGTTCGGCGGCCTTCTCGCCGTCGCCGAACTCGGCCAGCCCCGCCTCCATCGCCACGCCCAGCGTGCAGCCAGCCTCGATGGTGTCCAACCCGATGTCGTTGCACAGCCACGTTAGCTTGCCGACGGTGTCCAGGTCGTCGATGCCGCAGTTAGCGCCCAGCGACCAGGTGGTCTCGTACTCGATGCACGAGGCCATCTCGGTGCCGTCGGGGTTGGGGATCACGTTGGAGCACTGGATGACGCAGCCGGGATGGCAGGGGTGGCCCATTGTGCCGACCCCGCCGCGCTCCTCGCAGTACTCGGCCATAGCCTCGCCGGAGATTTTGGCTGCACCCTCGAAGCGGCCGTCGCTGAAGTTGCGGGTGGGGAAGCCCCCGGCCTCGTTGACGACGTTGACCAAGATGGCCGTGCCGTAGGTGTTGAGGCCGCCGCCGGGCTTGGTGATGTCGTGGCTGCGCAGTGCATTGAGCATCTTCTTGCGCCCTTGGTCGAACAGGTCCTTGTCGGCAATCTCGACGCCTGGCCCACCTGCCCCGTCGACGACGATGAACTTCAGGCCCTTGCTGCCCAGCACAGCGCCCAGCCCGCCCCGGCCGGCGTAGCGGCTGGGCCGGTTGTCGATGTCGTTGAAGCAGATGCCCCCCATCGTCATCTTCTGCTCGCCCGCGGCACCAATCGTCATAATGCCGACCTTGTCGCCGAAGCGCTCGAAGAGCCCGGGGAAGATCTCAAAGAGGCTCTTGCCGGCGTATTCGTCGGCCGGGAAGAACTCGGCGCCGTCCTGGGTGACGTGCAGCCCCCACCAACTGTCCTCCTCTGGGAAACCCTCGACGACGATCGCCTTGATTCCCAGTCGGGCGACGTGTTGCGGCCACGCGGAGCCGGCGTTGGCTTCCTTGATACCGCCGGTGAGGGGAGATTTGCCGCCCACCGAGATCCGGCCGGAGGTCGGCGCGTTGGTGCCGGTGATGATGCCCGGGGCGAAGATGAGCTTGTTGTTCGGCCCCAGCGGGTGGCACGTGGGTTCCACCTCGTCGTGGACGAAGGTGGACGTGAGGCCGCGACCGGCGAGGAATTTATACTTGTCCGGAGAATCCTCGTAGGTTGCGGTGCGGTCCGTCATGTTGACACGCAGCATCTTGGCCATTTCTGTTACCTCCTATGAAAGGGATTTGATTGGGCATTTGGAGCCTATCGAGTACAAGGTAAAACAAAAAGGAGATCGCATTCGGGCGAGGCAGAAAATGCCAGGCCGCGAAGGACCTCCTTTGCAAACACGGCGGGTGTGGGGATTGCTCCCTGCACCTTATCGCTCACCTGTCCCGATGGGACCGAAGTGAGTCGGAGGGAATAGTATACCCTGTTTATGGTATTTGCAGTACTATATTACTATTAGCGTCACTACTATAATAGCACAATTTCCGTAATTACACAAGCTGCGTGGGAGTGGGTACGTTTCGATTCTGGGGGTGAATCACCTTCCCGAAAGCTGAACTTGGTGTCTAGCAGACTGCCTGGTGACTTGAGCTGCCTTGTATGGTGTTCTCGGTTCGCCTGCCAGGCTTTCGGGAAGGTTTGCTCCTAACGTGGAGTGCACTCGAGGGAGGATGGTCACCCTCTTAGGTTCGGCGTGAATCTGGGTTCTGTCTCTTGCTCGGGATGGTTACGTGGTCGGTTCTTTCCCAGGGGTCTTGGTGTACGCGTGATGCAAGCCCCGGTCATCGTCCTCGCGGAACGTATCCTGCAGCTTGGATGTCAATTGAGCGCCGAAGCGGTACTGAAACGGCCACATGCTCCGACGGTGTGAGATGCCCACTCGATCGCCGTCCTGCAACACGGTCTCACGATCGGTGTCCAGTCCCGGCATCGCGGCCAGGTTGCCGTTGACGAAGGTAATGCCCTTCTCCTCGGGCGGGAGCCCGAGGTGGTCGAGCAAATCGGCCATGGTGCTACCCGTGGGCAACTCCAGGTGCAGTTGGGCGTAACTGCCCCGGTTTTCTTCGCCGGCGTAGCGCGCGATCGGTCCGTACAGCCAGACTTCTATTTTCATGGTCTCCATAGCTATATGCTCCGTGCTAAACCTGGTCGCAACCTAGCTCCCCGCACTCAGCGTTTACCCCTACACCAGCTTGGCGACGGTGACGCCAGCACCACCCTCCCGGTGACTGCCGCCTTCGTAGGTGCTGACGAGCGGGTGATCGGCCAGGAAGCCCCGCACCGCCTGCCGCAGGGCACCGGTGCCTTTGCCGTGAATGATGTGCACCCACGGCAGTTGGGCCAACGATGCAGCATCGAGGTGACGATCCAGCCGGTACAGTGCTTCCTCGACGGTACAGCCCCGCAGGTCGAGACGCACACCAGGCGATGGTGCCGTGTCGAAAGCGACCACTCCCTCACCGAGCCCTTCTCTTTCGGTAGGAGGGGGTGCAGGAGCGCGAAGCTCCAGTACCCTTGGGCTTACGCGCGTGCGGGCACGGCCTACTTGGACTTCGGCCTCTTGGTCGTCGATCTCCAGGACCTGCCCCTTGGCGTTCAGCGGATGGACCCACACAGTATCACCTGGACGAATAGGACGCTGCGGCGCTCCTGGCGAAGCCTCGACGGCGGGTGACCGGAGAGCTTCTGGTTCAGGTGTGGTGGACGCCAAGTCGTCTGTAAGCGAGGCGGCCGCTTCATCGATCGCCGACACGGCTTCCAGCGGCGCAGCCGCGGCTTGCAGGCGGCGGCGCAAAGCGCGCACCTCGGCCTGCAACTCCTCCAGTTCCGTTGCTGCCCGCTCGCGGGCCTGTTCAAGGATCTCGTTGCGCTCCTGCTCAATCGCTCCCAATCGCTCGCGCAGGTCGTGCGTCAGCTTTCCGGCCTCAGCCCGGGCGGCGTTGGCCTCATCCCGCGCTTGAGCGGTCTGGATCCGCAGCCGGTGGATGTCGGCCAGCATATCCTCGGTGCGTAGCTCGTCGGGCGATACCATCTCGCGCGCGTTCGCGACGACCTCGCGTCGCAGCCCTAGACGCTCGGCGATGGCGAAGGCGTTGGAGCGGCCTGGCAGTCCAATCGTCAGTTTGTAGGTCGGACTCAGCGTCTCTGGATCGAACTCCACACAGGCGTTGCGCACGCCCGAGGTCAGTTGGGCGTAACTCTTGAGCTCGGGGTAGTGGGTGGCGACGAACGTCATCGCTCCTCGACTGTGGAAGTGATCGAGCAGTGCACGGGCGAGGGCGGATCCCTCGGCTGGGTCAGTGCCTGCCCCCAGTTCGTCGAGCAGGACCAGGCTGTTTCCGTCGGCCTGATCCAGGAACGAGATAATATTCGTCAGGTGGGAGGAGAAGGTGGAGAGACTCTGCTCGATCGACTGCTCGTCGCCGATGTCGGCGTATACCGCCTTGAAGGGAGAGAGGGCCGAGCGATGACCGTTGTCGTCCTGTGCCTCGACTGGGATATGCAGCCCCGCCTGGGCCATCAGTGTCAGCAGACCGATGGTCTTCAGACTGACGGTCTTGCCGCCCGTGTTGGGACCGGTGATAACCACCACCTGGGTCTCATCGTCCAGAACGACGTCGATGGGCACAACGCTCCGTGGGTTGAGCAGGGGATGGCGGGCACCGATGAGGCGGATGACGGCGCGGGAGTGGTCGTGGTCGCCTGGTTGAATAGGGACAAGTTCAGGCGCGGCAGCGTTGATGGCTTCGGCATATTTGGCTTTGGCGAATGCCAGGTCCAGATCGGCCAGCGCTTCCACGGTCTGTTCGATCTCGGTCGCACATTCGGCGATGCGTTCGGAGAGGTGGGCCAGGATGCGGTTTACCTCTTGCTGTTCTTCGAGCTGAAGTTCGCGCCAGGCGTTGTTCAAATCAACGACCGAAAGCGGCTCGATGAAAATCGTTGCACCGGATGCGGATATGTCGTGGACGATGCCTGGGATACGGCCCTTGAAGTCGGCTTTGAGCGGGATGACGTACCGATCCTCGCGTCGCGTGATCAACATCTCCTGCAGGAAGGGAGCGTTGCGCGATGACTGGATGATGTTCTGGAGTTTGTCCTGGATCCGGTCGTGGGCGATCTGCACCTCGCGGCGGATGCGGGCCAGTTCGGGAGAAGCTTCGTCGCGAACGTCCCCGCGCTCATCCAGGCAACGGTTGATCTCTACGACGACCTCCGGGCAGGGCTGGATGCGGTTGGCGAGGCCCGCCAGGCGCGGAAATTGCTCCTTCAGCCGGGTCAGCGTGCGATAGAGGGTGCGGGCAGCAACGAGGGTATCGCGCACGTCGAGAAGATCGGGGGGCGGCAGCACTGCTCCCCGTTGGGTGGCCTCCGCCAGAGGGCGGACATCGTGAGCGCCTCCGATGGTGGACTCAGGCTTGGCGTCCAGCAACGCTCGGGCCTCGGTCGTCGCCTCCAGTCGCCAGCGAATCTCATCCACATCGGCCACCGGCGTTAGGACACGGGCTTGCTCTTCACCGGCGGAGAAACTGGCGTATGTTGAAAGACGGTTGAGGACCTTCGGCAGTTCCAGCGTGGATAGATGCTTACCGTTCACTCGGCAGATCCAGGTCGTAGACATATATCGGCGGCGGTTTATCCGGGAACCAGAATGCCTGGGCGTTGTAGTGTATTCGAAGGATCTGGTTGAAACCTGGACGGAGAAAGGCCTTTTTGTGTGCACTCCGAGACCCGCCATAGCCAATCGCGTTAAATAGCAGGCTGGCGATCCAAACACCGATGAGGAGATGGACGAAGACGCCTCCCAATTTGTCCAGGATGCCCAGCTTGGGCAGGCTCGTGTCTGGGAAGGCGAGTCGGCCGATCGCCTCGAGCACGACCCAGACGAGGATGCTAAGCAGCACGAAAGAAATGGCCAGGCTACCACGATCCACGTTCTGGCTGGCGATGTGCATTTCACCGCCGAACGCTTGGCCGCTGAACATCTGCCGCACGCCAGCGACGTAAGGGGCGGGGACTGGATACAGCGTGGCCGCCATGCCAGTGGCGAAGTAAAGCAAGGCGATGGCCATAATCCCACGGACGGTGCCCCTCTTGTAGCCTGTTGCGGCAAACACCACTGCGATGACCAGCAACAGGAGTTCAATCAACTGGAGCCTGGCCACGAAAATGTAGAACGCTGCGATTCCCATGGCGCCTAGGAAGACGATGAGCAGCAGTGGCAACCATCCCTTGTCTGAGTCTGAGGGCCTATCAGTCCTGAATTCTACGGTCACGTTCCTCTCCTTCGATTGATGGCTGGCGAATTTGATCCTACTATACCACACGGGGGGCAGGTCGCCAAGTTAATCAGAGCTAGCCTCTGGCGCGAGATCGCGCGCGACGCGGATCAGGCAGGCAGGGTCGTGCCATATTGCCCCGCTGACCTGGACGGCGACGGCCCCGGCGCGGAGGAAGGCCCGACTATCCTCCGCGCTGTGGATGCCACCGCAGCCGATGAGTGGAACCGGCACCAGTCCGGCCACGCGGTGCAGGATTCGAACCGCCAGCGGCAGCACGAATGGCCCGTACAGGCGACCTGTGATGAACTGTCTGGTCGGGTCGTGCCAGGCGGTCCCGCGCGGCGGGGCAGCGACGGTGAGCGCATCAGCACCCGACTCCACCGCTGCTTCGCACAGTAAGTCGGCATAGACCATCGGCAAGCGCACGATCAGGGGCTGGCTCGCGGCGACGCGGGCTGCCTGGATGATGGCGACGGCGTCATCGAGGAAATCGCTGAGGCCAGACCGCGGCCCTAACCGGTCGAGGCCTCCGGGCGTGTCCGGGAGGCCCAGTTCGATGCCGGCGATCGCTTCAATGGCTGCGAGTCGCTGGCAACAGGAGCCAGCTTCGTCGGGCGAGGTACCGGCGACGTGAACGATGACTGGGACGGTGCAGTGAGCCAGCGCGCGGCCGTAGCGCCGCACGACGGCGGTGACGCCCGGGTTTGCCAGGCCGGTGTGCAGCAGCACGCCGCCAGGTATGGCCAATGTCCGGGGTGGGGCGGCCCCCTGGCGCGGCGCGGCGGTGACTGGCCCGACGACGATGGCGCCTATTGTTTCCACCTCAATCAGGTTACGGTACTCCATACCCAGACCGAAGCAGCCAGCGGCGGGCATCACCGGGTTTGAAAGCGTGAGCCCGATCTTGTGCTCAGGGGCCAGCTCGATGGTTGTCATCGCAACTCCAGCAGGTCAAACACGGGTCCGTCGGTACAGGCCCGCTTGATGCCTCCCCTTACTGGCACGGCACAGCCATAACAAGCGCCCACGCCGCAGACCATCGGTGGCGCAATCAGCGCCTGGGCGAAATGGTGAGTTGACCCTATTCGCACCTCTCGTACAATTCTTGCCAGCGCCGGGTAGATCGCTGGGTCGGCGGCGATGCAGGCGCAGTCGGCCCAGCGCACTAGGTCAGGAAAGAGATCGAGTATCGACCCGCAATGACCGGTCGAACCGTCGGCAGTGACGACGTGTACCTCGAGGGCCGGGGGGAGCAACTGAACGGGGTATAGCTCGGCGACACTAGCGACCGAAAGAAGTAGAGCTGTGGACAGACCGGGTTCCTGGTTGGTCAATGCTAGCAGCGCCGGCAGGTGGGCAATGGATGCGACTAGCAGCAGTCGACGCGTTGTCTCTGGGATCCGGAATCCCTGGCCGAGCGGCCCGATGAGATCAACGCTGGCGCCAGGCTGGAGGGCTGCAGCCGGGTGACTGGGTAGGACGAGCACGTCAAACTCGCCATGCCCCGGCGGGGGCGTCTCCAGAGATGCAGGAAAGAGCGGCTTGCGGAGGTAGTCGCCGAGGTCGGCAAGCACGAAGCGGCCTGGTGTCAGCGCTGGGTAAAGGTCAGGGGCAGCGAGGCTGACCCGCACGAAGGGTCCTCTCTCCTCTATGTCTGTGACCAACGCGACTATCTGTACCATTCTGGGGTCTCACCTTGTAAGCTGGCACCCTGATGTGGACTATGCCACAGGTCGTGCGTTGTGTCAAGTCACTATTGCGTGTATAATCAAAAGGATATGGAATCAGTGCACACTTTGCTGGTGGATGATCATCTGCTGTTCCGCAAAGGGCTGGCTCGCTTGCTCGATGCGCAACCCGACTTCGAGGTGGTCGGGGAGGCGGCCGATGGACTGGAGGCGATCGAGCAGACGCAGTTGTTGCATCCGGATTTGGTGCTGATGGACATCCGGATGCCTAACTGCGATGGATTGGAGGCCACCCGGCGCATCAAGGAGCAGATGCCGGATATGAAGGTGGTTATGCTGACTGTCTCCGACGACGAGCAAGACCTGGCAACCGCTGTGCGGTACGGAGCAGATGGGTACTTGCTCAAGGACCTGCTGCCGGCGACGCTTTTTCAGCAACTGCGGGGTCTGATGACAGGAGAGGCCCCGATATCCCGAGGAATGACAGGTAAACTGTTCCACCAATTGGCACGACGCAACCAGCCTGTCGTGCAGCCGGCGGCAGCGGATGTCCTCTCGGCGCGTGAGTGCGAGGTGCTGGCATTGATTGTGCAAGGACATTCCAACCGGGAAATCGGAGAGGCCCTGGGCATTGCGCGCAACACAGTGAAGAACCACACGCACAGCATTCTGGCGAAACTGGGAGTCAGGAACCGCGTGCAGGCGGCTGCCTACGCGGTGAGCCATAAGCTGGTATGCTTGTCTCCTGAGGGCGAGGCTTGATCGCGTTGATTAACAACTGACACCGGAAGGAGCTAAGGACTAGTCCTTGTGTACTATGCAGTGGATGTGTGTAGTCCGAGTGGACTATGGACGAATCGCTGTCAATGGTCTATAATGGCACTACGGTCCAAGGCTGACCGAAAGTCAGTTTATGAACTCAAGTCGCGTATTCATCCTTGCCAGCCAGCCGCTTTTCGCCCAGGGTGTCCAGAGCCTCATCTCCAGTCGACCGGGTATTCAGGTTGTCGGTGTCGCCACTGCGGGCCCCGATGCGTTTTCCGAGGTGCAGGCAGTTGCCCCGGACGTGGTGATCGTTGAGGCCATGGGCGACCAGCAGGGTCGTTTGGTGGCCCACGTGCTGGAGTCTGTCCCCAGCGCCAAAGTCATCGGACTGAGCCTGGAGGATAACCGCATCCACATCTACTATCAACAGATGAAGCAGGGCCGCCGCGTGGAGGACCTGTTGGATGCGATTTGGGGGTCTTCGGAATGGCACGGCCGCAGCCCGGATGCGTTGCGGCTGTTTGTTTTGTTTCAAGAGCACTACGGTCAGCGTATCCTCGAGAACATCCGTCGGTTTGCCCCCGAAAATTGGACAGTGTCAGTCTGGCGTGCTCCCTCTGCGCTTCCCCTCATAGTGGATGATCCGCTTAGATTCTTGCCAATGTACTTGCCTGCTGCCGACTTGGTGCTTTCATTAGGTGAAAGCCCGAGCGTGGCCCAGTTCCTACCAAGTGTCGTCGAGCGCACCGGTGCGCAGGCTGTCATCGCGCCGGTGGACAACGCAGCCTGGCTGCCGGATGGGCTGGTGCGGCAGCTTCGAGTAGAGTTGAGGGAGTTGGGGGTAAAGGCCGTCTTCCCGAAGCCGTTCTGTTCGCTCGCAAAGCAGAGTTACAACGTGCGCCAGCGGGAGGTTTCGTTTGAGGATCCCTGGATTGGGGAGTTCACCCGTTACTTTGGTCGGCCGGTGTTTCGCATCGAGTGCGAGGATCAGCGGATCGTTCTTGCCGAGGTCGAGCGGGACGCGCCCTGCGGGTGTGCTCGTGCTGTTGCAGCCCAGTTGATCGGGGCGGACGTGCGAGAGGCTGTCGATCAGGCCGTGGCGTCTCATCATTACTATCCGTGCATGGCTACGATGGGGGTTGACCCGGACCTGGGTGAGTCGCTAGTCCAGGCCTCCGGCGAGTTTATGCGGCAGGCCGTGGATGTCGAGGTTGCGCCTCGTTTGTCAGAGGCAGCGTAACGGACCGTGAAATTGGCACGGGATGCTGGATGCTGGAGCTGGATGCTGGATGCTGGACGATCATACATTGTATCGAGCAGCGAGCGACCTGTATCGAGCATCAAGGTGAGGGAGGGAGCCGCTTCGCTTCCCTTCATATAGGAAGTGTCATATCATATTTTCAAGGAGGTAGCACATGCCCGTCAAGCGAGTCTATCCAGTTCCAAGCGATATTAAGATCGCTCAAGCCGCAGAGCTCCATCCCGTCCTTGAGGTTGCTAAGAGTCTTGGACTCTCCGAGGACGACCTCGACCTGTTCGGGAAATGGAAGGCCAAGGTCCATCTCGACGTGCTCGAGAAGTTCAGTGATCGGGCCAATGGCAAGTACATTGACGTGACCGCCATTACCCCCACGCCGCTGGGCGAGGGCAAGACGGTGACGACGATTGGTCTGAGCCAGGGGTTGCACTACATTGGCGAGAAGGTCTTCACGTGCATTCGCCAGCCCTCGCAGGGGCCGACGTTCGGCATCAAGGGCGGTGCGGCCGGCGGCGGCTACGCTCAGGTCGTCCCTATGGAGGACTTCAACCTTCACCTGACCGGCGATATCCACGCCGTGGGTGCGGCCCACAACCTGTTGGCGGCAGCCATTGATAACCGGCTGATGAAGGAAACCAAGTGGAGCACCGATTTCCTGGCGAAGGCGCTTTGCCCGGACGGCGAATACACCCCCAGCATGCGCAAGCGGCTTGAGAAGCTGGGCATCGAGTCTGAAAAGCCCTCCGATCTGAGCGACGACGACAAGGAGCACATGTTCCGCCTGAACATCGATCCCAACGCCGTCCAATGGAGGCGGGTGGTGGACGTGTCCGACGCCGCGCTGCGTAACATCATCGTCGGCCTGGGCGGCATAAACGATGGCTTCATGCGTGAGGCAGGCTATGACATCACCGTGGCGTCCGAGATTATGGCCGCGCTGGGTATGTGCAGTGGCCTGGCCGACCTACGCGAGCGTATGGGGCGCATCATCATTGGCATGAGCAAGAAGGGTGGCATGCGCCACGTTGGGCGGATCGA
>Ga0207752_1001127_pt1 | contig 12379 bp, 9 predicted proteins | sample Pon2CUnioCityCA_6_FD_187272 | JGI IMG/M metagenome (GOLD analysis project Ga0207752, IMG submission 187272) | Marine sediment microbial community from Union City, CA, USA - Pond 2C Sediment 2 (SPAdes) | ecosystem: Environmental > Aquatic > Marine > Intertidal zone > Salt pond sediment ... | reverse complement strand
TCCACTCGCGCGCCAGTTCCCCCAAAACCAGCAGCGCTCTTCCGGCCACCGGCAGTAGTCTGCCATGCCGGTCTTTTGCCAGTTCGAGCGCCTGGTGGCAGATTTCCGCTGCACGCTGCATCTTCCCCTTGTGGTGCTGCAGCCCAGCCAGATTGGTCATCGCCGCCACCGCATGCATCAGGTTGCCGGCCTGTAAACTGACCTGGCTGCCTTGCTCGAAAGCCTGTTCTGCCGCTTCAAGTTCGCCGTCTAAAACATACGCCATGCCTAAATTGTTGATCACAACGCTGCGCCAATATAGGCTGTCTGCCGGTAGAAGCGCCAGAGCCCGTTGAGAATTTTCCAGGCTGGACTTTGTGTCTCCTAAGAAGGTGGCGCTTAGGGCTCGGAAGACGTGCGCCACGGCGGAGTCCAGCCCGCCCTCCGGACCGGATCCTGCTTCCTGCAGCAGGGATTGCACGAGTTCTAACGACCCGCCGCTGATCAAGAGCGCCCAGGCCTGGTAGATACACAGGTTGGGCCTGGCGCGAATGCGTTCCTCGGGCAGCGCCTCTATCCAGCGCAGAAAAGTGCCCACTTCGCTGCGCATCAAGGTCTGCTCGGCGATCTGCTCGACCAATCCAACGGCCTGCTCGTAATCGGCCGCAGCCAGCGCATACTCGATGGCTTCTGCGATTTGACCCTTTTCTTGGTGCCAGGCGCCCGCCCGGCGCTGCAATTCGCCGGTCACATCCGGCTGGGATTGCTGCAGGCGCCGGCGCAGGAGGTCGGCGAACAGGTGGTGGTAACGGTACCACCGGCGGTGGTTATCCAATGGCACGATAAAGATATTGGACCGCTCGAGCCTTTCCAGAGTCGCCTGTCCCCCCGGTTGTCCCGTCACCGCCTCGCACAGCGAGCCGTTCAGCCGCCTCAGGATGGACGTTTGTAGCAAAAAGGACTGCACGTTCTCAGGCTGGCGCAGCAGGACTTCCTCGACCAGGTAGTCCAGGATATAGCGGTTGCTGCCGGTGAATGCCCGGATCAAAGCGGCCGTATTTTCCTGGCCCCGCAAGGTCGCCGCCGCCATCTGCAGCCCGGCGGCCCAGCCTTCGGTATGATCCAACAGCACCTCAACCTGGTCAGTTGGCAGAGAGAATCCCATCACTCGCTGGAGCAGTTCGCCGGCCTCAGCCTGCGAAAAGCGCAAATCGGCCTGGCGCAGCTCAGCGATTTGGCCGTATGCACGCAGGCGAGCCAGGTTTAGTGGTGGGTCGGCTCGCGTGGCGATGACCAGGTGCAATTGTGGTGGCGCGTGGTCCAAGAAGTAACGGATCAGCTCGTGGATGGATTGATCCTGGATGAAATGGTAGTCATCCAGGATCAAGATGAAAGCCTCCGGGATGGCAGTGATATCATTGATCAGTGTGGTCAGGACCGATTCCAGCGGCTGTCTCTGCGGCGATTGCAGCATCGCCAGCGCCGCCTTGCCGGTGTCCGCCTGGATGGTTTGCAGCGCGCGGCACAAATAATTTATAAACCGGATAAGGTCCTGGTCACTTTCATCCAATGAAAGCCAGGCTGCCGGCAGGTCCGCTTGCCGGACCCAGTCGCTTAATAAGACCGTCTTGCCGGAACCTGCCGGCGCGGAGACCAGGATCAGCGGCCGCGCCAGACCTTGGTTGAGACGTGCGATCAGGCGCGGCCGTTCGATCAATTCCGGCCGGACAGGGGGGATAAATAGCTTCGTTTTTAAGAGCGGTTGGGTCACTGGCATTTCCTCACGAGTCTGGATTAATTGTAGATCAAACTGTTAGTTTGTCCACTGTTAGTTTGTCCCGTCGACCCAAACGCGTGAAATGTAGGACAAACTGTTAGTTTGTCCACTATTAGTTTGTCCAAATTACCCTTGCTCATTAAGCGCCACCAACGGCCGGGTTGAAGACGGCCCCCAGGCAGCCGCCAGTGCGGCCAGCAACGTCAGTCCCACACTCAACCCAAGGATCAAGAGCCCCAATCCCGGGCTGAGTAAGAGCAGATCGGCGCTTTGCGCCTGGATAAAGGACAGCACATAGATGAAAGCCAGCACGCCAAACAATCCCAGCAGGCCGGCGATGCCGGCGATCAGGCCGTACTCGAAAAGAATCGTGCGCAGAACCTGGCTGCGAGTGTAGCCCATGGCCTTCATCACACCGATCTCGTAGCGTCGTTCGATCATCGCCAGGCTGACAGCATTGGCGATCAGCACTGCGCCTGCCACCAACGCCAGCCCCGCCATGGCCGCCGCAAATACGAACAGATTCATAAAAGGTGCGTTGCACGTTTAACGTGCACTGCACCTGAATGGGTCCTTACCCTATCGCACCTGAATGGGTCCTTACCCCATCGCAGCCGAAAGCCCCTTATATCGCTCTTATTCTAGACGGCTCACTGCGGCGTAAACCCAGTCTCCGCTGTATACGTGCCTCCCCGGTACTCGAATTTCACCGTAACAGGTACGTATTCGCCCGATGGATATTTATCGGCATCCGTGATACAAATTCCCCGTTGGTATATGACCTGGACGTGGCAGTTTGGAACGCCGCGTTCGAGCGTGCTGTCCGGCCAGGTCGCCGACATGGCCATGCCACCCAGGTAAACGCCGTTTTTCTTCAACGAACCCGATATGATCACCCGCTCGTTCCTGGCGGGCGTGGGTTTGTCGACCCAGGCATAGACCTCGAACTTATCGGCAGGAGTAGCAGATGGCGCCGGCGTCGCCGTCGCCGTAAACCTGGGTGGCGGGGAGGCCGGCGTAACGCACGACGCCAGCAGCAAACAAACAAAGAGAAGGATAGCGACCTTCTTCATAGCGTTGGTTCTATTCTTGGATGGCGGTAAGCAAGTCTTCAAGCTGGCGAATTTGCTTCTGTTCCTCCCGGTAGATGGAGATTTCATTGTCTTGCAGGCTGATGCCAATGATGCGAATCCCCAGCCGTTCGCGCAGCATATAGGATACCGCCGGCGATAAATCGAACTCCGCGTCGTCACAATTGATAATGACGACATCTGGACGATTCTGGATGATGCACTCTACTGCCTCGCTCAGCGCCTTATCGGTCGTGACGATTTCAATGCCCGATTCCTGGGAAAGCAAGGTCTCGATTCCCTTGCCAAGCAATGATTGACGGGAGAGAACAAAAACGCGCTTCGCCATTTCGGATCCCCTTCCCCTGTCGTTTAAAGCAGGGGCTGATGTGGCGAGCAGACTCTGAAGTCGCAGAGTCTTCAGAGTCTGCTCTGCAATGAAGCCCTTATGTGGTGACTTTGCTCGTTTTATGCTGTTCCGGTGGCAGGGCATCCGCCGGATAGACAGCAATCGCCTGATTCTCCTGCTCAGGACAAATTTGGACACAAATCCCGCAGCCTACACAGTCGGAAGCGTCCTTTACTCTGGGGAAGACGCCTCTCAGACCCTCGACTTCCACCTCTTCGAAGCAGTCATAAGGGCAGTTCTCCAGGCAATCCATACAGCGTACACATTCGTCGTAGTGTACTTGGGCGATGCCGATGACCGCTTTTCTCTTGTCTTCCAGAGAAAGGTTGGGAATGGCGCCGCTGGGACAGATTTGACCGCACAGATTGCAGTCGTAATCGCAAGCCCCAGAGAAGGGATCGAAGATCGGGGTCCACATGGCGTCCCAGCCGGCCTCAAACAACGCCGGCTGCAGGGCTTTTTCCGGGCAGCCTTCGATGCACTGGTCGCAGCGAATGCACTTGGACAGGAACTCTTCCCCTTGCGCGCCGGGCGGGCGCAGGACGCTGGATTTGGCTGCTTTGACGTTCCCTACGTCCAGAGCCAGCAGCCCGATGGCGCCTGCTCCGATGCCCAAAGTCGCCAGCGCTTCCCGTCGCCCGGGGTCGAATTCGTAGCCCCAGCCCTTGATTTCACCGCGCTCGAAGCTGATAGCGGCCTTGGGGCAGGGCGCGGCGCAGTCCATGCACATGATGCATTCGGCCGGATCGCTGGTGAAGTCCTTATCCGGGCTGATGGCGCCCATGGTGCACAACTCGGCGCAGTCACCGCACTGGACACAACTCATCTGGTCTACGCGTCGTTTCACCCAGGAGAACTTCGAGCCCAGACCGGCCAGCGCTCCCAGCGGGCACAAATAGCGGCACCAGAAGCGCCTTTCGATCAAGTTAAGTCCCAGGACGAGTACGAAAGGTACCCCAATCAGCCACCAGGTGATGCCTGGGATGCTGAAGGCTTCCTTATCCTCCAACTGCACGTATTCGAGCACCGGTTTGAAGATCGAAGCCAGCCCGCGCACCAGGATAGTGATCGGTTCGAAATACATAAAAGCCAGACTGCCGAAGATTGCCAGGGCCAGCACGGTGAACAAGACCACATATTTGGCTTGCCGCAGTCCTTGCCACTTGAAATGCCGTCCGGTGCGTCCGAAAAGCTCGAGCACCGCGCCCAACGGGCAGAACCACCCGCACCACACCCGGCCAAAGAGCAAGGTCACCCCTACGGTCAGGAGCACCGGCAGAAAGGCGCCGATGAGCTGCCGAGAACCGATCATGGAGGTGATCGCTTGCAGCGGGTTGAGGCGCGAAAAGATGTTGATCGGTAGAATTTGCTGCTGGCTCAACAAGGTGCTGGCCATCAAGCCCAGGAAGACCACCAGGGCGCCGTATTGGACCACCTGGCGGGCCCTCTTCCAGCGCGTGGCTTGCTGTTTTAAGCGCTTTCCGATTTGAGGCGCCTCCAGGTGGGTGATGGCGCCGGTCGGGCAGTAGGGGATGCACTGGTTGCACTCATCGCAGACCTCCTGCCGGACGTCGAAGGCGGTCGTCACTCGCCTTTCTACTCCGCGATCCACGATACCCAGCACGTGCTCATGGGCTACTTCGTCGCAGGCGCGTACACACAAACCGCACAGGATGCAATCTTCATCTTGCTTATCTGCAGGGAAAGTAGCTTTTTCGACACCCAGCGCAGCCGCAGTGCGCTGGACGGCAGGCACCTCGGGGCAGCGTGAGAGCAGAAAATCCGCCATGACTTTGCGGGTCTCTACGACATTGGCGGTATCGGTCTGGATGGTCATTCCGTCTTCAGCGGGACAGTTGCATGATGTGGTTACCTTTGAACTGCCGTTGCGTTGAATCTCGACCAGACAAAGGCGACAGGCGCCATATGGGGTTAAATCGGCATGACTACACATGGTCGGGATGTCCACCCCGGCCTGCCGGGCTGCTTCGAGGATAGAAGTACCTTCGGCAACCTTGATTTCTTCGCCATTGATTGTTAAGTTCACCATAGAATGCACTCCCTACCTGACCAGAACCGCATCGAAATTGCACACTTCACGGCACACGCCGCAACTGATGCATTTCTCTTCATCGATAACATAAGGTTTCTTCTTCTCTCCGCTGATCGCATCCGCCGAGCAGTAGCGCGCACACAGCCCACATCCCGGGCATTTTTCCGGGACGATATAGAAAGTGATTAGATCCTTACAGACCCCGGCCGGGCAAGTTTTTTCCTTGATATGGGCTTCATATTCGTCACGGAAGTAGCGGATGGTGGTCAGCACCGGGTTGGGGGCCGTTTGCCCTAGCCCACACAGAGAAGCGGTTTTGACGGCCTGCCCTAACTCCTCGAGTAGCTCGATATCGCCCTCTTGCCCGAAGCCGCGCGTGATGTAATCCAATATTTCATACATGCGCCGTACACCCTCACGGCAGGCGTTGCACTTGCCGCAGGATTCGAACTTGCTAAAATCCAGGAAGTAGCGCGCCATGTCCACCATGCAGGTGTCCTCGTCCATAACGATCATCCCGCCCGAGCCCATAATGGAACCGGCCTCCTGCAGGCTGTCGTAATCCACCGGCAGGTGCCACAGACTCTCGGGAATGCAGCCGCCGGAGGGGCCACCGGTCTGGACGGCTTTGAGCTGATTGCCGTTTGAAACGCCGCCGCCGATGTTCTCGATCAGATCGCGGATGCTGATCCCCATGGGGACTTCCACCAATCCGGTGTTCTTGATCTTCCCCACTAGAGAGAAAATGGTCGTGCCTTTACTGTTCTCGGTGCCCATCTGGGCGAACCAGTCGGCGCCGTTATTAATGATATGCGGCGCCCAGGCCCAGGTCTTGGTATTGTTGATATTGGTCGGCTTGCCCCACAGGCCGCTCTGGGCGGGGTAGGGTGGCCTGGCGCGTGGTTCACCGACGCGCCCCTCGATAGAGGCCATCAGGGCGGTTTCTTCGCCGCACACGAACGCTCCGGCGCCCAGTTGGATCTCGATGTCGAAGTTGAAGCCCGAATCCAGAATATTCTTTCCCAGCAATCCGTATTGCCTGGCTTGCCCGACCGCCTGGTGAATAAGTTCTACTGCCAACGGGTATTCATTGCGAATGTAAATAAAACCCTGCTCTGCGCCCATGGCGTAGGCGCCGATGAGCATACCTTCCAAAATGCTGTGCGGATTGCCTTCTATCAGGCCGCGGTCTTGAAAAGCACCTGGATCGCCTTCATCAGCGTTGCAGATGATGTATTTGGTGTCCCCGGCCGCGTTGCGGCACAGTTCCCATTTGATTCCGGTGGGGAAGCCGGCCCCGCCTCGTCCCCGCAACCCGGAGCGCTTGATTTCCTCGACGACTTCTTCCGGCGTCATTTGTAAGAGCGCTTTTTCCGCCCCCTGGTATCCGCCGACAGCCAGGTAGTCCTCGATTTTGCGCGGGTCGATCAGGCCGCTGTCTTTCAGCAAGATGCGTGTCTGCTCCTTGTAGAAAGGCACCTCCGGCTCGTGGACCATTTTCTCGCCGCTCAGCGGGTCTTCGTACAGCAGTCGCTCTACAACTTCTCCGTCTACGATCGTTTTAGATACGATCTCGGAGACGTCTTTAGGTTTGACCTTTGTGTACAGAATCCGCTCTGGATGGATGGTCACCAGCGGTCCTTGCTCGCAGAAACCGGGGCAGCCGGTGGTCTTCAGTTCCACCTTAGCTTCTACGCCTTGTTCCTGCAACGCTTTCTCGAAGGCGGCTGCCACCTCGTCGGAGGCCAGAGCCAAACAGCCGGTGCCGCCGCATACCATGATGCTGGCGCCGGAGGGGTCGCGCTCGGCCTGGATTGCTTTGCGCCGTTTCTCCAGGTCCAACTCGGCGATCGATGTTTGTTTAGCCATTCGCAACAACCTCCTTTTCTGTGTACTTATTCACCACGCGTTCGACTTTGCTGACATTCATATTGCCGTAGTATTTACCGTCGATGACCATCACCGGTCCCAAGGCGCAGCAACCCAGGCAGTTGACGGTTTCCAGCGTAAACTGCAGGTCAGGGGTATTCTCCCCCGGTTCAATATCCAATAGACGTCCAATTTGGTCGACCAGCAGTTTTCCGCCGCGCACGTGGCAGGCGGTGCCCATGCAGACGGTAATGATGTGCTCGCCGCGTGGTTCCAGGCTGAAGGCTTTATAGAACTTGGCCACTTGATAGACCTGGATGGTGGGGATTTGCAGGCGCTCTGCAACCAGGTGCAAGGCCTCGGGCGGCAGGTAGTGATATTCGTTTTGAATATCTAACAAAGAGGGGATCAGGCCTCTCTGTCCCACGCCGTATTTTTCAAGAATCGTATCGACTTTCGTCAACTCAACGGTCATATGCGCACCTCTTTCGTGTAGATAAGTGTGTTCATAATAATCTCTCGTTCCCACACTCTGCGTGGGAATGCAGTCACTGATGCTCCGCGTCGTGTCCGAGCTCTTATGTCCGTTTTATAGTGGGAACCAGGGTATGGATCCTCACTTGCTACAGCATACATCTGTCTTAACCAATATATGTTCATGTCAATGGGTTCAGAGTTCTAACCAATCTCTTGGTGAGTGCAACGCCCAGGGACAGGCCGCCACACAGTTCGAGCAGTCCACGCCATTTTCTTGCCAGAATAAGTAACAGCGTGCCACGTCCACCGGCCATCTTAGGATGCCCGTACGGTTGGAGATCGAGGTTTGTTCCGTGGTGCGCTGCTCCCATTGGATCGCCTCCACCGGGCAGGCCGCAGCACAGGCGTGGCACGTCTCGCAGAAGCTGCGCATGCCGAAGTCGATCGGTTTATCGGGAATTAAGGGCAGGTCGGTGAGTACTTTGCAAAGGCGTTGGCGCGGGCCGTATTCCGGGCTGATCATTAGCCCGTTACGCCCCAATTCTCCCAGCCCGGCATCGATCGCCAAAGGAATGCTCTGGGTCGTATCGTTGCCACAAGGGATGGCAGGATAGCCGAGCATGCGGATGTATTTGGCCAATGAGGCGGATAGCTCGGACATTTGCGAGTATGCCAGCGCTGTAGCAGCGCTGGCTTCCGGCCCCGGCGACTCATTAATATGCTTCCAATCCATTTCGATGCCCATCACCACAGCAAACCTGTATTGGATATCGAGCTCGGCGTGGTTGCCGGTGGCTCTCTCGAAGTAATGGGAGTACACCCAGCGTGGGTCGATTTCGGTGATGCCGACCAGGTCGGCGCCGTAGAAGCGAGCAACTTTTTTAATCCGTTTTGACATCCATTCTGGATCTTGGACAGGGAACTTTTTCTGGTTGATCGGATCATCCCAACTATACAATCCGCCCACATCGTTCATGTGTCCCATATAGCCATAATAATTGGGGTGCAGCGCACCGGCTGTAGCATCTACGTAAATGGCGCCGGCAACTAGCGCTCGCCCTTCCACCATTTCCGGATCGTCTCCAGGCGCCTTGGCTGCCGCTTCCGCCACTTTGGCTTTATAGGCTGTGTCCCAAATCGTGCGGGAGAAGACCGTGTTCTTTTCGTCGAAGCGCGCCACCTGGCTGCTCAAGAATTCGCTGTAAGTTGGCCGGTCCACGCGTTGGATTCCCGGAAGCCGCCAACCGTGTTGGCTGGTGGCGTGGTTCTTGTATTCGTTGAAAGTTTTGAATTTTTCGCCGCAGCAGCCACATATCCAGCCAATAGCCTTGGGTGACTCCCGATCATCGCTCGCTTCACCGTTGGCAGTTTCCGGCAACGGGGTGAAGGTTGGGACCACGAGTGTTTCAGCAGGTTCTGTAGCCAGCTTGCTATCGATATCGGTTCGCCAGGGTTGATATTTCCAGGGTGGGGTCTTCTCGGCCTCGCCTTTACAGGCGGCCAGGAATGTCGACGTGCCCAGGGATAATCCAAAAAGTGCAGCATAGCGTAGGAATTCCCGGCGCGTGAGCTTGCCCTGGCGAAATTGCTGCTGCAATTCCAGCAGACGTTTTTCCATTGCTGATAATCCTATCCCTCGACGCGAATGCGCAGACGATTGTGGAAAATGGCCGCCACGATCGCTAATATAGCGCCGGCGACCACGAGATATAAGCCCGGCCGCAGCCAGGTCGAAACTTCAATGATTGCAAAACCTTCGTAATTGGCGACGCCCTGGCCTTGTAATGGGATGTCGAAGCGTGCCGCAACGCCGGCAACACGGATTAAGAGCCGCCAGGCGGCCAGCATAACCAACACACCCGAGGTCGCCAGCAAAGCCCGGCCCGCTTTACCCTTCAACACACTTCCGATCAAACAAAATACGATCGCACCCATGATGGCGGCTGTTAACAGCGTCATTTGTGGGCTGCGCTTGTATCCGATCAGTTCGCTACCCGGTCCGGAGATCAGGTAAGGATACAGATCGGTTTGGCCGGCGAACTGCAGCGCGAAGCTCCACCATGGGAAAAGCATGGCGACGATCATCAGCAATCCGGCGATCATAGCCAGCCAGTTAAACCCAAAGCTGGCGCGCTTTACATTCAATCCTTCTTCCATCGTGCTTTCCATCAGCTTATCAGCCTCGTGAAGAGTCGCACCAGCCCCGGCCGTTTGGCAATCGCCGGGAGCATTGCCTGGCCCCACGGCCGCGCGCATATGCGCGAGAGCAGGCGCCTGCCGAGGCCAAACTTCGCAATCTGGGCGCTGGTTGGTGTGATGTGCCAGTAGTGCGGCGCGGTCACAGGCTTCCATTTGCCGGAAACCAATTTGACGATCTCCATAGCCGCCAGCGCGCCCGTGATCCAAACTGGGGAACATAACTGCGCGTGGGGCAATTCCCCCTCACACCAACCGTCGAACCAATCCTCCCGCCAGGCGCCCTCGCTCCGGTAGTACTGCAGGATGCGCCGGTTATGCGGATCTTCTGTAAAGGATTTCAATTCAGGATAGGGAAGTTTATATGGCATGACCAGGCATTCAGAAGCATAGGGACTGTGCTCTAAAAAGGTGCTGACACGCGCCAGCGCCCCCACCGGGTAGGCCATGATGGACGGCTTACCCAGGTCTTTCGCCCGGTCGAGTATGGCGATGCTGAGCGGCCATTCATCGGCTGCGGGGATGATTACGTCTCCCAATTGAATGGCGTCATCAATTTCATCTGCCCTTAACGCCCGTTCACAGGTTCTTACGTCGGCTTCTGGATTGATCTCGAGGATGGCTTCTTTTGCACAATCGGCTTTATTGACGCCTAAAGTATGGGTAAAGCAAGTGATCTGGCGGTTCATATTGGAGGGTTGGAAGGTGTCGAACTCGTAGAGCATAAATCGTTCCAGCCCGCTGCGCGCCAACGCAGTTGCAACCACACCACCGATTCCGCCGCAGCCTACGATGACCACTCGAGCTGCACGGATGCGGTCCTGTTCCTGGGAAGTAAAAACACCATAATTTCGTTCGAATAACTCCTCATACATAACGTTCATCGTCCCGCACCGCCTTAGGGTTTCTCCTTTCTCCACGAGAGGCGAGGCCCCAACTTGATGAGCATACACCCAGTTGGGGCCTGATTCGCTTTCACGTACCTGTCAAGAGATTAGAGGTGCTGGCTGGCGATATCTCCGGCGATATCGTCGATGCCCAAATCCTTCAGCGTTTGCTGGTTTGGGACGCCTTTGTCCTCTGTCCAGCCGCGTTCCTTCCAGTAGGCCGGCAGATTGACGTCAAACAGCGTCGACGAGTCGCCATCATACGCTACGTTGCCCGCCAGTGGTCCGGTGGGGACGGGATCGTTGAACCAGCGATGCGGCACCAGTTTATCCCACTGTTCTTTGGGGTCGGTGAGCTGTTGGGTGTGGATGTCGAATAGCCGGGATAAGGCATACTCTCTGGCGCCGACCTTCAGAAGGTCTTCTTCAGTGAAGTCTGTCCAGCCGGTGGTAGCCTTGATGATGTCCAGGGTCTTGCCGGCGTAGTGTCCGGCCGCAAAGGTGCAGTGCACCATCGAGTTGGTGGCAGCCGTGCTGTCCTGGCCTGCGACAGCCGCTGCCCAGTCGCCTTGTTTGAACCCGGATCCGCCGCCGCCCGTATGGGCGCAGGCCCGGCTGACCGTGACGTACTCCATGGCGTCCTTATCGCCGCCGCTGCGCACGTCGTGAGCCGGCTGGCCGTAACGATGCGCCGTCACGTGATAGTTCATGATCTCGGGATTGCCCTTCAACTCGGCGAAGTATTTGGCCGTTTCGTAGGTGCCTTGGGCCAGCTTATCGCCGATGCCCTCCCGGTTTACGATCTTCTTGAGCAGCGCGTCTACCGCGTGTACGTCGCCCCACTGCAGGTCGATGCCGTCCAGGTCTTCCGGTGTGATCAAGTTACGTTGGCGCAGCTCCATCAGCAACGCTAAGTTGGCGCCGCCTTCGATGAAGTCCAGCCCGTAGTTATCATGCAGGAAGGTCGTGAATTGCAGCTTGGCCAGGTGCTCAGCCTGATCGTTGTGATCGCCGGTAAAAGGATCACCGGGTGTCGTGCCTGCCATCTCCATGTAGCCCAGGTTACCACCGACCATGCCCATGGCTTCCCAGTCTGGCATGTCGGAGATGGTTCCATCCAACATCTCATCCTCACTGGTAACCTCGGTGGAGTACAGGCAGTGCAGAACACAGTTGGGGCAGGATTGCTTGGTCACGAAACTAGCCGTGTCCATGAACGGCCCGGTGATGGCTTTGACGTTGGGGTCAGCCCAGCAGGCCCACTGCCAGTTGCGGATCGGGTAGGAATCTTCCACGTAAGCAGAGCGTGCGCCGATGCCGGCGGTGCCGTAGGAGCGCCAGAAGTAGTCGCCGCGCTCGGATTCTTGCACGGCGCTGGTCAGCTCCAGGAAGGACTTCTTATCCGCCAAAACGTGGCCCTTGGTGCCGCGGATGACGATGCCTTTCAAGTTCTTCGATCCAGCGATTGCGCCGGCGCCCCAACGACCGTGGGCACGCGCGCCTTCGGTCATCACGCTGGCGTACCAGACTTGGTTCTCACCACCGGGTCCGATCAGCCACACGGAAGCAAGCCGCTTGGCTCCCAGTCCCTGGCGTTTCGGCGGCCGTAGGGCGGCCCATTGCGGATTCAGGTCTGCATCCCGAATCATGGCTTCCCGGCTC
>Ga0207752_1001126_pt1 | contig 12391 bp, 7 predicted proteins | sample Pon2CUnioCityCA_6_FD_187272 | JGI IMG/M metagenome (GOLD analysis project Ga0207752, IMG submission 187272) | Marine sediment microbial community from Union City, CA, USA - Pond 2C Sediment 2 (SPAdes) | ecosystem: Environmental > Aquatic > Marine > Intertidal zone > Salt pond sediment ... | reverse complement strand
CTCGAAATCCAGAACGTCGAACGCTTTGCCAGCGCCAAGAAGATCGCTTCGTTTTACGGCGTGCATCCGGCCTTTAAAATTAGCGGAGACGGCAGCAGCGGCTTTAAAATGAGCAAGCAGGGCCGAAAAGAGCTTCGAAGGATCCTGTTCATGGTGGCCGTGACGGCCATCCGCGCCAATCCTTTGATCCGGGAGGTCTACGAGCGCCATCTGAAAAAGGGCAAAACCAGGATGGATGCCATCGGCGTGTGCATGCACAAGATCCTTCGGATTATCTACGGCATGCTCAAAAACCAAACGCCGTTCGATCCGCAGATCGACATCAACAACAGGCAGCACGCTGCCGGCAAGACCGCAGACCCGAAGGCGGACAAGGGCCGCCGCTACCAGGGCTTCGATCCTGCGGCTCCCATATCCCGGCGGCAAAACAAAAAAAGACTGGAACGGAAGGAGCCCCATTGTGCCGACGACACAAATTGCGAGGTCATCGCTCCCGTCCCAGCGCCGTCAACGTAACAGGAATCTACCCGTGTGTACAGGGTTGTGCCGATTGTCAAAGAACAATGAATTTATCAGCAAATCTGGTCTTTTAAAGTTAATCCGTGTGCCTCAAAAACCGAGGCCGTTATTGAATTTTGGGCATAACGCATACCCCAAAATTTCTTCTTGACTTCAAACGGATTAACTCGGCGGTAAGTTTTCGCTTGGCTGAAAGCCATCATCCAAATTATGCCCTCAATCAGGAAGGAGTCCGCCATGAAAGCCATCAAAGTTCGCCAGTTTGGAGAGCCGGAGTCGATGGTTCTTGAAGAGGTCGCCGAACCCGAGCCGGAAACCGGCCAGGTTCGGCTTGAGATTGCCGCCGCCGGCGTCAATCCCGTTGACACTTACATCCGCGCGGGTACGTATCACATCCGGCCCGGTCTTCCCTACACACCGGGAAACGACGGGGCCGGCAGAATCGATGCCGTGGGCCCAGATGTTACGAACCTGAAAGTCGGCGACAGGGTTTACTGCGCCGGCAGTTTGTCCGGCACGTACGCCGAAAAAGTGATATGCGACAGCTCCCGGGTGTTTCCGCTGCCTGCCGCCCTCTCCTATGCCCAGGGAGCATCGGTGGGAGTGCCCTACGGCGCGGCCTATCACGGACTGTTTCAACGGGCAGGGGCACTTGCCGGGGATATCGTCCTCGTGCACGGGGCCACCGGCGGCGTCGGAACGGCCGCCGTTCAGATGGCCAAGGCTTACGGAATGACCGTCGCCGCTACCGGAGGAACCGAGCAGGGCCGCAGACAAGTCGCTCAACAGGGAGCCGATTTGGTGATGGACCATAAAAGTCCCGGATATCTGGAACGGGTCATGACATGGACCCAAGGCCGAGGAGTGGACATCATCTTGGAGATGCTGGCCAACGTCAACCTGGGCGAAGACCTGAAAGTTCTGGCTCGAAATGGGCGCGTGGTGGTCATCGGAAGCCGCGGCGCGGTCGAAATCAACCCAAGAGATGCCATGCAGAAAAACGCGGCCATACTGGGCATGCTGCTTGGAAGCGTCTCCGCCGAAGAATTCCGGCGGATCCATGCGGCACTGGGGGCGGGTATGGCCAGCCACGTGGTACAGCCCCTGGTCGACCGGGAACTTCCCCTTGCCCAAGCGCCCGAGGCCCATCGGAGGATTATGGAGGCGGGCGCCGCCGGCCAGATCGTCCTGGTACCGTGAGGATCCGAATTCCATATTTATCTGCCCGCTGCCCGAAGCAGCGCAAACTCCAAGGAGCCTGATGGATCATGACCACGATACGCCGTATCGAATTGTTTCATGTGGCCGTCCCCCTGCCGAGGACATTCTATCCGGCCTGGATTCCCGGTTTTCCACAGACTGAAAACCGATTCACGCTGCTGCGCGCCACCACCGACGACGATGTGGTCGGATACAGCGCCGGACCGGCCATGGGCCGGGAGCGCGCCGGACTCGGCGAGCTCTTGGGGCCCTACTTGATCGGCGAGGACCCCACCGACATCGGGCTGATCCAGCAGCGCATTCGAGAGATTTCATATCTGGGGTGGCGAAATGCCTGGGTCGAGCCGGCATTCTGGGACATCCAGGGCAAGCTTGCGGCAAAACCGGTATGCGCGCTGCTTGGCGGCGACCCGTGCACCGTTCGGCTGTATGCATCCACCGGCGAAGTAAAATCTCCGGCCGAGCGGATCGAGGAAGCCGAGGCCCGCTTCTCTGAAGGATTCCGCACCATCAAGATCAGGGTTCATGATTTTGAGGAAATCGCAGACATCCGACAGGTCAAAGAAGTCTCGGCGGCCATGGGCCACAAGATGAAGATCGGGGTGGACGCCAACCAGGGATGGCGGGTGACCATTGTCTCCAACGCCCCCCTGTGGGATCCGGCCCGGGCCCGCCGATTTGCCGACCGCTGCGCCGATGCGGGCGTGGCCTGGATAGAAGAGCCCCTGCCCATGGACGCCTATGAAGACCTAGCGGCGCTGACGGCCTACAGCCGAATCCCGATCGCCGGCGGCGAATTGCACACCGGAGGGCTGCCCGAGTTGAAGATGATGATCGAACGGCGATGCTACAAAATCTTTCAACCCGACGCGGTCTTTACCGGCGGCATCGCCCAAACCATGGAGGTGGCCCGCCTCTGCCGGCAAAAGGGGCTGATCTATTCCCCCCACACCTGGACCAACGGAATCGGGTTTGCCGTCAATCTGCAGCTCTTTGCCGCCAGCGGCTTCGCCGCGGAAAAGGAGCTGGAATTTCCGATCAACCCCCCGGGCTGGACGGTGGAGGCCCGAGACGGCATCCTCGAGAATCCTTTCTATCAGGAAAATGGAAGCCTGCAGGTCCCGAACCGGCCCGGCCTCGGGATCGAGATCGATAAAAAAGCCCTGAGGAAACACGGCAAGCGGTTCTTCAAAATGGACCGAAAACGGCTGATCTGGTATTCGGTCCGCCACCGGGGGCTCCGCGCCACGTTGGAGATCAACCGCAACCGGAAGCGATCACGAAAAACATGATCGCTTCCGGTTGCAGCCAATCGTTTTCAAAAAACGGGGAAAGGTTCAGTATTGGGCAGGGGGAACCGAGAGGCGTCGGATCGGATGCCGGCCAAAACCCGCCGTCGAGTCCGCGTAATGACGGCCGTCGATGGAATGCTTTGCAAATTTCATCTATAAATAATGATGCCGCCCGGCGCGCGCCGGGCGGCATCATTATTTATCCTTTGAGGCTGAACTTGTCAGCGATCACGTTGTAGTAGGCGTTTTCAGAGACCGTTCCCCAGACGCCCACCTGGGCCTTGAACTTCTTGAAGGCGTCGTGCACCTTCCGGGCCATGGGATCCTTGTTCGCCTCTTCTTCCAGCACGTCCTTGGCCAGCTTCCGCAGCTCGTCCATCATATCAGCCGGAAACTGCTTGAGGTTGACCTTGTGCTTGGTGATCAGCTCCTGGAGGGCAGCGCCGTTGCCCGCCTCGAACTCGCTCAGGCTCCAGAGATTGGTCTCCATGGCCACGGCGTCTAAAATCGCCTGCAGGTCCTTGGGCAGGGACTCATAGGCCTTCTTGTTGAAAATGACCTCCAGGGTGGTGCCGGGCTCGTGCCAGCCGGGGTAGTAGTAATAGGGGGCGGCCTTGTAAAACCCCATGCGAAGGTCGTGCATGGGACCGACCCACTCGGTGGCGTCGAGCACCCCCCGCTCCAGGGAGGTGAAAATCTCTCCGCCGGGAAGAAGCACGACAGTGCCGCCGGCGCCGGCAATCACCTTGCCGCCGAGGCCGGGAATCCGCATCTTCAGGCCGTCAAAATCCTTGATGGTGTTCATCTCCTTTCGGAACCAGCCCCCCATCTGAACGCCGGTGTTGCCCTGGGGCCGGGGAACCACGTTAAACGGGGCATAGACCTCCTCCCACAGCTTCAGCCCCCCGCCGCTGTAAAACCAGGCATTGTTGCCCTGGGCGTTTAAGCCGAAGGGAACGGCGGAGAACCATTGGACCGCCGGGGTCTTACCGGCCCAGTAGTAGGCGGCGCCGCTGCCGCACTCCACGGTGCCGTCGGAAACGGCATCGAAGGTGTTCAGGGGGGGGACCAACTCGCCGCCGGCAAACACCTGGATGTTGATCCGGCCGCCTGAGGCCTCCTTGACCCGCTGGGCAAATCGCTCGGTGCCGGTCTGCAGGACCGGAAGATTGGGCGGCCATGTTGTGACCATTTTCCACTCGTAGGTCTTTTTTGTAATTACCGCAGGAGCCTTCTGTTTGCATTCTTCCAGCTCCTTTTTCAGAGCGGCAACCTGGGTAGACTCCTCTTCTTTTCCGCACCCAGCAAGAGTTGCAATTCCTGCAGCACCAAGTACCGCTGCCGGCCAAGACTTCTTTATAAACTCTCTTCGTTTCATGGCTTTAACTCCTTTTCTCAAGGTTTCGGGGTTGCCCAGGACTTCCTCTGTCTTCTTAAACGGACACCTATCTTTTCACTGTCGCTATTCGGAAAAGACTACCCTCCGAAGACGATCGCCGGAAGCCAGGTGACCAGCTTCGGAAAGAATACGACGATCAGCAGGCCGATGATCTGAAAAACAACAAAGGGAATAATTCCGCGGTAGATGTGGCCGGTGGTGATCTCCGGTGGCGTCACCGCCTTCAGGTAAAACAGGGAAAACCCGAAGGGCGGCGTCATAAAAGAGGTCTGAAGATTGACCGCGATCAGGATGCAAAACCAGGCCGGATCGAAGCCGAATTCGATCATAATCGGGGCCAGCACCGGCACGTGGATGAAGGTGATCTCGATAAAGTCGAGAAAAAAGCCGATCACGAAGATCAGGGCCATCACGATGAACAGGACAAAATGGTTTCCGTGGTTTTCAGCGATGCCGCCTAAGAAATGCCGGACCAGCCCGTCGCCCCCCAGACCCCGGAAGACGAGCCCGAAGGCCGCGGCTCCCACGAGAATGATAAACACCATGCAGGTGAGCTGCAGGGTGGTGTGCATCACCTCCCGCAGGATTTTCAGGGAAAATTTGCGGTTGGCGACGGTCAAGACGGTGGCCCCCACCGCGCCGACGGCGGCGGCTTCGGTAGGAGATGCAATTCCGGCAAAAATCGATCCGAGCACCGCCACCATGAGAAACAGGGGCGGAAACATCGCCCGGCCCACCCGTTTGACCATGTCGAAGCCGGACATCGCCGCCAGTTCTTCTTTCGGAATGGCCGGCGCCCACTCCGGTTTGATCAGCGATATCAGAACGATGTAAAAAACATAGAGCCCCACGAGCACCAGGCCGGGGAGCACCGCCCCCATGAACAGATCGCCCACCGGCACCCCCACGATGTCGCCGATCAGGACCAGCACGATGCTCGGCGGAATGATCTGTCCCAGCGTCCCGGAGGCAGAGACCGTGCCGGTGGTCAGCGACTTGTTGTAGCCGCGCTTGAGCATGGTGGGCACGGCCAGCAGCCCCATGGTGACCACGGTGGCCCCGACGATGCCGGTGGAAGCGCCCAGAAGCGCCCCGACCACCACCACCGAAATGGCCAGCCCGCCCCGGATCCGGCCGAAAAGCATCCCCATGGTGTCGAGCAGCTCTTCGGCAAGACCGGAGCGCTCGAGCATCACCCCCATGAAGACGAACAGCGGAACGGCCAGGAGTGTGACGTTGGTCATCACCCCCCAGATCCGCAGCGGCAGCAGGTTGAAAAAAGACCAGCCGAATCCGATCAGACCGAAACACAGGGCGGTGCCCATCAGGGTGAAGGTCACCGGAAAACCGAACATCAACAAAATGGTCAGGGCCAGAAACATCCAGGCGGGCAGATACTCCATCAGGGCTCCGTCTCGGATTCGATGTCTTTACCGACGATGGTCAACAGGCTCTTGATGCCCAGGGAAATTCCCTGCAGAAAAACAAGGACAAAACCGGCGGGAATGCAGGCCTTGAGAACCCAGCGGAAAGGGATTCCTCCCGGGTCCGGGGATCCTTCCATAATTGAAAAGGCATTGACCGCGAATTTCATCGAGGTTGCAATGATCAGGTAGCAGCCGGGAATCAGAAACAGGAGCACGCCGATGAAATTGATCCAGGCCTGGGCTTTGGGGCTCATCCGCTGGTAGAAGATGTCGACCCGCACATGGCCGTCTTTGAGCAGGGTGTAGCCGGCTCCCATCAGGAAAATGAACGCAAACAGGTGCCACTCCAGTTCCTGGGTGAACACGTAGCTGGTCTTGAACGCATACCGCATCACCACGTCGACGAAAACGACGCAGACCACCAGGGCAGTGGTCCAGGCGACGAACCGGCCGACCCAGGTGTTGAGGGCATCAATGAGGTGAACGATCCTCAAAAGAAATTGCATCGGTACCTACAGATAAAAAAGTCCCGAGCGCTCGGGAGGTCGGGAAAACCGTCTTCGGATCGATGACGCTCCGGCGGTTTCATTTTCTGAAGTGCGGGGCGATCCGCTTTTACTGAATGCAGGTCTCCGCCTTTCCGCCCCGGCTCTGATCGAAATTCAGATACTGACGCGCATATATAAGAAGCGCGTGTATTGCTGTCAATATGAAAAATTCAATTATTTCGATCCTCTGTCTCTTCATCATCGGTCAGGCAAAAATTCGCCGACCTATAGTCCGGCTAAAAATTCTCAAGATTCTGAGCCTTTAGCCGGATCAAGAAAGGCACCGCTTTTTCCATCCCCTGGGAAAAGGAGCCCGAGTCTTCCCGAGCTTCCGTCGCAACCCGGCGCTTGATCCGATTACCGGTATGGTTTAATCAGTTGAGCAGGCTTCGATATCATCCAGACAAAAGGGGGCGCGATGACCAAAACCGTCAATTGGGCCGACAATTACCAGGAAAAAAAACGATCGCCCAAGGAGGCGATCGCCCTGATTCGTCCGGGCCAGCGGGTGTTCATCGGATCGTCCTGCGGCGAGCCCCAGGCGCTGATGCGGGCGCTGGCAGACCAGTCTGAAGACTTCACCGGCCTGGAGATCGTCCGTCTCATGGCCCTGGAAAGCGCCCCCCTGACCTTGGTCGCCAACAAGTCCGGGGAAAAAAATCTGACAATCCGCTCATTTTACGCCGGCTCCGGCCGCACAAAGGGAATCGCCCGAAATCTTCGCTACATCACCCCGATGAATCTTTCCGCGGTGCCCCGGCTGTTTAAAACCAAGCGGATGCCGATCAACGTCGCCCTGATCCAGGTATCCGAACCGGACGATTTCGGCTGGATGAGCCTCGGCATTTCCGTGGACATCACGTTGGCGGCGGCCCGCAGCGCTGACCTGGTGATCGCCCAGGTCAATCCCCGAATGCCCCGGGTCATGGGCCGCAGCTTCATCCACGCCAACGACATCGACGTCGCAGTGGAGGTGGAAGAACCGCTGCTGACGGTCGGTGCGCCGCCGGAATCCGAATCGGCCAATTTAATCGCCGATCACATCAAGGGATTCGTCGAAGACGGCTCGACGATCCAGATCAGCCTCGGTACCACCCCTCAGGCCGTTCTGCACGCGCTGGCCGACAAAAACGACCTGGGAATTCACACCCAGTATGTGACCGACGACATCATGCACCTGGTCTCCCGGGGGGTGATTACCAACCGCTTCAAGGGATACAACGACGGCAAATTGGTGGCCAGCAGCGCCATCGGATCAGAAGAGCTCTACGAGTACCTCGACGACAACCCGGGAATCGACTTCTATCCCTCGGACTATGTCAACGATCCGAGCGTCATCGCCCGGCACCATCGAATGGTCTCCATCAACGTGGCCATGGAGATCGACCTCACCGGGCAGATCGCCGCAGATGCCATGCCGATCAACCATTTCACCGGGGTATCGGGCATGCTCGATTTTATACGGGGCGCCGCCCAGGCGGAAAACGGAAAATCGATCCTGATGTTGACGGCCGCCTCCAGGGACGGGAAAAAAAGCCGGATCGTTCCCATGCTCACCAACACGGCGGCGGTGATCCCCCGAAGCGATGTGCACTACGTGGTGACCGAATTCGGCGCTGTGAACCTGTTCGGCAAAAGCCTTCAGGAGCGGGCGCTTGCCATGATCAGCATCGCCCACCCGGCCTTTCGAGACCGGCTGTTTCACGACGCCAAGAAACTGGGGCTCCTGGGAACGGACCGGCGCCTCAAGGAATCGATCCACAGCGTCTATCCGATCCGCCTCGAAAAACGGATCGAGATCAACGGTGAATCGGTCATGATTCGCCCGGCCAAACCGGTGGATGAGCGCCGGATCCAGGAGCATTTCTACAGCCTCGAAGCCCAGGACGTGGTCTCCCGGTTCTTCCACGAAAAAAGCACCTTCGCCCGGGACGAGGTCGAAGGGCTTGCCCAGATCGACTACATCAAGAATCTGACATTGGTGGCCGTAGTCGGGGAATTCGGTTTCGGCCGGGTCGTGGGCGTGGCCGAATACCTGCTCGACGAGTCGACGAACATGGCCGAGGTGGCCTTTTCCGTGAGCCGTGAGTATCAGCAAAAGGGGCTGGGCCGGCTTTTGATGGAGCAGATGAGCCGGGCTGCCCTGGAAAACGGCATCGCCGGTTTTCTGGCTTATATCGCACCGGACAATCAGGGGATGCACAATCTGTTCAATACGTTGTCGTACCGGGTCGACAGTGAGCCTGAAGAAGACGTGCTGCTGCTCCGTTGCCGGTTCGACGATCCGAAACCCGAGACCGGGTCAAAGGAGCCGCAATGAAGGAATGCACGATTCATTTTCTTCCGCATGAAAAATCCATCACCGTGGCAGAAGGCGAAAGCCTGATTCGGGCCGCATTAGAGGCGGGCGTGCACGTAAACGCCTCCTGCGGCGGCGAGGGAGTCTGCGGCAAATGCCGGGTCATCGTCGAAGAAGGCGAGGTCGAAGGCGGCGTCAATGACCGGCTCAAGCCCGAGGATGTCGAAAAAGGCGTTCGCCTGGCCTGCCAGAGCGTGGTGAAAAGCGATCTGACCGTGCGGATTCCCGTTGAATCGGCTATCGATGCGTCGGTGCTGAATCTGAAGCGGTCCCCGCGAAAAACGGCGCAGATCCAGGAGGTCGATTTCGACGGCCTCAAGCAAGAAGGGCTCTTTATTCCTCCGGTGGAAAAGCGCTTTTTGACCCTTCCCGAGCCCAATGCCGACGACCGGCTTCCGGACGTGGCCCGGCTGGTCAGCTACCTGAACGTCCACCACGGCGAGCACCGCCTGGTGGTCCGGCTTCCGGTGATCCGAAAGATACCGGATCTGCTTCGAGAAAGCAGCTTTGCGGTGACGGCGACCCTTGCCCGGCCGGTCCAGCCCGGTCGCAAGACCCACATCATCGACATCGAGCCGGGCGACACCGCCGGCCGGAATTTTGCCGTGGCCATGGACATCGGCACCACCACCGTCTACGGACAGCTCATCGACCTTGTCTCCGGCCACGTGCTGGCCGAGCACGCCGAGTTCAACGGACAGATCAGCTACGGCGAAGATGTGATCACCCGAATCGTCTATGCGGAAAAAGGCAACGGGCTGGAAAAGCTTCAGTCGGTGGTGGTCGAAACCATCAACAGCGTTCTTGACCGAATCGTCAAGCGCTCCGGCGTCGAACGAGACGAGATCAACACGATCACCATCGCCGGCAACACCACCATGACCCAGCTTCTGCTCAAGATCAACCCGCGGTACATCCGAAGAAGCCCCTATGTTCCCGCTTCCACCCTGTATCCGCCGGTCAACGCCCGGGACCTGGGCATCGCCCTGGCCGACCATGTTTCGGCCCTGGTTTATCCGGCGGTGTCCAGCTACGTAGGAGGCGATATCGTCGCCGGGGTCATGGGCTCCGGCCTCTATCGTTCCGAAGCGATCACCCTGTACATGGACGTCGGGACCAACGCGGAGATCGTGATCGGAAACCAGGACTGGATGGCCTGCGCCGCCTGCAGCGCCGGCCCCGCCTTTGAAGGCGGCGGAATCGAGTTCGGCATGAGGGCCGCCAAGGGGGCTATAGAGGATTTTTCCATTGATCCAAGCACTTACGAACCAATGAACCTGACCATCGGCGATGTCCGACCCAAGGGAATCGCCGGCTCCGGGTTGATCACCATCGTGGCGGTGTTGTTCGAAAGCGGGGTCATCGACAACCGCGGCAAGTTCAACCGCGACCTGAACACCGATCGGATCCGACAGCGCGACGGCGTCTGGGAGTATGTCCTGGCCAGCGCCGAAAACACCCAGATCGACCGGGACATCACGATATCGGAGGTGGATATCGACAACCTGCTCCGGGCCAAGGGCGCCATCTACAGCGGCTGCCAGACCCTGCTCGAAGAGGTCGGCCTGTCCGTTGGCGACCTGGATCGGATCATCCTGGCCGGCGGCTTCGGCAGCTACATCGATCTGGAAAAAGCGATGACCATCGGCCTGCTTCCGGAAATCGACCCGGATAAAATCACCTATATCGGCAACGGTTCTCTGATGGGCGCCCGAATGAGCTCGCTTTCGAACCACATTCGTCGGGATGTGGTGGAAGTCCTTCGGAAAATGACCAATTTCGAGCTTTCAGAAACCGGATCCTACATGGACCATTACGTGGCGGCGCTGTTTCTCCCCCATACTGAAGTCAATCTGTTTCCGAAGCTCAAGGCCCGAATGGAGGCCCGCCGCAGCTCCGAGGCGCCGTAAACGCGGCCCGGGAAAAAATCGGACGATATTTCGAAAGAAGAGTGCCGAACAGCTACTACATAGCTCGGCAAAATATCGTGTAAAATACTATATATTGAGGTGATTCTTTTTCACCAATCATTCTGGGTTATTTCCCATAATAAATCCCGACAATCTATTGACAAAGATCGGCTTTGCATATAGGAGAAAGCTGTTTTGGTAAGCGATACAGTCCCTTGGGTCGGATCACAACCGTCTCGGGACCCGAGCTTTTCCTGCCTCAGCAATGATCGGCCGCGTACGATCTTCCGATATTTTTGCGTGGAATCATCACCGTCAGGTGTGGACATGACAACCGATATCAATTCCACCGAGAAAGGGGGGCTGCAAACCTGAGCATCCGTGGCCGACGGCCACCGTTGACCTATTCGACTCACCGTTCGATTTGGTCTCACCCTAACCGTTAACCGGTATATGACAAGGAGGGAACATTGGGCTTCGAATTTTATAAGGAATCCTACACCGGCAACATCCGGGAAATTACCGTCGGCAGCGGCGACAAGGCCGTGACCGTCGGTGGGGAAACCGGATATCCGTTCTACCAGTTCGAAGGCGACATGCCCCAAAAACCCCGGATCGCCATGGAGGTCTGGGACATGGAGCCGGAGGATTGGGCGGAAGCCGCCCTCGCCCCGTTTAAAGACGTCGTCTCCGATCCGACCGCCTGGGCCAAGAAGTGCGTGGCCGAATATGGCGCCGAGCTCATCGTGCTCCAGCTCAAGAGCATCGACCCCAACGGCAAGAACACCGGCGCCGCCGAAGCCGCCGCCACGGTGAAAAAAGTGGCCGAAGCCATCGACGTGCCTCTGATCGTCTGGGGATGCGCCAACGTGGAAAAAGACGAAGAGGTGCTCAAAAAAATCTCCGAAGAATGCGATGGAATGCATTTGACCCTCGGCCCGGTGGAAGACAAGAATCACAAGGGAATCGCCGCCAGCGCCATGGGTTTCGGCCACGCGGTGATCTCCTCCTCTCCCATCGACGTCAACCTGGCCAAGCAGGTCAATATTCTGCTCGAAAACCTGGGCATGCCCATGGACAAGATCCTCATCGACCCGACCACCGGCGGCCTGGGCTACGGCATGGAATACTCTTACTCGGTCATGGAGCGGATCCGGATGGCCGCCCTGACCCAGGGCGACGACAAGCTCCAGTTTCCGATCATCAACAACCTCGGCAATGAAGTCTGGAAGTGCAAAGAGGCCAAACAGCCCGTAGACGAACTGCCCGAGCTCGGGGATCCGGAACGGCGGGCCATCCTCATGGAAGCCGTGGGCGCGGTCACCTATATCATGGCCGGATCCGACATCCTCATCATGCGGCATCCCGAAGCGATCCGGATGGTCCAGGCCTTTATCGACCTGGCGGCAGAAGGCGGATCGGCACAGGATGTGGCCCCGATCGCAAAGCAGCTTTCCGAAGTGGACGTGGATCTGGCCGCCATCGCTCCGGAACCGGACCTGAGCATCGAAGAAGAAAAGGCAGCCAAGCCGGCCGCCAAGCCCGCACCGGAAAAGAAGGCCGCCCCGGCGGCGGAAAAGAAAGCCGAGGCGCCGAAGCCGCCCGCCGAGGCCAAGAAGGCCGAGGCACCGAAGCCGGCCGCCGAGGCCAAGAAGGCAGAGCCGGCCCCGGCAGACGAGGCAGCGGCCAAGAAGGCCGAGGAAGAGGCCAAAGCCA
>Ga0207752_1001125_pt1 | contig 12406 bp, 11 predicted proteins | sample Pon2CUnioCityCA_6_FD_187272 | JGI IMG/M metagenome (GOLD analysis project Ga0207752, IMG submission 187272) | Marine sediment microbial community from Union City, CA, USA - Pond 2C Sediment 2 (SPAdes) | ecosystem: Environmental > Aquatic > Marine > Intertidal zone > Salt pond sediment ... | reverse complement strand
TCAATATGACATTGGTCCTCGGGTGTGTCCTGATCTTCCTGTCCATGATGCCCGTCGTATGGATCCGTGGGATTCGGAACTGCCGCCGCAGCGGTGACCGGGAACCCGCCTCTCGCGGCGCCCGCATAGCCAACTGGATCATCGTGGGGATCAGCGTTTTGAACCTGCTGGTCCTAGTCGGCGTAGTGCGGATGTTTTTCAGTCTGGGATTCCCAAGGTTCGGCGTCTCATTGATCGACAGGATCGCGTTAGGCCTAGGCGTTCTGGCTGCCGTGCTGACAGTTGGCGCGCTCTGTTTTCTGGCCATAGGATTCGCCCTCACCGGCCTCATCAGGAACGTCAAGAGTTCTACCCCTATCACTATGATCGCTTTCTTCCTTCTACTGTTCCTGGGCGGAGTATTCTATCCGGTGGACATAATGCCGGGCTTCTTGCAGGCAGTCAGTAGCGGTCTCCCCTCTACGCACCTGAACGATGCCTTGCGGATCGTCGGCGTTGAGGCGGGCGGTATCGGCGACATCTGGGTCGACATCGTCGTCCTGGGCGGATGGACTCTCGGTTGCCTCGCGCTCTCTGTCCGCTTCTTCAAGTGGGAATAGCCCAAGCTTGAGCCCGACTCCCCGAAATCTCAAAGCCCGGAAGTCCCTAAGCCCTTCGCTCCACCGCCTGTCTTTTGACCCGGAATACAACCCACCGTGGAGGGACGCGCTCTGTTGCATCCGCGTCACCAGGCGTCCTTCCTCCACACAGCATGCCATGCCCGCCCTCGTTACGTGCGCCGTCTCCGTAGCTGCGTATGGCCATATCCCCAGCAGGGAGGATGGCAATACCGAACCGCCTTGGCTTACCCTCCTGAAACCGATCGTTGCCTAGGAGGCACTTCGCGAAGCGCACTGGAATCCAGTTCGTCATTCCAGCGAAAGCCGGAATCCAGAAGGGTAAACAAACACTATCAAAGCCTCAACAACTTCAGAGTCCCGTCTACGCAGGAAGATCTCCACCCGCGTCACCAAATCAACTTGAGAAAACATGGTAACATATAATAACTACGAGGATCGAATGAGATTTTTCATGGCTCTGATAACGGCGCTGACGATCGCCGGGGTCATCTTCTCTGCCTGCTCTCCGGCTTACCCAGATGACCTGGAGAGGCGACGGGCCGAGAAAGCCTATGTCCAGACATCGGTTCGTGCTCTCATGGTCGATGAAGGCCTCAGCGATCTTTCCAGATATGCTGACGGAACGCCGACCGGAGCGCCGGTCTGGATCTATGCTGCGGGCAACGCCACCAATGACATGACCGTATTCCCCAGTGCCGTCTGGGGGCTCCATTCACCGCCCGATCGTTGGTACGTCAGGGATCAAACCACGGAGTATTTCTACACCGTTGAGCTTGACGGGACGGTGCGTCAGTTCGCCGACGCAGCCAAGACGCAGGAATTTTTCTAACCGCACGTGGGCACGGACGTGCTGCGGCTGGCGAAATGAAGCCCTTCAGCCACTGCGTGGCGATCTTGGCTTCATCGGTAGAAACGCCGATCACGGCAATTGAGCGCGAATGGAAAATGCTGTGGATCTCCGCTGGCACCATTAGTCGGCTATGACGATGGCCGTTGCACCAGTGTGGCCGTGGTGGTACGCGTCTGCGTGTCCCTGATGTACGTTATGGTCACAGTATCGCCCGGACTGCGGCTCTGAATGGCAGTCCTGAGCTCGTCTGTGTCCCTTATCTCCTGCGATTCGAATTTGACTACCACGTCGTCGGCTCTCAGCCCCGCTTTGTCCGCCGGTGAGTCAGAGACCACCTCCACAATAAGAGCTCCGTAATCGACTGAAAGATCGTACTCGTCCTGCACCGCCGGGGTAACCGTGAGCATTCTGACTCCCAGCCAGGCACAGCTGACAAAGCCCTTGGTTATCAGCGAGTTTATTACTGGGATAGCTGTATTGGTGCTAATGGCAAAACCGATATTCTCGGCCCCGGCAACAATCGCGGTGTTGATGCCCACCACTTGGCCCGCCATGTTCACCAACGGTCCACCGCTATTCCCCGGATTGATGGCGGCATCCGTTTGAATAAGATCCTCCAGCACCTGGCCACTATCCAGCTGAATAGCCCGCCCCAGATAGCTGACAACGCCTTTGGTCCATGTCGGCCCTCCAGGCAAAGCGAGGGCATTCCCCACTGCAATAACATCCTCCAACCGACCCAGGTTGTTCAGCGAATCAACCAGAAAATGGGCGTGGGGTAGTTCTTCCCGGGGTTCGATGAGGACCACGGCCAGATCTGTAGCACTGTCATTGACCCATTGCTTGGCGTCAAAACTGCGACCATCACTCAGGATCACCTGCAGGCTGCGCGCATCCTCAACTACGTGGCTGTTGGTCACTACAAAACCTTGAGGGTCAATAATCACACCACTGCCTGCACCCGTCTCCGGGACAGGACGGAAGAATCTATCGCGCGTCACTTTCTCTGTTATTATGGAGACCACCGTGGGAGCCATAGCATCAACTAGAGCCTCGCTATCCAGAGAAGACCCTGTAGTATTGTCCACATATACCGGCGTCCAGTCACGGCAGATGGGCTCCCCTGACGCGTTCGAGTTGTTATCTGTACTCACGAAGATGCAACTTATGCTGGCCGTCAAGAGGCCTAGCAACAGAAGGGAAATGATCCAAACGTACTTGAATCGGCTCATCAGATGCTTCCTGTGAAACAATTCTAGCCCTTTTGGCCACCAGCGACAATAAATGATGAACCCCTACAGCGACTCTTGAGAATCCGTCAACGGCTGGGGTCGTCACCAGAACACTGGGAAAGTCCGCCTGAATGCTATCAGGGGAAAACGAGTGTGCTGACCGCCTGTGCAGCCTCTTTGGCCACATCCAGAAGGGGAGAGGGGTAGAAGAACAGGAACAGAACACCAATGCAGGTAATGACCAGAGTAGCCCTCAAAGGCCAACTTGAAGGAACCTTTTCCACGGATGCGGCCGGATTGAACCACATCATCTTGACCACCCTCAAGTAGTAGTAGGCCGAGATAGCCGTATTTATCACTGCGATTACTACCAGCCATATCAGATCATGTTGAACAGCCGCGTTGAAAAGATAGAACTTGGCCAGGAAGCCGGCGGTGGGCGGCAGGCCCGTAAGGGACACGAGGAACAACGTGAGAGCCAGGGCCAACCCCGGAGCACGTGCGCCCATGCCGGAATAGTCGGCAATATTGTCGCTCTCTATCTTGTTGGAGATGGCGATAATGGCAATGAAGGCGCCCAGGTTGGCCAGGGCGTAGCATCCCATAAAGAATATAAGACCGGTGGGCCCGAAGAGAGCTCCATCTCCGAGTTCACCTGCTCTGGTCACCGCCGCCAGGCCGATCATCAAATAGCCTGCCTGGGCAATACTGCTATAAGCGAGCATTCGCTTGATGTTGGACTGAGCTATGGCCACCAGGTTGCCCACCATCATAGATATAGCGCTGAGTACGGCAAACACCATGGCCCAGTCCGGCAACGAATCGCCGCCAAAACCCTCCAGAAATACTCTCAGAATGACAGCGAAGCCAGCCGCCTTGCTGGCCACGGACAGGTAGGCCGTAACGATAGTGGGAGCACCTTCGTAGACGTCAGGAACCCACATCTGAAAAGGTACCGTGGCAATCTTGAAGCCAAATCCGGCTATGAGGAACACCACCCCCAGCAGCAGCACGGGCGTTTCCCATATCCTGCCCGCCGGAATCAGGTTAGCTATCTCCGAAAGCCCTGTCTCCCCCGTCATACCGAAGATCAGCGCCATGCCATAGAGCAAAACCGCTGAAGCGACGGACCCCAAAAGAAGATACTTCAGCCCGGCTTCACTGGACTTGGCATCCTTCATGAATCCCACCAGCGCGTACAGCGAGAGGCTGGTCAGCTCCAGAGCTATGTAGATGGTGATAAGGTCCCTGGAAGCAGCCATCAGCATCATGCCAACGGCTGACAGCAGTACCAGGGCATAGTACTCGCCTTCATAACGGGCGAACTTCGATACATAATCCTTGGAGGCCAGCAGCACCAGAATCGCTGTGCCGGCGAAAATCACCTTGAAGACGATGGCGAACGCGTCTGCCCTGAGCATGCCATCGAATATGGCATTATCTTGCCTTCCCCAGAACGAGACGCTTACGGCGATACAGGCGAGCAGAGAAGCTATGCCCAGACCCCTTAGTATGCCCTTGTTCTCCACTACCAGGTCCAGCAGGATCACTGCTATAGCCACTCCGGCCACACAAAGTTCAGGGGTCAGCAGGTAGTAGTTCAATTACGCACTCCTGTCAAACCTTGTCTCTATCATGGTAAAGGCACAAACGCAATTCCGGCACCTATTACGTCAGTGAGAATCCGGGGATAGATACCGACCAGCATAATCATGGCCACCAGGAAGAATATATAGACGCGCTCCATAACGTCGGCATCCTTCACACCATCGTACTTGGGTTTCGGCTCCCGGTAGAAGACTCTCTCCAGCATCCATAGTATGTAGCCTGCCGTCACCACGATGGCCAGCGCTCCTAACAGCGTGTAGACCCGAATACCGCCCACCGCCATGGAGGTGAAACTTCCCAGGAATACGAGGAACTCGGCCGCAAACCCGCTCGTGCCAGGCAATCCCAAAGATGCTAGCCCGGCAATACTGAAGACTACCGCAATAATAGGCATTTGCCTCGCCAGGCCACCAAGTTCAGGTATGCTTCTCGTATGGGTCTTGTCGTAGACCAGTCCCACCATGGCGAACAGAAGCCCGGTGACAATCCCATGACTGAACATCTGAAGGGTAGCCCCGGTGACGCTAAGGTGTGACAAAGCAAAAATACCGAGAAGGACATAAGCCATATGGCTGACGCTGCTGTACGCAATCAGCCTCTTGAGGTCCGTCTGCCGCAGCGTCACTGCAGCACCATACAGCACCCCGATGACTGCGAAAACCACAATTATGGAGGCGTATTGATGGGCCACATCCGGAAAGATGCTCACGCACAAGCGGATCATGCCGTATCCACCCATCTTCAGGAGGGCTCCCGCCAGCATCACGCTCACCGCCGTAGGTGCATCGGTGTGTGCGTCGGGCAACCACGTGTGGAGGGGAAAAACAGGCAGCTTGACTGAGAAACCAATCATTAGGAGCATGAAGATGGCCGCGAAGGGAATTATTGGAACGAATGCTCCCAGATCGGAATGGATCAGCGCCGTCATATCAAAGGTGCCGGTAGAGGCATATAGAGTAAGGATGCCGGCCAGCATCATGGCGCTGCCGAAGATGGTATAGATTACGTACTTGATAGCCGAGTATTCTCTCCGGCCACCACCCCAGATGGAGATGAGGAAGTACATCGGCACTACCTCGATCTCCCAGAACAGGAAGAACAGCAGAAGGTCGAGGGAACAGAAGACACCCAGTATACTGGACTCTAGTATCAGTAGCCAGGCGAAATACTCTCGCGGGCGCAGGGAGATCTTCCACGAGACGAATACTGCTAGGAAGCCCAGCATGGTGGTGAGGATAACCATGGGCATACTGATGCCGTCGATGCCCAGGTGATAGCTGATGCCTATCTGGGGGATCCAGCTGATCTTCTCCACGAACTGGAAGCCTTCGGCGCCTCGATCGAATAGCCCGAACATAACCAGGGACAAAGCGAATGAAAGGAAGGTGAACAAGGCCGCGTAGCGCTTGATAGCAACGGAGCTTATTCCCGGAAGGAAGGCTATGAGCAGGGCTCCCACCGCAGGCAGGAAAATGATCAGCGACAGCGGATAGAAGTCAGCGAATTCCAAAGCCTAGCTCCTGATTCGTTTCAATTCGTTCTGCATTCGTTTTTCGATTCGTTCCCATGCTCTTTGAATACTTTATCCGGGATTCGTTTCCAAGTCTTTCGAACATTCTTGTTCGGGATTCGTTTCCATTTTTCTGAATACTTTTTGTTCGTGACCCGTTTGTTTGTTCTTATTCGTTTTCCGACGCTGCTTTGTTCGTAATCCGTCCATTCGTTTTGATTCTTTTTTGTTGCGTCTCTAGGTGAACCAGTAAATGAAAGCCACTATTATCACGATACCGGCCAACATTATCAGGCCGTACGTTTGCAGCCTTCCGGTCTCTGCGACCCTGATAACTTTTCCGGCGCCGACAGCGGCTCCGGCCAAGCCATTAACGACGCCATCCACCACGTAGGTATCGAAGATATGGCATGCCCGGAAAACCGTATTGAGGAGGAATCTGGCCACAAACACCTTCTCATAGAGCTCGTCCATCCAGTACTTGCGGTAGAAAACCCGGTAGAAGGTGCTGAAGGTCTTGCCGATGGCTTCCGCGGATATCCAGCGGGCACTGTAGACGGCGTTGGCCAAGTCTATACCAAGAAGGGCGATAACAAATGATATGAGAGGAAGGTAATGGTTACTGGTAAAGACAGTGAAGGCATGGGTCCAGGGCTGCGAATGATGTCCACCGAAGAACTGATTGAACCAGCCATTAACATTAAGCCAACCTGAACCTATGGCCAGTCCGGCCAGCAGCACCATCGGCAGCACCATGACCATCGGGGACTCGTGCAGATGGGCATGTTCGTCATGGCTTCCGTCATGTTCGCCGGTGGCGCCACCACGATACTTCCCGTGGAAGGTCATGAAGACCGCGCGGAACATGTAGAAGGCGGTCATGAAGGCCGTTATCATACCCAGGTAGAAGAGAATCACCCTGGCATCACTCAACTTGAAGGCTTCGACCAGGATTTCATCCTTGCTCCAGAAGCAGGAGAGAGGCCAGATACCGGCTATGCTTATGGACCCGATGAGGAAAACGGCATAGGTCCATGGCATGTGCTTACGCAAGCCACCCATCAAGCGCATGTCGAAGGTCCCGGTGGCATGGTTAACGCTACCTGACGCCAAGAAGAGAAGGGCCTTGGCGAAGGCATGATTGAACAAGTGGAAAATACCGAAGGAAGTGGCTACTGCGGCGGCTTCCAGGGTCCAGCCGCCTTCCTCAACAAGGAGCAATCCGGCGGCTCCGAGACCGAGCATCATGTAGCCCAGCTGACTCACGGTACAATAGGCCAAAACGCGTTTGATATCGGTGGCGACGAGGGCCATCGAGGCAGCGAAGATGGCGGTAAAGGCTCCTATAGTAGCCACCGTGGTAAGGGCGGCCTCCGATCCGGCGAAGATAGGGAAGGTGCGAGCTACCAGGAAGACGCCGGCGGTCACCATGGTGGACGAATGGATCAAGGCGCTGACAGGAGTGGGGCCTTCCATGGCATCGGGCAGCCACACATGCAGCGGGAACTGGGCTGATTTGCCCACCGCTCCGGCAAAGATGCCTATAGCCGCCCAGGTGAGGGTGCTAGCCGCCAGGGCACCAGCCACAGCTATATGGTGCAGCTCGGAGATATCGGCGGTCCCTGTCTTGAAATAGAGGAACAGGATAGCAGCCAGGAAACCGAAATCTCCCAAGCGGGTGACCAGAAAGGCCTTCTTGGCGGCGGCGGCAGCGGACGGACGGTGGAACCAGAACCCGATCAGCAGATAGGAGCAGAGACCGACAAGCTCCCAGAATACATACAGCTGGATCAAATTGTCGGCCAAAACCAGTCCCAGCATGGAGCCAGTGAAGAGCGACATGGCACCGAAATAGCGGGCATAGCCGGCGTCCCCGTGCATGTAGCCCTGGGAGTAGATCTGCACCATGAGACTGCACATGGTGACTACCACCAACATGATCGCCGTAAGCGAGTCCACCATAATACCCAGGCTTATCTGGGTACTGCCTATGGTCAACCAATGGTGGGGCAGGAACTCCAACTGGTGGCCCTCTGCGTTAAGCACGCTGAACAAGGTCCAGAGAGCCAGGCCCAGAGCTACAGCTATGCAGCCGATAGTGAGGTAGGCGGCATACTGCGCCCGGTGGTTGAAGAAAGGACGAATGACAAGAGAAATGAAAGCGAAGGAGAGGATAGGAAGTAGAAAGATCAGCCAGACAGCGTATTCGGGAATCTCTGTCATCAAGCCTTCCTCAAAATTTCACGGACCACGTGATCCTTCTCTTCAGGGATAAGGATGCGATAGATAGCCGATTCTCCAACAGTAGGACTATCGGGATGAACCAGAATTCTGGTAGGGACCCCCTCTCCCTCAAAGAACTCTTTCCACATCTCGGCTATAAGCAGATTGGGAGCGGTCCTTATCTCAACCCACATATGCCTTACCCTTTCATCAGGTCGATCTCCGCCGCATCCACGGTACGGCGGCTACGATATATGGCAGCAATCATGGCGAGGCCAACGGCTGCCTCAGCAGCAGCTACCACCATGATGAAGATAACGAAGATCTGTCCGGTAACGACGACCTCTTCCGGATTCAGATACCGGGCAAAAGCCACCAGGGAAATGTTAACCGCATTCAACATGATTTCGATGCACATGAGAATGACAACGGCGTTGCGCTTCACCAAAGCACCGTAGAATCCTATGCAGAAGAGAATGGCCGACAAGATGAGGTAATGTTCCAAACCTACAGACATCTACTTATCCCTCAGAAGCACCAAGGCGCCGACAATAGCCGCCAAGAGCATTAGTCCAGCAATCTCGAAGGTGAGCACGTATCCGCCTTCGGATGAAAAGAGCAAACCAGCGATATCCTGAGTGCTGACCATCTGACTCATTTCGGTAGCCGATGGCCAGTTAAAGGAAACCACAGACCATATCATGACTCCGAGAAGGGCCAAGGCGACAACCAGAGCCGGAATTTTCAGCTTGCCGGTAGGGTTTCCTCTACGGGTGTCCCGAGTGAGCATGATGGCGAAAACCAGCAGCATGGCAACGGCGCCGATGTAGATAAGCACCTGCACTGCAGCCAGGAAGCTGGCATTAAGGGTGACATATATTCCAGCCACCGTGAAGAAACAGACAACGAGGAAAAGGGCGGCCCGGAAGAGGTCGCGAATGAGAATCACGGCCAGAGCTGATCCAACGCAGACCAAAGCCAGTATCCAGAAAGCAATATCCAGGGTCATTTAGGCTTGCTCCCCTTTGATCCTTCTATCAACAGATCCTGTCGCGGTAAGGAAGGCTCAAGCTCAGGGTGAGCGTAAGCACTCCGGCGACTGTTGGGATTAAGTCTTAACCTATCCCGAACCAGCACTAGTTCTCCCCGGCGATAATTGGCACGCTCATACTCCATACTCAAGAAGAGGGCGCTATAAGGACAAGATTCGACGCAGAGGCCACAAAACATGCAGCGACCGCTATCAAGCTCGAACTTCTCAACAACGTAGTTGTTCTCATCACCTTTAGAGGTAATGATCTCGATATTGCCCTGAGGGCAACTCTTGGCACAGGTGGCGCATCCGGTACAGCGATCCCGATCCCATACCAACTCATTGCCCCTGAAGCGCTTGGACAGGGTCAGCTTCGCATCCGGATACTGCGTGGTGAGGCGAGGCCGAAACAGATGCCTGAAAGTAAGCCACAGGCCTTTTAGCAGTCCGATCCCGGAGCCCTCAAGCGTGAACTTCAACTCGGCCTCCTCCGAACTTGAACAGTCTTGACCAGAGATAGATCAGGGTGACGGCGGCCCCGAAGTTGATGAAGATGGCCCACCAGGGAATCTCTCCCCACAGAATCACCTCTCCGGCCACAATGAACAGGTTCATCAGCGAGAGAGGAAAGAGGAACTTCCAGCCGAAGCCGGTCAACTGATCCACTCTCAGCCTGGGGAAAGTGGTCCTCATCCATATGAGGAGGAAGAATATGAACATTACTTTGAGCAAAAACCACAGGACTCCGATGAACTCATCACCCGGACCGCGCCAGCCACCGAAGAAGAGGGTGGCGGCTACAGCTGACATAGCCAGAGCGTGGCCATATTCGGCCAGATAGAACATAGCGAACTTCATTCCGGAGTATTCGGTATGGAAGCCAGCCACCAATTCCGAATCCGCTTCCAAGAGGTCAAAGGGGCCTCTGTTGATCTCGGCCATAGCGGCGATCAGGAAGATCAGGAATCCCAGTGGCATGAGGACGAAGAAGGGAATATCCTGAGCCACAACGATCTCATTGATAGAAAGAGACCCGGCGACTAGTACAACGCCGATGAGGGAAAGAACCAGGGGTACTTCATAGCTCACCATCTGGGCTATGACCCTCATGCCACCGATAAGGGAAAACTTGTTACCGGACCCCCAGCCAGCCATGAACACGCCTATGACGCTAAGGGCACTGATAGCCACTATGTACAGAAGGCCGATGTTCAGGTCGGGAATCAACCCGTAGCCGTTATGGAAGGGAATCACGGCGAAGATGAGCAATGCCGGAATGAAGACTACGATAGGCGCCAAGAAATGGACCCACTTGTCGGCCGCCGCCGGAATGATGTCCTCTTTTAGCAGTACCTTGACGGCATCAGCTACGGGCTGCAAAGCCCCCCAGGGACTGGACCGGTTGGGCCCCCAGCGCATCTGGAAGGGACCGAACGCTCGCCTCTCAAACCAAATAAAGACCATAACCATGAGGAGGACAAAAATGATAATGATGATCGAAAAGACAGCGAAATGGGCCCAGTAGTTGTCAAAAGGCCACAGCGGCATCAGCGGTCAACCTCCCCCATGGCGATGTCTATGCTGCCGAAGGTAGCAATCACATCAGCCACTTTCCAGCCCAACACCATATCTCTAAGAGCGGTAAGGTTAATGAGGGCGGGAGGCCGGATGTGCATGCGATACGGCGCGATGGAGTTGTCGGAGACGATATAGTAGCCCATTTCTCCCTGGGGTGTTTCCACGTGTCCGTAGGCCTCACCCACGGGAGGACGCAACAACAAAGGAACCTTGGCGGATGCTTCTCCTCCGGGAAACTGCTTCATGGCCTGTTCCAGAATACGCAGGCTCTGGTGCATCTCCATAATTCTCACACGGTACCGATCGTAGTTGTCGCCGTTCTGTCCCACGGGAACATCAAAGGCAAAACGATCGTACACCGCATAGGGATCCGCCTTCCTGATATCCCATTTAACTCCGCTGGCCCTCAGTACCGGCCCACTGGCAGAAGAATTAACAGCGAGGTCACGCGGCAGGACACCAACGCCCTTAGTACGGGCCAACAAGATCTCGTTCTGAGCCAGCAACTGCTCGTACTCGTCAATGTAGTGAGGCATCTCGGCCACGAATCGCTTCAGCAAGGGCATGAACTCATCCGGTACGTCCCCACTCACGCCACCGATGCGCATATAGTTGTACGTGAGGCGCTGACCGCAGACCATCTCAAACAGATCCAGTATCTTTTCGCGTTCGCGGTACATGTACAGGAGTGGAGTATATACGGAAGAACCCAAGTCATTAAGGAAGAAACCGACCGCCATGAGATGGCTGGAAATCCGCATCAGTTCATCCATGATCACCCTGATGTATTCGCCTCTCTCGGGAACCTGGACGCCAGCCACTTTCTCCACTGCCCGCACATAGGCATGATTACAGGCCATGGAACTAAGGTAGAGAAGCCTATCAGTGAGCGGAATGATCTGTGTATAGGTACGCGTCTCTGCAATCTTCTCGATGCCCCGGTGAAGGTAGCCAAAGATAGGCTCGAAATCGACTACCACTTCCCCGTCCAGCACAATCCGCATACGGAAGACGCCGTGCGTAGACGGGTGCTGCGGCCCCATATTGAGGACAAACGGTTCAGTTCTAAGTACGTCCATGGTCATACGCGACACAGACTCCAGAGTATTCTAGGCATACTGCGTAAGAAAGAACGCGCCGGCCATTGCAGCTCTTGCTTGAGGATAGTGGCGGCAATGGTCAATTCGTTCTCGCGGGATTCCGACGATTCGCCGTGTTCCTTCAACCGCTGATCGAGCTCAGCAATAAGCTTCATGTCTCTCCCGATCCTGACCTCAACCTGGGCGGCTGTCCTGGCATCGATCAGTCCAGTTTCTTTCTTGACCTGGTTGAGTGCCAGAGTAGCTTCGTACGTACTATCGACGATCGCCTGGCGACTGAGCCACCGCGTCTCGTAGCTCAGCATACGACCCCAAGTTGGCGACAGAAGCGCCTGGCGATGCTGCTCCAAGGTACGACAGAAGAGGCGGTAACCGTAGTCTTCCGGGTGCTCAAAGACCTGGCTTCCGGGGTCGATGAACGGTGCCAGAGGAGATATATGGGGATGAAGTACCGTGCTGCCGAACTCGTTCAGCAATCCGCGGGAGTACTCCACTGTGCCGTTGACAGACAGATGATCCTGTCCGGGCAATCCTATCATGTAGAAAAGGTCAAAGCGTCGACAGCCATTCTCTTGAGCCGCCTGTATGGTAGCCTCGATGTCCCTATTCTTCCATCCTTTGCCGAAAGCACGCCTGACTTCTTCGTCGTGTG
>Ga0207752_1001124_pt1 | contig 12412 bp, 10 predicted proteins | sample Pon2CUnioCityCA_6_FD_187272 | JGI IMG/M metagenome (GOLD analysis project Ga0207752, IMG submission 187272) | Marine sediment microbial community from Union City, CA, USA - Pond 2C Sediment 2 (SPAdes) | ecosystem: Environmental > Aquatic > Marine > Intertidal zone > Salt pond sediment ... | reverse complement strand
CCCCACACGCGTGGGGGTGAACCGAACGGTGTGCCGCTGGCGTAGTATGCGCCTACATATTCCCCACACGCGTGGGGGTGAACCGCTCCAACTGAAGGAAGAGTGCATGGCCGTCACCATATTCCTCACACGCGTGGGGGTGAACCGCACAAAGAGCGGCCCTGCAGTTTGTTGAGAACATATTCCCCACACGCGTGGGGATGAATCGTGGGTCGACAGCCTCCCCATTTGACAAGGTGCAGTTTTGCATTACACTTGCGTCGAGTCGGCAACAGGAGAGGAGGAACGGAATGACCATCCTAATCGGAACCAGCGGCTTCAGCTACAAAGACTGGGTCGGCCCGGTCTATCCCGAAGGCCTGCCCAAGCAAGAGTGGCTCGCCTTCTACAGCAGCGAATTCCCCACCTGCGAACTGAACTTCAGCTACTATCGCATCCCCGACGCCCGCACGTTAGGCCAGATCGCGGCCAAGGTGCCCGAGGGCTTCCTGTTCTCGATCAAGGCCTACAAGGGCATCACCCACGAGCGGGAGGAGCCCGAGCCCCAATTGGAGCAATTCACGGCATCGCTGGCCCCGCTCATCGACGCCGAGAAGTTCGCCTGCGTGCTGGCCCAGTTCCCCTATTCCTTCCACGCCAACCAGACCAACCGCGACTATCTCAGGCGAGTGCGCGAGGGGCTCGGCGATCTCCCCGCCGTCGTCGAGTTTCGCTCCCGCGAGTGGATCAGCGAGCGCACCTTCGACGAACTGCGCGAGCTCAACTTCGGATATTGCTGCGTGGATCAACCCCGCTTCAAGAGCCTGGTACCGCCGGTGGCGGTGGCCACGGGGCCTGTGGCCTACGTGCGCTTCCACGGACGGAACTACGACAAGTGGTGGCAGCACGACGAGGCATGGGAGCGGTACGACTACTCCTACACCGACGAGGAACTGATGGAATGGGTGCCCAAGATCCACCAGTTGGACGAGGAAGCGCCGCTCACACTGGTCTATATGAACAACCACTGGCAGGGGCAGGCGGCCGGCACCGCGCGGCAGTTGCGCATGTTGATGGAGGGAGAACGAGATTGATGCTCTCCTGAGATCTCGACGACTATCACCTCATCACGGCTCAACCGATCCACGACGGACTCACCTTTCTGCTCGACCATCTGCCGCCGCAGCTGCATCTGGTGATCGCTACCCGCGCCGCTTCGCCTTTGCCCCTGACTCGCTTGCGCGCGCGTGGTCAACTGACCGAACTGCGCCAGTCTGACCTGCGCTTCACGACCGGTGAAGCCGTCGATTTCCTCAATCGGGTGATGGGCCTGAACCTCTCTCCTGACCACGTGACTGCCCTCGAATCTCGCACCGAGAAGCGCTCAAACACGTGAGGTAGATCGTCTGACTTGACAACCCGATTTATTCAATATATAACAGTGTTACTGACTGACACTCAGTCAGTAAAGGAATAGATAGCTATGACACGCATCGTAAAAGCACCAGACGAACGACGCAGTGAATTGATCGCCACGGCCCAACAACTTTTCTACACGAAGGGGTACGAACGCACCTCGGTCAGCGACATCGTCGAAGCGGTCGGCGTCGCGCAAGGCACTTTTTATTACTACTTTGACGCGAAGACAGCCATTCTCGAAGCGGTGGTTGCCGAGTTAATTGCCCAGGCACAAGCCGTCCTGCAAGAGATCGTGGCTGATGAGACGCTCGCCGCCATACCAAAGTGGATACAGGCTTTTCGGGTGGTCAACAATTGGAAGATTGAGCGCAAAGACGAAATGATAACCCTTTTGCGCCTGCTGCAAAGAGATGAAAATGTGCTGTTACAGCATAAAATGCGGATGCAGGCGATACAGGTACTGTCACCAGAATTGGCGAAAATTATCGCTCAAGGTGTTAAAGAAGGCGTGTTTGAAACAGAGTCCATACAGGATTCTGCTGAAATGGCTCTGGCGATCGCGCAACCCTTTCGTGCCACACTCAAAGACACCCTGCTGAACCCTGACAAATGTGACGATCCTGCCGCTCTCGCATGGCGCAAACTTGCATCTGTACAAACAGCCATTGAGCGCATTCTCGGCGCACCACCAGGCTCCCTGCCGATCATAGACGAACAGACGCTTGCCGCCTGGTTTGAAGATTAGGCCCTAACTGAAATCGAGTCGGAGGGAAAGCTCGCATCGATAGCAAGGAGGTGAATGATGGGAAAACTCTTGATAATGGCGTGGCGTAACGTGTGGCGCAATTGGAGGCGGACGGTGATCGCCGGGATCGCCATCGCGCTGGGGCTGACTCTCATACTCATGTTTGACGGCATGCTAGGCGGGATGAACGAGGCTCTTTACGGTAACACGGTCAAGCTGCAGGGCGGCAACGTGCAGGTACACGCGCCAGGCTTCCGGGAAAAGGCCAACAGGGTGCCGCTGCTGCCTCTGGTCGACCCGGGCGCGGCGGTGGAGGCAGCGCTGGCCCAGCCGGAGGTGGTCGCCGTAGCGCAACGCATCGAGACCGGCGGCATGGTCAGCAGCCGCGAGGGGACGCTGTCGGTCGCCATCACCGGCATCGAACCGGAACAGGAAGCGCCGGTGAGCCTGGTGGCGGAGAACGTTGTCCAGGGTCGCTGGCTGAGAGGTAACGACGAAGACGTCCTCCTCATCGGCCAGGCGATGGCCGAGCAGCTCGAGGTGACCGTGGGCGACCGCGTCACCCTGGTGGGACGCGCCACTCACCAGCAGATGCGTCGCCGCACGATGACGATCGTCGGTATCTATGACCTGGGGCTTGCGGAGGTGGAAAAGAGCATGGTCTACGTCTCGCTGCTCGAGGCGCAGACGCTCTTTGACTTGCGCGATCAGGCTACCGAGATTGCCATTTACCTCGAACAGGTGGGTCAGGAGCCGCCGGTGGTCGAGACGCTGCAAACGGCTTTGGGATGCGGTTCATCCCCGCCTGGCTGCGAGGTGGATGCCTGGGACACGCTGGATCCCTCGACAAAGGAGATGATGGCGTTAGAGGCTCAAATCATGGACATGTTTGGGCTGATCATCCTGTTGATCGCCGGCGTTGGCATCCTCAACCTGATGCTGATGGCGGTGTTCGAGCGCACACGCGAGATCGGCCTGTTGGCGGCGATGGGCTTGAAGCGGCGGGAGATCGTGGCGCTGTTCCTGATGGAGGGGGTGCTGATCGGGTTGCTGGGCGCGCTGGCCGGCTGCGTGCTGGGTGGGGTGATAGGCGCCTACTTTGGACGAGTCGGCATCGATTGGGTGGCCCTTTATGGGGGAGTAGACATAGGCGAGTACAGCGAACTGATCGGACTGATGGGCGATCGACTCTACCTCCGAATTGGGATAGCTGTGCTGGCGGGACGGGCGCTGACCGTCGGCGTCATCGCGGCGCTGGCCTCGCTCTACCCGGCCTGGCAAGCTTCCAGACGGGAGCCGGCCGAGGCTTTACACTACGTGTAGAGATTTTGCGATTTGCAGATTTGCAGATTTCGTGATTTGCGGAGGGGAGATACTATGTTCAAACTGTGGAGGATTGCCGTTCGCGACCTGGGACGTAACAAGCGGCGATCGGCGTTGACGCTGATCGCGGTGGCGATGGGATTGGCGCTGGTCATCGCGCTTCACGGCTTTGAGATGGGTGCGATACAGGGTGCGATCGATGACAACATTCGCGTGCAGACCGGTCACGTGCAGGTGCGTGCAGAATCCTACGACGAGGACAAGGTCAGCCTCAAGTGGGAGGATCTGTTGGAGGAGCCGCAGGGATTGGCCGCGCAGGCGCAGACGCTGCCGAACGTGCGAGCAGCGGCGCCGGTGCTGTGGGCCGGCGGCGTCCTGGGCACGGTCCAAGAGTCGGTCGGCGTGCGGGTGTTTGGCATAGACCCGCCTTCCGAGTTGGCGGCGCCCTTTCGGGAGGGTTTGGTTGCCGGCGAATTCCTGGCCCCCGATGACCGGGGCGGCGTACTCATCAGCCGGAGGTTGGCAAAGAGCCTGGGATTGACCGTGGGCGATGACGTCAGCCTGCTGATCAACACGTCAGGCGAGCAGCCTGACGAGGCGACCTTTACGATCCGTGGCTTGTACGACACCGGCTTCCCAGGCTTTGACGAGGCGACGATCTTTTTGCCGCTGGCAAAAGCACAGGCGTTCACGCAAGTGGGAGATCGGGCCAGCGCAGTCATGGCTCTGCTACACGATCGGGAAACTGCCGACGCGGTTGTTTCAGCGCTGCGCGCGCCGGGGTTGGACGTGCTCACCTGGCGTGGCCTTAACCAGTTGATGGTAGAAGGCATGAATTCGGCGATGGGATTCTTGTACATGATCTACCTGATCGTGCTGGCCATCGTCGCCGTCGTCGTCGCCAACACGCTGTTGATGTCCGTCTTTGAGCGCACGCGGGAGATGGGTATCCTGGCTGCGCTGGGGATGAAGGGACGGCAGATCATGGCGATGTTTGTGCTCGAGTCGGCCGCGCTGGGAGCGATAGGCGTCATCCTGGGCGTACTGCTGGGATCGCTGGGGGTGTATTATCTGGCTACCGAAGGCATTTACTTCGGCGACATAGCGGCCACTGCGGTTTCTGCCGACATTGCCTATGGCGAAACGATGTATGCGCGCTTCCAGTGGGCGGATACGGCCGTTCTATCCGTCGTTTGCTGGATCATCATGCTGCTGGCCTCGCTCTACCCGGCCTGGTTCGCGACCCGGAAGGAGCCCATCGACGCATTGCGGGCGCTGTAGTGAGCGGGGGAAGCTGTTGGATAGCGCGGTGTCTTGAGAGGCACAAGCACGTGTTCCGTGTTCCGTTCACCGGCAGCCACGCAACACGCAATACGCAACACGAAACACGAAACACGGCTACGAAAAGAACCTTTAGGTACAGTACCACGGAGGTGTGAAATGCCAGTCATTGAGTTGCAGGACGTAACCAGGAACTATCAAGTTGGTCAAGTCGAGACACCCGCGCTGCGCGGCGTCAACCTGACCATCGAGGAGGGCGAATTCACGGCCATCGTCGGGCCGTCGGGCTCGGGCAAGACGACGATGCTGCAGTTGATGGGCTGCCTGGATCGGCCGACCGGCGGGCGCGTGCACGTCAACGGGCAGGACGTGACGCAGCTCAATCCCAACAAGCGCGCCGACCTGCGCAAAGGAACCATCGGCTTCGTCTTCCAGTTCTTCGCCCTCATCCCCGGGCTCACGGCCTATGAGAACGTCGAACTTCCCTTGCTGCTGTCTGGGGCAAAGAAGGCAGAGCGGCGGGAACGAGTGAACGAGCTGTTGGAGGCAGTCGGTATCTCTGACCGCGCCCGTCACCGTCCCGACCAGATGAGCGGCGGCGAGCAGCAACGCGTCGCCGTCGCCCGCGCCCTGGCTACCCATCCTGTGTTGGTGCTGGCCGACGAGCCGACGGCCAACCTGGACAGCGAGAACGGCAGCCAGGTGATGGAGATCATGCAGCGGCTGAACCAGGAGACGGGCACGACCTTTGTCTTTGCCACCCACGACCCGCTCGTCATTACATTTGCCCGCCGGACGGTCGAACTGCACGATGGACGGGTTGCGGAAAACAGCCAGGTGGCAGACCCGCACGCTTGATCTTGGCGGTCTGGATGAGATCGAGAGAGGTGAAGACGATGTTTTTCAGTAGAGTCAGGCGATGGACAATGCTCGTGCTGGTGGCGATAGCGCTGGTGGGCTGCAAGCGCTCGCCGACACCGATGCCCACACCCATCGCCACGATGGCGACCCCAGACATTCGCTCTTCCAGCGGTCCGGTCCTCGCGTCGGGCGAGGTCGTGCCGTCCCAGGAAACGCACCTGGGTTTCCCAGTGTCGGGACGGGTCGAGACGGTGGCGGTGAACAAGGGTGACCGGGTGGAGGCGGGTCAGGTGCTGATCGTGCTGGAGACGGACCTGCTGGAGGCCAACGTGGCGCAGGCAGAGGCGGCGCTGGCGACTGCCCGGGCACAGGTGGCGCTTCTGAAAGCTGGCCCTCGTCTGGAGGAGGTGGCGGTCGCCGAGGCGCAGGTGGCGGCCGCCCAGACCTCGGTGGCCCAGGCACAGCTCCAGCAGACCATGCCTGACCTGGGGGCAACGCAGGCGGAGATAAGGGCAGCCCAGGCTCAGGTGGCGCAGGCGCAGGCAGATCAATTGGCGACCGAGGAGATCCACGAGTTGACGATGAAGTGCGTAAACGTCGAATTGCCAGGCGGTGAGGAAAAGAAAATCTGTCCCGCGCTGGGTCCGATGGAGGAACAGGCGCGTTATAGTATGGAGGCCGCCAACCAGGCACAGGTCGCGGCCCAGGCGCAGCTTGACGCGCTGCTGGGCGGTGCGAACGCCGAGGTGCGCGTGGCCGAGGCTGGCGTTCAGGCCGCTGCTGCTCAACGAGATGTCGCTCAAGCGCAACTGGAGACGGTGCAGGCAGGGGCTACCGCTGAGGAAATCACTGCCGCCGAGGCGGTGGTGTCTCAGGCAGAAGCTGCACTGCAGGTCGCCCGCGCTGGGCTCGACCAGGCAACGTTACGCGCTCCTTTCATACAAAAGGGAAGCGAAGCGGCTCCTTCCATACAAAAGGGAAGCGAAGCGGCTCTTGCCACCGGTACCGTCACCGCGCTGGAGGTCGGTCCTGGTGAGGCGGTGATGCCGGGTCAAGTTGCGCTGACGCTGGTCGATCTGAGTCGCTTGCGCGTGGAGACCACCGACCTGAGCGAGCTGGACGTGGCCCGAGTTGCGGTAGGGCAGCGGGCGAGCATATATGTGGAACCACTGGGCGTGACGGTTGGGGGACGGGTAGTGCGCATTGCGTCGCAGGCGGAGATGATCGGTGGCGATGTGGTGTACGCGGTTGTGGTCGAGTTGGACGAACAGCCACCGGGGTTGCGGTGGGGGATGAGTGTGGAAGTGGAGATCACTACGGACTAGGTGCACCTCGTCTGCGAGGACCTCGTCCCGCTTGTTGAAACCGGGTTTTTTCTTGACAACCCGGTTTCTGGTCCCTTGCGAGGACAATGTCGATCAGGAAGGAGTAAGGGTATGGAGCACAGACGCTGGTTGGTCGTTCTACTGTCGGTGGTGATTCTTGTGTGCGCCGGCCGTGCATCTGCGATGGCACCGGGGTCCACGTCAGCCCGTACCACCGAAACAGAATCCGTATCCCGCGTCGGCGGCGATACGGTGGTGGCGTCGGGAGAGGTGGCGCCGGCCCAGGAAGCGCAATTGAGCTTCACGGTGGTCGGGCGCGTGGAGACGGTGACGGTAGCAGAGGGTGACACCGTGGCAGCCGGCGAGGTGCTGGCCATGCTGGAGACAGCTCTTCTGGAGGCGCAGGTGGCCCAGGCGCAGGCGGCGGTGGCAGCAGCGCAGGCGCAGTTGCCGGTGGTGAAAGCCGGGCCTCGGCCAGGGGAAGTGGCCGGCGCCGAGGCGCAGTTGGCGGCGGACGAGGCCGCGGTGGTCCAGGCCGTTGCTCAGCGGGATCAGGTGATCGCCGGAGCGACAGAATCGGAGATCGCCACTGCTCGCGCCCAACTGGCAGCCGCCGAGGCCGAGGCGAAGGCGGCCCTCATCGCCTACGACGAGATGCCGGGGCAGGGTCTGAGGGACTGGGAGGAGGAAGAGATCATCCTGCGGCTGCGGGCGGCCACGCTGGGGCGGGAGGCGGCCGAGGCCGGGTTGGCCTTGGCTGAGAAGAACGCCAGGTTCCAGGTGAGGGCTGCAGAGGCGGCCATTCAAACAGCGGAGGCCCGGCGAGACGTCGCTCAGGCCCAACTGGCGCTGGTGCAGGCGGAGGTCACTGTCGAGGAGATTGCCGTCGCCGAGGGCGCGGTGGCCCAGGCCGAGGCCGCGTTGCAGGCCGCCCGCGCCGCGCTGGATCAGGCGACGTTGCGTGCTCCTACCGTACAAAAGGGAAGCGCAGCGGCTCCCTTTGCCGGCGCCGTCACCGCGCTGGAGGTCAGCCCAGGCCAGGCGGTGATGCCCGGTCAACCGGTGTTGACATTGGCCGAATTACACCATCTGCAGGCGGTGACCACCGACCTGAGCGAGCGAGACGTAACCCAGGTGTCAGTGGGACAGCAAGCGACCGTGTACGTGGAAGCGCTGGGCATAGAGATTGGGGGTCAAGTGGTAGACATCGCGCCGCAGGCGAACACGGTCGGTGGCGATGTGGTGTACGCAGTCACCATCGAGTTGGACGAACAACCGCCGGGGTTGCGCTGGGGAATGAGCGTGGAGGTGGAGATCGAAGTACGTTAGCCCAACTTCGTTCCGGCGCCACACGATCACGCCTGGCGTTCCTGCCCATCGGGCCATAGTCCTCGCACACCGACTTGCACGGGCGAGCGGGACGGGGTAGAATTGAGCACCAGGTGGGCCGTTAGCATGAACAACCACTGGCAGGGGCAGGCGGCCGGCACGGCGCGACAGTTGAAGATGCTGATGGAGGAAAGGGGCAACGGCCAGGGAGCAAGCTGACCCTACAGTAAGTGAAGAGGAACAGAACAAAGAGGAGCATAGGCATCATGAATACGAAAAGACTGGTTGTAGCAACGGCATCCGGTGTCCTGATGGGCGTGATCTGCTACCTGGGCGGCCGTTTTGGCCTCAAAGACGAGATCACCACTCCTATGCTGGCATACATCCTGGTGAACAGGACGCTGATTGGCTTTGTGATAGGGGTTTCCAGCGTGCGCATGCGCTGGGCACTGCACGGGGTGATGATGGGTGTGCTGGTTGGCCTTCCGTTTGCCGTTGGATGCCTGCTTGAACCTGAAAATGTGGAGACCGCTATTGCTGCTCTCATTCTTGGAGCCGTCTACGGGTTCTTGATCGAATTACTGACTTCGGTCGTGTTTGGAGCCAGGCAGAGTCGAGTCGAGGCAGCTCCGGCGTGATCACTGTTGCGGAAGGAGTTGCAGCGCTCTGCATTTGTGCCGGCGCTGATGCTCGGATGTAGCCTGGGCAGATAGGTGACTATCCCACTCCTGAAAACCAAACTCTATCCTTTCATCTTCACCCTGTTGATCACAGTCGTGCTGCTGGCGCCGGCCTGTGGCGGGCCGGCGCTCCCTGCCTCTCCCCCACCTGCAGCCACACCTACGATGAACTCGGATCCGGCTCCGTCAGTCTATTCCTCCAGGCGCGCGAAGGTCGGATCCAGGACAGGCCCGGTACCGAACCTCAGATTCGAGCGCATCTCGGTCGAGCACGGGCTCTCCCACAGCACCGTCAACTGCATCCTCCAGGATAGCAAGGGCTTCATGTGGTTTGGCACCGACGACGGGCTCAACAGGTACGACGGGTATAGTTTCACAGTGTACAAGCACAACCCGGACGATCCTCACAGCTTGAGTCACAACCGGGTCTGGTCCCTCTTCGAGGACGCCTCCGGCGTGCTGTGGGTCGGGACGTACGGCGGCGGCCTCAATCGGTTTGATCGCGACAGTGGGCGATTCACTCATTACGACGCCGAGGATTTCCAGAACGTCACCGACGAACCGGAGGAATTCAGGAACGTCATCTGGGCCATCGGCGAGCATCCAGCGGGCGTGCTCTGGGTTGCGACCTATGGGGGTGGGCTGGTCAAGTTCGACCTCGACACAGAAAGCTTCACCAGCTATGCGCCCGACCCGGCCGATCCAAAGTTCGGGGGCCACGAATGGATCTCAGGCCTGCTCGTTGACCGGTCGGGCAGTGTATGGATTGGAACACACAGTGAAGGGCTCGACCGCTTCGACCCCACCACCGGGCAGATCACCAGCTACCGACACGACCCAAACGACCCGGACGGCCTGGGCCACGATTGGATTACGGACATCATCCAGGACCGGTCCGGCCAGATCTGGATTGGGACCTACGGTGGGGGACTGGAGCGGTTCGACCCCGAGACGGAGAGCTTTACCCATTACCGGCGCGACCCTGCAGACCCTCATAGCTTGAGCGACGACGATCTCTGGTCGATCGTGGAGGATGCGTCGGGTGTGCTTTGGATCGGGAGCTACAGCGGCGGGCTCGATGCCTTTGACCCGCAGAGCGAGACCTTCACTCATTTCCACCACGATCCGACCGACCTGCACAGCCTGAGCAGCGACCGCATCCGGTCGATCTATCAGGGCCAATCAGGCCTCCTATGGGTCGGGACCCAGGGCGGAGGCGTGAACAAGTCCGACCCATCGTCAGGACGGTTCACCCACTACCGGGGAGACACCGACGATCCCCAGCGCCCCAGTGACTACCAGGTCCTCGCCCTCCACGAGGACGAACACGGCGTGCTCTGGATCGGAACCGCCGGGGGTGGGCTCGATGCCCTGGATCGGGAGACCGGGGAATGGCGCCACTACCGGCACGATCCCACCGACCCAAACAGCCTGGGCAACGACTCGATTCGTGCCATCCACCCGGACCCTTCAGGTGGCATTTGGATCGGAACCGATGACGGATTCTACCGGTATGATCGGCACAGTGAGAGTTTCGATCGCTTGCCCCACAACCCGCCGGACCCCGGCGACGTCAAGGGGGAGAGAATCTACTCCGTCGACGAGGATCAGGCAGGCGTTCTGTGGCTGGGAACACATGGGCGCGGGCTGTCAGAATTCGACCCGGCCACGGGCAGGTTCGCCTATCATCTACAGTGGTGGGATCCAGATTCAGAATCCCGGGAAGAGGATGGCCTGAGCAACAACTGGGTCCACGACGTGGTCGAGGATGGGGCGGGGGACCTGTGGGTCGGGACACAGGAGGGGCTGAGCCACTATGACCGCCAGGCCGGCCAGTGGGACAGCTTCCAGCATGACCCTGGTGAACCCAGCAGCCTGAGTAACAATTGGATCATGTCCTTGTACGTAGACCGATCCGGGATGCTGTGGGTTGGCACGCTTGGTGGTGGGCTCGACAAGTTCGACGTCGCATCTGGGACGTTCACCCACTACACGGAGCAGGATGGGCTCGCCAACGACATGGTGCTCGACATCCTCGAAGGTGGTGGCTATCTGTGGATCTGCACCGTCAACGGTCTCTCGAGGTTCGATCCCCGCACCGAGACCTTCACCAGCTACGATGCCACCGACGGACTGCCGATCAACGAGTTCAGTGCAGCTTACAAGAGTGACAGCGGCGAGTTGTTCTTCGGGGGCATCAACGGCTTTATGTCGTTCTACCCGGATCAGATGGAGCCTAATCCCTACATCCCGCCGGTGGTCTTGACCTCCCTGCAACAGAACGGAAAGGAAGTGAACGCTGGTCAAGCCCTTGAAGACTTGAGGGAGGTGACCTTCCGCTGGTTGGACAACTCGTTCGAATTCGGGTTCGCGGCCCTCAACTACACGCAGCCGGAAAAGAACCAGCACGCCTACATGCTGGAGGGATTCGACAAGGACTGGAACCACATCGGCCCCCGGCGGTTCGGCCGGTACACCAACCTCCCTGGCGGCACCTACACGCTGAGACTGAAAGGCTCGAACAACGACGGGGTGTGGAACGAGGAAGGCATCTCCATCCAGGTTACGGTCGTGCCGCCGTTCTGGCAGACGTGGTGGTTCTGGGGGACCGTGGCCCTGGTGCTGGTGGCGGGCGCGGCGGGCGGCTACCGCCTGCGGGTTCGAAACCTGGAGGCGCGCAGCCGGGAGCTGGAGAGACAGGTCGAAACGCGCACCGCCGAACTGCGGCGGGAGATCGCCCAACGCACCCAGGTCGAAGAAGCCCTGCGCCAGCGTGAGCGGGAGAAGGCCATTACCGAGGAACGCAACCGGCTGGCCCGCGAACTGCACGACTCGGTAACCCAGGCGCTGTATGGCGTCACGTTGTACTCCGACGCAGCGGCGGGGCATCTGGCTCTCGGACATACGGATCGGGCCGCCGAACACCTGCAGGAGCTGCAGGACACGGCCCAAGAAGCACTGGCGGAGATGCGCCTCCTGATCTTTGAGTTGCGCCCCCCCATCCTGGAGGAGCTGGGTTTGGTGGCGGCGCTGCAGTCCCGGCTGCAAGCAGTGGAGGGACGGGCCGGCCTGAGGACCGAATTCAAAACGAACCTTGATGGGCGGCTGCCGCCCGACGTCGAGGAAGGTCTGTATCGCATCGCCCTGGAGGCGTTGAACAACGCCCTCAAATACGCCCAGGCCCGTAACATCAAGGTCCACCTGCGCCAGGATGAGCCTGGGTGGACGGAGCCCGCCCGCGTGACCCTGGAGATCGCCGACGACGGCATCGGGTTTGACCGGGCCACGGCCCGCGAACGCGGTGGCATAGGCCTGTCGGCGATGGAGGAGCGGGCGGTGGAGCTGGGAGCGACGTTGGCGATCGAAAGCGAGACTGGCAACGGCTGCCGTGTGGTGGTCGTGTGGGAGGATGACGAATGACGAAGGTTCGTCGTTTGTCACGCGTCCTTTGCCGTTGCATAGAGAGGAAT
>Ga0207752_1001123_pt1 | contig 12416 bp, 7 predicted proteins | sample Pon2CUnioCityCA_6_FD_187272 | JGI IMG/M metagenome (GOLD analysis project Ga0207752, IMG submission 187272) | Marine sediment microbial community from Union City, CA, USA - Pond 2C Sediment 2 (SPAdes) | ecosystem: Environmental > Aquatic > Marine > Intertidal zone > Salt pond sediment ... | reverse complement strand
AATGTGCGCCTCCCCCATTCGAGATAATGGTTTTGGTTTGTTGCCTGATGGCATTTAAGGAGCGCTTCGGCTGTCCAGCTGCAGTCAAGAATATGATACTAATCTGGATAAATACCGTGGCCGCGGGGACTGCGGTTGGAGTTAGTCCAGTAATGATGCTCCCAGGATTGAGGCCTTTGGTATTCTTTTCCTTCGATTTCAACGGTCCTGTTATCCGTTCGGATCACAGTTGGAAAGATTCCATCCTTCATGGGTGCCAACAGGGCCAGTTCTTTTGTCATGCGTGCTTTCTGCATGAGCTCATCATCTTTGATACGGCGGGCATAACGGAAAAGCCCTGAAGCGCTGCGCAGGGATGAAAACCAGGCCTGATTCCAGATTGAGAGAAACTCTCTCTGATACCAGGGTTCCGGATAATTGGGAGACTGGGAGATGTTGACAATGAATTGGGGAGCCCCCACATGTATGCCGTTGAGTTCGAACTCCTGCCAGACAAAATCAGCCCATTCTTCAAAAGCCCAGTCATAGGTATGCTGGATGTAGTTCTGAAGAGAGGCAGAAAGAGGTTCGCCTTTTTCATAAAGGGGATTCCCCCATCGCTCCCATAAGAAATGCGTGACTTCTGACCAGGGATTTTTTACCGGGCTGTTGTCATGATAAGCTTTTATAAAAAAGCTCAATTCAAATGTCCCCGGAGAAAATACCATTCCAGGCTTTTTACGAAAAAGAACATGGTCGGGAATATCCGTTTTTGCCATTCCCAGCCAGATTTTTTTTTGCTGGGCATCATAATCCATAAACCAGGGGTTTTTCGGCTGCTGGCCGACCGCATCAAGATTAGGAACAACAGCTAGGGTCAGAAAGCCGCGCTGGATGATGAGAGCCGGGGAGCGAAAAACATGCTGTGCGATCACATAGCCCTGCTCCGGTGCCAGATGCGGCGCCCACCAGAAATCAGGCTCGAATTCAAGACCGAACAAAATCGAAAGTTCATCCTGAGAAATCTCACTGGATACCACCCATCTCATTTGTACATGCTGCCAGCCATATTCGTTTTTACTTATTCTTATCTCAGGAAGACCGCATCCTGTCAGCGTCGGGGGCGAGAAATGAAGACAGTTCTCTCCTTTGAAGGCCACCCTGCAGACCGAATCGCCTTTGATGATTTTCATGGAACCAGCGGTGCGGCGGGCGCAGGAGCCGTTTCTTCCGATAAGATAAGCGAGGAGGATGATAAACAGAACTGACAAAAATTTATATTCCCGTGATTTATTCAAAACCATATGCCTTTACCCTTTCAAATCGAGTTAGTGAATTAAAGGAATCTATTGACAATCGGTTTCATAAATCATACACATAACAAGCAAATACGGTCAACAAGAAATCAAATCAAAACACACATAGATTAAAGGAGAACTTTTTCAGCGGGGATTTCGTATTATTTATACGAACATATAAGCCTTAATCATATAAAAAACTGTGATTTTACTTCCTGAAAAAGATATTCGAAATAATCCGGGGTTTTGGAATCAAGGAGGACACATATGATAGAAAACTGCATTAAAACAGCCTTTCGAAACCTGAGACGATATAAAGGGTATGCGTTTATAAATTTAGCTGGATTAGCCATTGGAATGGCCTGCTGCATTCTTATCGGTCTCTTCATTTTGCACCAACTGAGCTATGATAAGTATCATGAAAACGCAGACAGGATCTACCGTCTTTGCTTGGATGCTCAGGTGGGCGAAAATTTCATGCGTATTCCCCTAAGTAATGCACCGGCAGCTCAAGTGCTTGAGAATGACTATCCTGAAGTTTTAAGATCTGTAAGACTAAAAACCAGATCCAGGATTCCTATCAAATATAAAGACCGGCTCTTTTATGAGGACGGCATTTTATGGGCTGACAACTCTATTTTTGAGGTTTTTACTTTTCCCATGATTGACGGGAACCCTCAGGATGCTCTTGACCGGGCTTATACAGTGGTATTGACCCGCAGTCTTGCGGAAAAATATTTTGGGGATGAAGAGCCAGTGGGCAAAGTACTCAAGCTCAATAACCTTGAGGATTACACCGTGACCGGGGTAGTCAAGGATGTCCCGGCTGACTCCCACTTCACGTTTAACATGCTGTGTTCGTTTGAAACCCTGTATGCATCCGAACGCATAGAACGCGACCAGTGGTTGAATTTCAATCTTTATTCCTATCTTCTTCTTCCGGAAAATTATGACTACCATAAGCTGGAATCCAAATTTCCGGCATTAGTCAATCAGTACATGGGAAAGGATATCAAAGCCATGGGAGGCCATTTTGATTATTTTTTGCAGCCGCTGACCCGGATATATCTTCACTCCCACATGGAAAACGAAATAGCTCCTACAGGAGATATCCGCAGTGTTTACATATTTTCGGTTATTGCTTTTTTTATTCTTTTGATTGCCTGTATTAATTTTATGAATCTGGCAACTGCCCGCTCCTCTCTTAGGGCTAAAGAGGTGGGTATGCGGAAAGTAGTGGGAGCTCGAAGAAGCGAACTGACAAGACAGTTTATGGGAGAATCTCTGATTTACAGCTTTATAGCGTTGGTCTTAGGTCTTATTCTTGTTCGTTTGGCTTTGCCCTATTTCCGGTCCGTTGCCGGGACTGAACTTCACTTCAGTTTTATTGATGCTAGTTGGATGGTCCCGGGATTTTTTGGTTTGGTGATTTTCGTTGGGCTGACAGCGGGCAGCTATCCAGCGGTATTCCTGTCATCATTTCAACCTTCCCGTGTCCTTAAAGGAGAAATAAAATCAGGCTCAGGCCACTCCCGCTTTCGCCGTATTCTGGTAACAGCCCAGTTTGTGATATCTGTTTTTTTGATCATAGGAACGGGAATCATCATCAATCAGGTTAACTACATGAAAAAAACAGATTTGGGATTTGACAAGGAAAACACCATAGTGCTGCCTATTATGGACAGAGAAATAAGAAGTTCGATTGAATCCATTAAGACCAGGCTTAAGGAAATTCCTGGAGTCATGAGTGTGGGCGCATCTTCAATTGTTCCAGGAGGCGAGCCGGATGTAAGCCTTTTGATTCCGGAAGGATATTCACCTGAACAAAGTGTTCCCATGGAAATCATTAATGTGGATTCTGATTTTCTCCCTGCCTTAGACATAGAAATCATAAAAGGCCGGAATTTTTCCCGTGAATTTGGGACTGATCCGGAACGGTCCGTTATTATCAACGAAAGCGCAGTTCGGGCGTTTGGATGGGAAGAGCCAATCGGGAAAACCATTCAAAGGCCCACAGGTTCAACTCCGGGGGAAATGGAATGGGAAACCAGGACTGTCATAGGAGTAGTGAGGGATTTTCATATCAAGTCCTTTCACCAGATCGTGGCGCCACTGCATGTCACTGACTCTCCTGGTTATCTGAATATGCTTTCCATCAAGATAAAAGAGCTTGGAGGGGCAGAAACCTTGGAACAGATACGTGAGACCTGGAAAACCTTTGATCCGGGACGGCCTTTTGATTATTTCTTTCTTGAGGATACGTATGATTCTCAGTACCGTGCTGAAGAGAAATTGGGGAGCATCCTGACTTCGTTCAGTGTGTTCGCGGTTTTTGTTGCTTGTCTGGGCTTGTTCGGAATGGCCTCCTTTGCTACGGAACGGAGAAGAAGGGAGATCGGTATTCGAAAAGTCCTGGGCGCATCGGTCACCGATGTACTGGTTCTCTTAACCAAAGATTTTGCACAAGTTGTGCTTCTGGCAAATCTGATCGCTTGGCCCTTGGCCTATTTCGTTATGAAAAACTGGCTTCAGAATTTCGCATACCGGACTCAAATTGGAATCAGAGTTTTTTTGCTGACAGGATTTATCTCTATTTTTATCGCGATTCTTACAGTCAGCTATCAATCAATCCGCTCAGCACTCTCTGATCCAGCTCAAGCTGTTAAATACGAATAAGACGACCGGTTCTGATTGGGGCACTTATCTTGTATCATATATCCAAAGCGACATAGATCCATCCTGTTGATTGAAGCATTGTTGAGCAAGGGATTGCGATTTCTTATTGACTTTTTTCCTGTATATAAAAAGAATACATAAGTATTAAATCCTTTTCTAAGGAGTTCTCCTATGAACAAAAAATCAATGTTTTGTTTTTTTCTTTTTGTTTTGTTTCTATTCGTTCATTTATCATGCAGCCGAAAGATTGCTGATACAGAAAAAGCCGTTGCCAGCTTAAGTGCAGAGGAGCTTATTCAGGATGTAAAGGTTTTAAGCTCTGATGAGTTTGAAGGCCGCTTCCCTGCTTCCCAGGGAGAGGAAAAAACAGTCAAATTTATAAAAGAGGCGTTTGAAGAAGCGGGATTGAAGCCAGGAAATAAAGTAAGTTTTTTCCAGGAAGTCCCATTGGTCGAAATCACAGCTAAGCCCTCAAGCAATCTCATAATTTCAGGGGGCAGTCATCCCCTAGAATTTGAATTTGAAGATGATTTTGTCGGCTTGACTTTAAGAGTCCAGAAAAAGGTATCTGTGGATGATTCTGATATGGTTTTTGTAGGATACGGCATAGTGGCTCCTGAGTATCATTGGAACGACTACGAAGGGATCGATGTTAAAGGAAAAACAGTTGTAATGCTTGTCAATGATCCTGGTTTTGCTACTCTGGATCCTGAGCTTTTCAATGGAAGAGCCATGACCTATTACGGACGCTGGACCTATAAGTACGAAGAAGCGGCACGCCAGGGAGCTGCTTGCGCGGTCATCATCCATGAGACAGAACCGGCCGCCTATGGTTGGGATGTAGTCAAGAACGGATGGACAGGTCCAAATTTCAGCCTTATTTCAGAAGACGGCAATGCCTCAAGATGCGCTGTCGAATCCTGGATAACCCTGCAGACAGCCCGAACGATTTTTGAAACAGCCGGAGAAGATTATGACGATTTGAAAAACAACGCAGAAAAAAGGGGGTTTAAACCCGTTCCCCTGGACTTGAAGGCATCCCTTGCCCTTGAAAACACAATAAAAGAGACTGTATCCAGAAATGTCATCGGCCTTCTCCCCGGTTCTGACCTGCAGGACGAATATATCATTTATACTGCCCACTGGGACCATTTCGGGAGAAATCCCGATCTTGAGGGCGACCAGATCTTTAACGGAGCTTTGGATAATGCTACCGGAACTTCAGCTCTCATTGAACTGGCTGAGGCTTTCCAGCAGCTTGGGGTTCCGCCACGAAGATCTGTTCTGTTTCTGGCAGTAACAGCTGAGGAGCAGGGATTATTGGGCTCTGATTATTACGCGACCCATCCCATTTTTCCACTGACAAAAACAGCGGCAGTCATCAACATGGACAGCTTGAATATCTACGGTCAGATGAAAGATATCCGGATTGTGGGTTACGGACAGTCCGAACTGGATGATTTTGTGAGAACCTATGCCGAGGAAACCGGGCGGGTTATTCTGCCAAATCCAACCCCTGAAAAAGGCTCTTTTTACCGTTCCGACCATTTTCCTTTTGCTAAACAGGGAGTACCGGCTTTAAGTGCTGGCTCTGGTGTTCAGCATCTGGAAAAAGGAGAGGCATGGGGACTGGCCCAGATAGAAAAATACATACAGGAAAATTATCATAAACCTTCTGACGAATATAACTCGAACTGGGACCTGAACGGCCTTTTAGATGACCTGCATATGTATTTTGTGATCGGATACCGCTTAAGCATGACAGATGACTTTCCTGAATGGAATGAAGGAAGCGAATTCAAGGCCATTAGAGATGAGTCCATGAAGAATCGCTGATTTTCTGAGGAGGAATAAAAGTCAGTCCTGTTCTTCTAAGAATTGATTGAGTTTGTCGACCAGGTGCTGAGAATCTTTGACCTTTTCGTCCTCTAGAAGTTCTCCAAGTGAACACCAGAGGGGTTCCCCGCATCGGATACACCGTATCCCGCTTTTTGTAAGAAAATGCACTGATTTTGGATGTTTCAGAACAAGGTCTTCGATCTGTGTATCAAGTGTGACGAGCGGCTTCATCAGTCTCCAAATTTAATCCCCTGTGCCAGCGGCAGTTCCCTAGACCAGTTAATGGTGTTGGTCTGTCTTCTCATATAAGCTTTCCAAGCATCCGAGCCGGATTCTCTTCCTCCGCCTGTCTCTTTTTCGCCGCCAAAGGCTCCGCCTATTTCTGCACCGGAAGTTCCGATATTGACATTGGCAATGCCGCAGTCCGATCCTTCATGTGAGAGAAATTTTTCTGCTTTCAGCAGGTTTGTGGTAAAAATCGAGCTGGATAAACCCTGGGGGACTTCGTTGTGTATGCGTATGGCTTCCTCTAAATCATCATACTCCATCAAATAAAGAATGGGAGCAAAGGTCTCAATATGGACGATCTCTGTCTGGGCAGGCATTTTCACTAAAGCAGGTTCTACGAATTGTTCTCCAAGATCATGAAGGCGTTTTCCCCCAAGGATGATTTCCCCTCCCTGTTCCCGGGCTTTTTCTAGAGCGGCCATCATGTCTTCCACAGCCGCTTTTGTCACGAGCGGCCCCATAAGTATTCCTTCTTCCATGGGATTTCCGATCTTTACCTGTTTATAGGCTTTCTTGATATTCTCTGTCAGTTCAGATGCGATGGATTTGTGCATGATAATGCGGCGGGTGCTGGTGCATCGCTGTCCGGCCGTACCCACAGCCCCAAAAAGAATGGTGCGGACAGCCATTTCCAAATCAGCGTCTTCAGTCACAATAATGGCATTGTTCCCCCCTAGTTCCAGTATGGTTCGGCCAAAATGTCTAGACACAGCCTCAGATACCCGGCGGCCCATTTTTGTGGACCCGGTGAAGGAAATCAGAGGCAATCTTGGGTCATTTATCATGCGTTCTCCGATGACAGAACCTCTTCCAATAAGGAGGTTAAAGACTCCCTTCAAACCATGAGAGCTCATGACCTGGTTGGCTATGTGTTGGACAGCAATGGCGGTCAAAGGAGTATCTGAAGAAGGTTTCCAGACCGTTGTGTCTCCGCATGCAGCAGCGATCGCTGCGTTCCAGGACCACACAGCCACCGGAAAATTAAAGGCGGTAACAACGCCCACAGCTCCCAGAGGATGCCACTGCTCATACATGCGATGAGCCGGGCGCTCCGAGTGCATGGTCAATCCGTAAAGCTGCCTTGAGAGCCCCAAGGCAAAATCACAGATATCAATCATTTCTTGAACTTCTCCGTGTCCCTCTGCTCTTATCTTGCCCATCTCCAAGGTGACCAAATCGCCCAAGGGCTCCTTTTTTTCTTGAAGAGCTTCTCTTAAATCCCTGATAACCAGACCCCTCTTGGGTGCTGGCATCATCTGCCAGGACTTAAAAGCCTTGGTTGCTGCTTCCAGGACCTGTTCATAGGTTTTTTCTGTAGCCTGGAGCACTCTGGCGATGGGCTCCCCGGTTGCCGGGTTAATAGATATGCTCTCCTCTGCTTCAGGATCTTTATACCAATCATCCGGGCCGGCGCAGGCGCCCACATTGATTTCATTGATATTAAGCTTTTCAAGAACGGCTTTAGCATTCATGTAAAAATCTCCTGTTTATTTTTCCTCCATGTAGGGATAACGATAATCCTTAGGTGGATTTAAAGTCTCTTTCACAGCACGGGTGCTGACCCAACGAAGCAGGTTGATATAGGAGCCTGCCTTGTCATTGGTGCCCGAACCTCTTGCTCCCCCAAAAGGCTGCTGACTGACAACCGCACCTGTGGGTTTGTCGTTGATGTAAAAATTTCCTGCAGCATGGCGCAGATATCTCATGGCCGTCTTGACAGCGGTCCTGTCATTGGAGAAAACAGCACCGGTCAATGCATAAGGGGAAGTGGAATCACACAACTCAAGAGTCTTTTCATATTCTTTTTCCGGATAAACGTAAATAGTAAGAACCGGGCCGAATATTTCTTCCTCAATAAGTTTGTGTTTGGGATCAGTGGTCACAACCACTGTCGGTTCGATGAAATATCCTTTGGAGTCATCATAACCGCCTCCGGCAATGATTTCCGATTCATTGGAATTCTTTGCGTACTCGATGTATTCCACGATGCTGTCAAAAGCCGGTTTATCGATCACAGCACCCATGAAGGTTGAGAAGTCTGAGGTATCACCCATCTTGATGGTCTTGATTTGATCGACCAGATTCTTTTTCACGTCAGGCCACAGATTTTTGGGAACATAGGCCCGGCTGGCTGCGGAACATTTTTGTCCCTGATACTCAAAAGCGCCTCTGAGCATGGCGACCGCTACAGCTTCCGCATCAGCAGAAGCATGCACAAAGATAAAATCTTTGCCGCCGGTCTCACCAACGATTCTCGGATAGGACTTATAATTCATGATACTGTTCCCGATGGTCTTCCACATGGATTGAAAGACAGAGGTGCTGCCTGTAAAATGGACTCCGGCCAGATCTTCTTTCTCCAGAACAGGATCGCCCACATAACGTCCTGGCCCGGGAATAAAATTGATAACTCCATCCGGCAGTCCTGCTTCTTTCCACAACTGGGTTAAGAAATAAGCGGAATAGACCGCAGAGGAAGCCGGCTTCCATAGGACTACATTCCCCAATAGAGCCGGAGAAGTGGGAAGGTTTCCAGCAATAGACGTGAAATTAAAGGGGGTCACAGCAAACACAAAACCTTCCAGAGGCCTGTATTCCATATAATTCCAGATGCCGGCGGAAGAATCGGGCTGTTCATTATAGATCATGTTCATGTAATAGGGATTGAAACGGTAGAAATCTATCAGCTCACAGGCCGAATCGATTTCTGCCTGGTGAGGGGTCTTGGACTGTCCCAGCATAGTGGCGGCATTCAGAACATACCGGTATTTCGTAGCCAGCAGCTCTGCCGCACGAAGAAATATGGAAGCCCGGGATACCCAATCCATCTGAGACCAGTCTTTCCAGGATTTTTTGGCTTCTTTAACAGCCATGGTGATCTCTTTCGGACCAGCCTTATGGTACCGGGCTAGAACATGTTTGTGGTCATGGGGACAGCGGCAGTCAGCCAGATTTCCCGTTTTGACCTCCTTTCCTCCTATAATAAGGGGAAACTCCATGGTCTCACCTGATAATTTTTTCAACTGGGCCTTTAGAGCTGTTTTCTCCGGACTTCCGGGAGCGTAATTAAGAATAGGCTCATTCGAAGGCCGTGGAACTTTGATGATTGCGTCCATTTCCAAATCCTCCTTTTTTGATTGGAACCATCCTCTGATCCTTATCCTTTCATAAAGGATTCAGCTGATCACAGGATAATCCTTCAATGATTTATCGAAATATGATAATGATTGATTATTATACAAAATTAGAAAAAATTTTTCATCCTTTGTGAAGTATCCCCTATCGGCCAGCAGAAAAAGATACAAAAAGGGAGAGACCATGCTGGGATCTGGTGAGAATTAAATAAAATTTTTTGATTTGAGGGAAATTGATCAAGACTTATCAATCGGTAATTAAAGTCCTTTGCTCATTGCGTTGAGGAAATCTGCGTTTGTTTTTGTTTTGATGATTTTCTCGATCAATAATTCCATGGCTTCAACTTCTGAAAGCTGACTCAATACTTTTCTTAGAACCCATATTCTGTTGAGGTCCTCCTCAGAAATAAGAAGCTCTTCCTTTCTGGTTCCTGAAATATTGATATCAATGGCAGGGAACAGTCTTTTGTTTACCAGTCTCCGGTCTAAATTGATTTCCATATTACCGGTTCCCTTGAACTCTTCAAAAATGACTTCATCCATACGGCTTCCTGTATCTACAAGAGCTGTAGCCATGATAGTCAGGCTTCCTCCTTCTTCGATCTTCCGGGCTGAGCCAAAAAACTTTTTGGGTTTGTTGAGAGCGTTCGCGTCAATTCCACCTGAAAGGACTTTTCCGGAGGGAGGAATAATGGCATTGTGGGCTCTGGCCAGTCTTGTGATACTGTCGAGCAGAATGATCACGTCTTTTTTTGTCTCAACAAGTCGTTTTGCTTTTTCCAGCACGATGTTGGATACTTGAGCGTTTCTCAGGGGTGGTTCGTCGAATGTAGAGGCTACGACCTCTCCTTTAATGCTTCTCTGGAAATCCGTGACTTCTTCGGGCCTTTCTGCAACCAGAAGAACAATGAGAATGACTTCAGGATGGTTTTTTTCAATAGACTGAGCGATGGTCTTAAGAAGAGTGGTCTTACCTGCTCTGGGCGGTGATACGATGAGTCCTCTCTGCCCTTTTCCGATAGGAGTAAGGAGGTCCATGATCCGTGCGTTCAGATTTTTGGGATGCCCGTCTTCAAGGCTGAATTTCTCAAAGGGATACAAAGGAGTCAGGCTGTCAAATTGAACATTTCTTCGGGATTCGATGATCTCATCGTAGTGCTTGAAGTTTATGGCTTCGATCTTGATCAGAGCAAAATATTTTTCTCCTTTTTTTGGGGGCCTGACGACTCCGGATATAGTATCACCCGTTCTTAGCTTGAATTTTCTTATCTGCGAGGGAGAAACATAGATGTCATCCTGGCTCGGGAGATAACTGAATTCCGGGGCTCTGAGAAACCCAAAGCCATCATTAAGACATTCGAGGACTCCTTCTGAAAACAGCAACCCGTTTTTCTTGGCCTGTGCTTCGAGTAACTTGAAGATCAGTGTCTGTTTTTTGAGTTTTTTGATCTCTTCGTCTGAAATTTCGAAATCTGCGGCTAAGGAAGTCAGTTTTTCTTTTTTCAGTTTTTCTAGTTCAGCAATGTTGAACTCTTTCATTTTTTTACCTCATAAATTAATATTTGAAATAAGAAATAGCTCTAAATGATAATGAATCAATGAGTTATAGATGAATCCTGAGATTCTTTATTTTTATTTTCATTGATATCAGATCCAATTGAGATATTCTTTTTGTCATCCTTTTCGAATGAAAACTTTTTTGTTAAGGCGATTTTTAAAACCTCATCCATCGTTTCAACAAAATGAATTTTTATTTCTTTTTTTATTTTTTTGGGAAGGTCTTTTAGATCACACATATTATCCAGAGGAAGAATAGCCTCCTCAATTCCTTCTCTGTGTGCTGCCAGCAGCTTTTCTTTAACTCCTCCGACAGGAAGGACTTTTCCCTTTAATGTCAGTTCCCCGCTCATAGCTACTTTCTTGCTTACAGGATTGTCGGTTAAAAGAGAGATGATGGAAGTAGCCAGTGTGATCCCGGCCGAAGGACCTTCTTTGGGTGTGGATGCCTCCGGAACGTGGATATGGATATCGAATTTCTTATGTAAGTCTTTGGCAATGTTTAATTCATACATTTTTCCTTTGACATAACTGAAAGCAGCTTGAGCCGATTCCTGCATGATTTCTCCCAGCTGGCCCGTATATGTGAAATTTCCTTTTCCATGAACTTTTGTGACTTCAAATGTTAAAAGCTCTCCGCCGAATTCTGTCCAGGCCATCCCAATGGCAACTCCTATCTCATCCTTTTTATCTATTTCCGAACGCCTGTAACGGGGGATTCCAAGGTATTGTTCCAATTTTTTGGGAGGAATGTATTCGCTGTATTCTTTTCCTTTTGTAACCACCTTTTTGACTATTTTTCGGCACAGGGAGGTCAGCTCCCGTTCAAGATTTCTCACTCCTGCTTCTCTGGTGTAATCATTGATGAGTTTCTTTAAGGTAGTGTCGGAAATCTTGATATTTGATTTGTCAAGCCCGTGTGATTTCAACTGTTTGGGCAGCAAGAACTTTTTTCCTATCTGCAGTTTTTCTTCTTCTGTATATCCGGGGATACGAATGATCTCCATCCGGTCAACCAAGGGATTCGGAATCGTCTTAAGGACATTTGCTGTTACAATGAACATAACTTGAGAGAGGTCGAATTCAGTATCAATGTAGTGATCCAGAAATGTGCTGTTTTGTTCCGGGTCAAGTACTTCCATGAGAGCGGAAGAGGGATCTCCCCTGAAATCAACACTCATTTTATCGACTTCATCAAGAAGGAAGACAGGATTTCTCGTTCCTGCTTTTTTAATCATCTGTATCATTCTGCCTGGATAGGCTCCGATATAGGTTCTCCGGTGCCCTCTTATTTCAGCTTCATCTCTTACCCCACCCAGGGACAGCCTGACAAATTTACGTCCGGTTGCCCGTGCGATCGACTGCCCCAGGGAGCTTTTCCCTACTCCCGGAGGGCCTACCAATCCCAATATAACTCCTTTCGGATTTTTAACAAGCTGGCGGAGGGATAAATATTCAAGGATTCTCTCCTTGACTTTTTCCAAACCATAATGGTCTTCATTCAGTATTTTCTCTGCCTCTTTTATGTCCCTTTTTTCTCTTGACTTCTTGTTCCACGGAAGCGATATGATCCAGTCGAGATAATTCCGGCTTACCGTTGCTTCTGCAGACATCGGAGGCATGACTTCCAAGCGTTCGATTTCCT
>Ga0207752_1001121_pt1 | contig 12425 bp, 7 predicted proteins | sample Pon2CUnioCityCA_6_FD_187272 | JGI IMG/M metagenome (GOLD analysis project Ga0207752, IMG submission 187272) | Marine sediment microbial community from Union City, CA, USA - Pond 2C Sediment 2 (SPAdes) | ecosystem: Environmental > Aquatic > Marine > Intertidal zone > Salt pond sediment ... | reverse complement strand
CGGCTGATCTTGATGAAGTGGGTGGCAGGCAGTCCATACGCGACGACCCGCGCGACCGGCTCATCAGCGACCGGAAGAATCAGACCCGCGATGAAGAAGCTGGGCACGAAGAAGAGCATCAGGATCAGGAACATGGCAGTCTGCTGGTTGCGGACGAAGCTGGCCACAACCAGGCTGACTCCCATGCTGGCCGCCATGTAATCGGCTGCAAGCAGGAGGAAAGCGAGGAGACTACCCCGGAAAGGAACACGAAACCACATTGTGGCAACGAGCCAGGCCAAGACCGCGCTCACCATACCGCTCACCTCGTAAGCCAGCAGTTTGCCGAGCAGATATTCGATCCCGCGCACCGGCGTGACAATGAGGTTTTCAAACGAGCCCATCTCTTTCTCACGGGTCAAGGCCAGGGCCAGAGCCAGAGCGGGCATACAGAGGATCACGGCCAGCATACCAGGCACCATGCTGACCAGCGCCTTGAGCGCCCCGTTATACCAGGCGCGAGTGCTGACGTCGAATCTATAAGCTCCGCTCCCCGACCTCTGGGCACACAGTCCAGCAGCAAAGGCATCGACACGACCCTCCAATAGACTGACAGACTGGCCGGCAATAATCGCGTCTGCGCCATCAACGATGCACTGCACTTCGGCTGGACCACCACGGAGCGCCGCGTCCGCGAATCCATGCGGGATCACCACCACCAGGTCGGCGATGCCGCGGGTGAATAGTGTCTCAATCTCGCCCTCTCGTTCCACGTGGGCGACGACGTTCAGATCCCCATCAGCGGTGAGGGTGGCAAGAAAACTGCGAGAGAGCGGGGTGCGGTCGAGATCACGGACGGCGATATCCACCCGGTCCACATCGAAGGCAAACACGTACGAAAAAGTTACCAGCAAGAAGGCGGGAGCGACAGTGACGAGGAAAAGCGTACGTACGTCACGGGCGATGTGACGGAATTCCTTGCGGGCAACAGTGAACAACCGGCGCACAGACATGGTGCCGCAGTCAGCCACATAGCGACCTGCAGCCAGCGACATCAGCTACCCGCTGGCACACAGGCTTTGTTCGTCAACAACTTCGCACTTTGTGCTCGTTCTTGACGAACAAAGCCTATCGCTGGCGGCGCTGCCATTCCTCCTTCAGCTTCAGCGAGCCCAGATCGTCCCCTGCGTCGAGGAAATCCATCAGCAGCCGGTTGAACTTGCTCCGCTCTTCCAACATCGGGAAATGCCCGGTGCCGTTCAGGGAGATAGTACGCATATTGCTATCGCGGCGCTGCAGAAATTCCTGCTGCGGTGGGGCGATAAATGGATCATCCCTACCGTGCACGAGGAGCACAGGGACGCTGGGGGAGGACAACAGACGGCCCACATCGTTGACTATCGCCGAATGGGTGCTACCGGTAACAGCGGACACATCGGTCTTGCGCACCTCCAGTTCCACCTCGGGGAAGTTGGCCCGTCGGGCTGCCAGGCGTGCCAGGGCATCCTCATTGCCAGAAAAAGTAGCCAGTGGCCGGTGAATGGCCGCGCCAACCAGCGGCACGCTGACTCCCATTACACGGTCTATCAGCCCTGGAGCTTGGGCAGCAAACTCCAGTGCGACGATCCCACCCAACGCATGTCCCACCAGCGTGGGACGCCGGACGCCCACGCCCAGGTTGTCTAGGAAATCCCCGAGTAGATGGACGTAGGCTTCGATGGTGTAACGCTCGCTCAGCCTGTCCGAATCACCAAATCCCCACAGATCGAGCGCATAGGTACGATACCTGGCCGACAGTTCTTCCATTGCCGGTACCCAGTAACGCCACGAACCCAGCCAGCCGTGGATAAAGACCAACGGCTTGCCACGTCCGATCACCTCGTAATGCACGAGGCCCTTTCCGATGACAACGGCGCTCATCGCTAAGTCACCGCCTGGGATGTGGCACAGGCGAGCGTTCAACCATACTTTCGGAGATTGCGCACAGCCCCAGTGAATCGGGCGACTCCCGGCCGACGTAGGCATCCCAGGCCGGTAAGCCGCTCCAGATACCTGCAAGCGTTCCCGACACCTGCCCAGAACTGGCGCGCACTCTATCTGTTACCCCGACGCCCTCACGCGCCGCAGGATATCCTTGACTTGATTCGTCAATTCATCCGGGGCGAATGGCTTCACGATGTACTCCACCGCCCCCGAATCCAGGCCTCGCTTGATCTCGCCCTCCTGCCCCTTGGCCGAAAGAAAGACGATCGGAATCCCACTGGTGAGCGGATTCTCTTTCAATTGTCGACAGACCTCGTATCCGGTGATCTTCGGCATACGAACGTCAAGCAGGATCAAGTCCGGCTGCTCGACCGGCGCCTTCTCGATGGTCTCGATACCATCGGAGGTAAGCACGACCTCAAAGCCGGCAAAGCGCAGCGTGAACCCAATCAACTCACGGATGTCATGTTCGTCGTCAGCAACAAGAATCTTCGTCATAACCTCCCCCTACCCCGCCCTCTAACCAACACGATTAGGTATTCCCCGTGGATCGGCCACCTTCCCCAAGAACCATCTCTATCTCCTCCATCAGGTCCCCGACAGAAAACGGCTTGCTCATAAAGCGAGCAGCACCCAGTGCAAGCACCCTCTGGCGCTTCGCATCATCAATGATCGCACTTCCCGTCAGCACAATGACGGGGACGTCCTGAGTGACAGGGTCTTCCTTCAACCGTTTCAGAACGGTCTGTCCGTCCAAATCCTGCATCTTGAGATCAAGCAGGATCAAAGCAGGCTGCACCTCACTTGCCACACGTAGAGCACGTACGCCCCGGCTCGTTGTCCGTACGCCGAAGCCTTGGGAGCGCAGGATCTCCCGCAACAACGCCAGCGTATCCTCGTCATCGTCCACCACCAGCACAGTGCCGCGGCGTGCCAGCACCTTCCGCACCGCATGCAACAACTGCCCCTCGTCAATCGGCTTGGTCACGTAATCCACGGCACCCAGCCGCAGACACTCGCCCCGATCCGGTAACACCGAGACAACGACTACAGGTATTTTCCGCGTGGCAGGGTTCGACTTTAGCTCCTCAAGCACGGCAAAGCCATCCATATCCGGAAGCATAATGTCCAGCGTGATCAAGTCTGGGCACTCACGCTGCGCTGTCTTGATCGCTTCATCGCCCCGCTGCGCGGTCAGTACCTCACGTCCATCCCTGGCCAAGTGCAGTTGAATCAGCTTAGCGATGTCCGGATCGTCCTCGATGACCAGAACCTTCGTCGGGACCGGTTCAGCCGTTTCATCGGCGCAAGCCACACGCCTGGACTTGACGGTCGGGAGAGTGAACGTGAACGTACTTCCCTGCCCCAAGTCACTCTCAACCCAAACCCGCCCTCCATGCATCTCCACCAGCGACTTGACAATGCAGAGCCCCAATCCTGTCCCCGGTGCCTCCTGCACCACCGCGCCCTCAGACCGGAAGAAGCGTTCGAATATCTTCTCCTGATCCTCCGGCTCGATCCCAATCCCTGTATCGCTGACCGAGATGTGAACCTCGTCACCTTGCGCACGGGCCGATACCACGACTTCGCCCCCGCTCAGCGTATAGTTGATCGCATTGGCGACTAAATTGGTCAGAATCTGGATTACACGGTCCGGATCAGCCAGGACCTGGGGGAGAGCAGGCGGCACTTCCGACCGTAAGTTCAACCCACTCTGCTCCGCTCGCCCCTCCATCGCCACGATGACACGATTCGCCAGTGCGTCTGCCCGCACCGCCTCAGGCGAAAGCGTCATCCGCCCACTCTCCATGCGCGAGATGTCCAGCAGATCATTGACCAACATGGTCAGACGGTCGGTGTTGTTCTGGATGATGGTCAGGAAATGCTGCTGATCCTCTGTCAGCCCACCCACCGCCCCCATCAGAAGCAGATCGACATATCCTTTGATCGATGTCATCGGTGTGCGCAACTCGTGCGAAACCGTGGATACGAACTCTGTCTTGGCACGCTTTGCCTCCACTTCGGCGGTGACATCACGGAACACGGAGACGGTGCCGAAGAACTCATCACCCATCAGCACGGGCGCCAAGTGCACGCTGACGATACGGTCCTCTATCTCCAACCGTGCAGCCAGGTACTCCTCGTTGGTATACGCCTCAGGCTGCCTCGCCCACCTGTCCACCGTCTCCATCCAATCCCGAGCCTGGCTCCCGTAGAGCCCAAGCATTTCGCTGGTCGGCCGCCCCAACGCTTTCTCTCGCGGCAACTCCAGAAGGCGCTCGGCAGCGGCATTGAACAGGATGATCAAACCATTAGCATCGGCTACAATCACCCCATCCGCGACACCTTCCAGGATGGCTCGACTTTTGGCCGCCTCGACCTGCCGGGCCTTGAGCATAGCTCCCAGCCGCTCAGCCTGGTCGCGGATCAGCCCATACAGTTGGGCATTGTTGATGGTATGGGCCACCTGGATCGCGGCGGTCTCCACCAGAACCAGGTGGGTCCCGTCGAAATGACCAGGCTGGCTGTGGAACAGGAGCAACGCACCCTGCACCTCATCACCGGTCAGGAGAGGAACGGCCAACGCCGATCGGTGCTGCGGATCCCCGCCCCGCCGCTCGACCCAGCGAGGATCCTGTAGAACATCAGGCACAATGGCCGCTTCGCGATGCTCGACCACCCAACCCGCCAGCCCCTTCCCTTGAGAGAACCGAGTGGGCATGCCACCAATTGGCATCCTTTCTCCCGTTCCCAGAGCAGCACGGTAGATCAACTGCCCGGATTGCTCCATGTCCCGACTGAGCGCCTCGATCGAGATCAGCGACGCATCATCAGAATCTGGAACCGAGGACATCTCCTGTTCCAACATCAAGATAGCCGCACGCTCGGCTCCAACAGCCTCCACGACCAGCTCCAGGGCACGGTTGAGCACGTGATCCAGGTCCAGGCTGACAGAGAGTTGAGACGTGATCCGATACAACGTCTCAACTCGATCACGCTCTTCGGTCAAGTTCTCCATGGCCTCGGCCAGTTCTTGGGTGCGCTCCTCGACACGCCGCTCAAGTTCCTGCGAGAACCGACGTACTTGTTCAAACAAGCGAGCGTTCTCTACCGCCACGGCCACCTGATCGGCCAGGGCTGCAAGAGTCGCCACCTCGACCGTCGAGAACTTGTGAGGCTCCTCGCGGTCCACACATAGGATCCCCACGACCTGGTTACCGACCGTGAGGGGCGCCATAACCGTAGAGCCGAGGTTGAGGTCCGCCGGGCCAGGCACGAAGCGAGGGTCCTCCCCCACGTTCTCAACCGCCAGTGGCATACCAGTTTGGGCCACCGTTCCCGCTAACCCCTCGCCCGGTGCAAAGGTGAGCGAACTGATGCGTTCAAGCTCGAATCCGTACGCCACTCGGGGCACGTACCGCCCACTGTCTGCATCCAGGAGGAAGATGCTGCCGCGCTTACACTCCAACAGCCGAGGCGCCATTTCCGCGACGATATTCAAGACCTCGTTCAGGTTAAGCTTGGCTGTGACTGAACGGCTGACTTCGTTGAACAAGGCCAATGTCTCGGCGCGAAGCTGCAGTGCCTCCACCAAACGGGCGTTTTCGATGGCCAGCCCTGCCTGGCCTGCGAAAATCTCCAGCGCCTCGACCGTGTCCAGATCAGGAACACGGCCATCGCGCGGTCGGGCCACCGACAGGATACCCTGCGTGTCCCCGCTGGGTCCAACCAGCGGAACCAGCAGCAAGTCACGGGGATGCCAGCGACCAGGCTGGCGTTCAGCACCCTCGACTTCCTCCTCATCGTACATATCCACAAAGGGATGCCACTCGATTTCTCGTTCAGTCGGAAGATAGTAACTCTGACTGATACAGAACTCCTCGCTCATCAAGTCCGCCACAGCAGACCAGGACTGCCTTGTCTCCCTCATACGTTCGAAGTCAGCGATCGGAATTCCAGCGGCGGCTACCAGCCGCTGCCCAGGCGGATCATCCTCCAACTCCAGCACGCTGATCAGCACCAGGTCGAACGCCACACTCTCCTGGATCGCGTACGCAATCTCCTCCAGTATCTCCTCCAGGGGCCGATCCGAGCGGAGAGCCCGACTGACCTCCAACATCTTCGCCAGTTGATCTGCCCGACGAAGCAACAAATCCGCACGCTCCAACTGTTCCTGATATCGCTGTGCGTTTCCAATCGCTGTAGCTGCCTGAGCGGACAAACCCTCGACAAACTCAAGGATTTCCTGATCGAACGTCTCCCTCTCAGCGCTCTCTAAGAGAATCAGCCCTGCCAGAGCCTCCTTGTAGAAAATCGGCACGATAAGCATCGAGCGAGTTTCCGGTTCTTTGCTGACCTCGATCCCCTCAGTCACCACGCCCGCGATGAGCAGCGATTGATTCGTGCGCAACACCTCGGCCAGGGCAGGATGTGCCTGTGGAGACTGAAGCACCGCGCAGATGTGCGCCTCCTCCGCTTCCGAGTAGCCCGCGCAGACTTCCAAGCGCAGGTCTTGGCTTGCCGCTTCTCGAAGCACGATCGCCCCACGCGGCGCCTGACCCAAGCGCATCGCCTCTTCCAACACCAGGTGCAAGATGCGTTGCAAGTCAAGGGTTACGTTGATTTCGCGGCTCACACGCTGCAGGCCACTCAACGCCTCCACCTGTCGACGCAACTGCTCGTCCGTCTGCGCATACAAGCGGGCATTGTCAATCGCAACCGCCGCCTGGTCAGCGAGCGCGGCCAGCAAGTCGACCTCTGAATCAGAGAACGCGTGGGGCCGGACAAACATAGCCGAGAGCATACCGATGACACGATCCGCCCGCTTGAGCGGAAAATCCGCAAAGGCACGGACCCCCTCGTGACTGGATATAGGCGCGAAGGTCAACAGGCCTTCGTCGGCCTGCAAATCTGAGACGATCAGCGGCTCACCGGTCGCCACAGCATGTGCTCGCCCCCCACGCTCCAGAGTAAGGACTCGCGACTGGGCCATGTAATCGTCGCTCAACCCCTGCGTCATTGCCAGCCGTAACACTTGTTGGGCCTCATCCAGCACGAAAATAGCCGAGTATTGACTGCCTAGCACTTCCAGCACGGCGGAGGCGATGGCCTGCAGCACCTGCTCCAGTTCGAGCGACTCGCTCACGGTAGCAGACACCGCCGTGAGCGAGGCCAACTCAGACAACCGGCGCCGCATCTCATCGTACAGCCAGCTGTTCTCAATAGCGCTTGCAAAGTACCCGGCGACGGTCTTCAACAGCCGTACCTCTTTGCGTCCAAATCCACTTTTACGGTCGCCCAGGTAAAGCTCACCAATACTGCGGTCCTTCAGGCGCAAGGCTACACCGGCGAAATTCTTGACGCCGACCGCGTGAATGTGCGGAAGATAGGCCGGGATGATGTTCGCGTCATGCTCAATATCGTTGCAGAAGTAGCCCCCGCCTCGGGCGAAGATGGACCGCTCGAAGCCCTCGACGCTAGCGGGGATCTGAAACGTCTCCACGACCCCACGATCGGCGCCAGCCGACGCCAAGTAGCGCGCCACCAGAGCTTCTTGCTCCTCGTCATAGAGCAGAAGCACGCCCTTCTCTGCATCCAACAGCTGGATTGTCTCGTCCATCACCCGGTCCAGCAACTCATCCAAGTCCAATGTCGAACCAGCAAGTGCTGCAATGCAGGCCAGCCCTGCCTGCTGTTTTTCACGCTGGCGGGCCTCCACGTAGAGATGAGCGTTCTCAATCGCAACCGCTGCCTGGTTGGCGACGGCCTGAAGCACCTCCAAGTCACGTTTCGACCAGGCATCCTTCCGATAGCTCACCAGCTCAAGCGTACCAACAAAGCGGCCCCTGATCTGCAAGGGAATGCCAACGTACGAGCGGAAGGGATACTCAGGCGCATCCAACTTGGGGCGCACATCGCGCCGCGCCTGAACGTCAGGAATAAGCAAAGGGCGCTGATGACGAGCTATCCAACCGGTATATCCCTCATCGATAGAATATGTCCCACCGGCTTCCCAGGCGTAGGCCTCATCTCCCCCCCACCCCCGGGTGACACAGCACTGCTGCTCCTCATCCCAGAGTGTAACCTCGGCAATATCGTAGGGAACGAGCTGACGTGTGCTCGATAGGATAGCATCCAGCGTTGTCTCCAGTTCAGGCACTTCGTGCGTCATACCATCAATGTAATCCCGCTCAGCCGATTCATCCAATTCCCTCTGCCTTCGGCCAGACGACTCGACCGACCCGATATATCCTTCCACTGTAACCCTATCCATCTAGGCATACTGCCTGATTCCAGCCAATCCCAGTTTCAATCCTCTCGCCGCACCAAACCAATTACTCATCTCGAACGCTGCAGGAAAGCTCCCGACTACAGAAGCAGCGTCCAGGCCACCATAGAGTCAGAAGGTATCGCCCGCTTTCAACCACATCCGACAAAATGAAAGAGCCAGCACTGCAGACCACCCTGTAGTCCCCGCTTGCCACCGTATCCCGCCCACGCTGGCGGATCGAAGCGTCAGCCCCAGATTCAGTCGGAGCAGAGAAGCGCCAAAAAACCTCTAGCGTCGCTCGCTGGCGGCTACCTCGGTGATCTCCCGGATATCGGCGAATGGACCATCGTCGGCCGTCACCAAACCGACAGAGAAATTCATCAGATCGACATCGGTTTCATTGCCGACCTGGTCACGCACAGTCAGGTGACCTTTCTGTCGCGTCGCCCAGTCGTAGTGCGCCCCCACATCGGCGTTGAAGCGATGCCGGATGCTCTCTGCAACAGGCTCCACCAACTCTTTCGCAGTAATGATGATGAAGTCATCACCGCCGATGTGACCGATGAAATCATTAGGTGTCCCTTCAGCATCGACGGCTTTGCCCAGCACCATCGCGGCGAAGCGCAGTACCTCCTCACCAGCCACGAAACCGTACACTTCACCGAATGTACTGAATCCTCGGATGCCAACGTAAATGATGCCCCAGTCATCCCGCCGCATCAACTGCCGCAATTGATCCTCGATCAATCGGCCGCTGGGCAGGCCCGTCGTGGGGCTGGTCAAGCTTTCATACTGTGCCCGAGCCATGGCGTTCTTGACCCGCAGCTTGAGTTCTTCCAAATCGAAAGGTTTGGTGATGTAGTCATCAGCGCCCAACTCAAGGCCGTGAATCTTGTCAGAACGCTCATCCTTCTGGGTCAGAAAGACGATTGGAATGTGACTTGTACGAAGGTTACTCCGCAGCTCGCGGCACACGTCATAACCATCCATGTCGGGCAGCATAATGTCCAGCACAATAATGTGTGGTAGTTGCTGCCGACACATGTCCAAGGCATCCTCGCCGCGTTGGGCCACCGCCACCTCATAGCCCTGCGACTGAAAGTAGATGCGCAACATGTTGGAGATATCAGCATCATCCTCGACGATCATCATTCTCTTCAGGGACATATTCCCTCCTAACTATCAACTGACAGTTGATAACTTGAACCCATGCTTGCGTGCCAGATGAGCGATTTCGCGCACCCGTTCTAGTTGAACATCCTTTCCTAACGAGTAACATTCATACCGCTCCTCCAACGCCAATACCATGGTCTCCGCCATGCAAGCGTATGCCTTACCAGGTGGTAGACCAAAATCAAAGCCAAAATCCACCTGGTCGGGCACATCTACTACCCCCCCCTCGACAACCATCACGTCGTCGCGTTCTCGAGCCACTCGCGACGATACGTCCGCAGGACGAGCCACATCGCACACGACCGCGCCATGTTTGAGGTGCTCCGGTCCGATGATCGGTCGAGCAGCATTGGTGGCGCTTAACACCATGCTTGCCTGGCAGACGTCTTCAACACGTGTCGAGACGCGCACCACTCGAGCCCCAGCTTCGCGAACTCGCGCCTGGATCTTCGCAAGGCGGGATTCTCGACGGCCAATCAACACCAATTCGGCCACCATTGGAGCGAGCAACTGGGCACACGCAGAACCGATGTTCCCCGTCGCTCCAACCACAGCCGCGACGGACGACTTCGGCCGAATACCATTGGAACGTGCGGCCTTATCCAGCACCTCGACGGCAACAGCCACGGTGAGGCTGCGTCCCGTTGTAACAGGCATACCCAGACGCTGGGCGACAGTCACACCACCATCACCAACGACGGATGTGAAAGCCAGTAACCCCAGAATACGTGCACCCAGCCGTTGCGCCATGTGGCCCGTCTGAGTGATCTTTCGGTACGCCGCTTCGGGCGATACCTGCAACATCTGGCGTGCAGTAAAGGGACACGCCACCAACCACCCCTCGATCTCCTTCCCCGTCGCCTCCGAACGCACCCCCGTTACGTGCGAAAGATAAACCGGCGGCCAGAAGCGAGAGAAGAAGTGGATCAGGCGCAAGGGCAACACTCTGGCCAACAGAGGATACTTGCGCGCCACGTCGTGCTTGGGATTTAGTGGATGCATGACAAGAGCGAAAGTATCCATGTTCCGGGCCAATTTCAACGCTCATACACCCTGCGGTGCAAATCCTCCACCCCGTCGATGGCTGAATGATCGCTGTCTTCATAATACACCGTTCGATCAATCACACGCCTCTTGGGCGAAGCAAATAGGATCACATCCGACTCAATGGCCCGTGCTGGATAGACGACCAGGCCAGAGCCTATGAAACAGTTGTGGCCCACACAGCCACCCAGCACCGGCATACCCGTCTCCTCCACTCGATCCTCACTCAAGGCACGGATGGGCTTGGGAACCAAGTTGAAATCGGTGAAGGTATTGCCTGCACCGATGAAAGTATTGCGGCCAATACTGCAGAATTGCAGGCAAGTGTTCTGCGCCACCATCGAATCTTCCATCATCACACTCATAAAGAGCGCTGCACGAAAGGGCAGGAAACAGCGATCCGAGATTACGCTAAGCATAACCTGACTGCCCGTCATGATGTCCACGTTATCTCCGATGATGGAGACATCTATGACTGCGCCAGGGCCAATGCTGACGTTGTCACCGATGTACGTGGGGCCTCTGATAACCGCAGTGGGGTCGATGCTACAGTTACGGCCTACGTGCACCAGTTCCGAAGAAGAAAGGACTTGCTTTCGCTCCAACATTGCGCGCCACAACAACTTGAGTTGCTTACCTGGATCAGACTCCAGTTCGCGATCGCGTCGCGCCGCCCGAGCGTACACCCCAAATACGACATTGGCAGTGATGGTGTGAACCCAGTGCTCAATGGAGCAGAACGCCTTGGTGGGCACCTGGTACACCAGATCGCCCTTTTCGTTGGACATATGGGTCGGAACATGGTAATACCCCATCTCGTGCGCTTCGGTGTCTATCACCAGTGGCTGCGCCATGGGCTCAACACCGCGCGGGAAATACCACAGGTCGGCGGTGTACACTTTGCCTTTCCGATGAATACCTTGCTGCAGGTGGATAGCGTGGGCCGTGATCGACCGGTCATCCAGCTCAAAAGCGACCCGACAGGCTTTGCCCAACTTTTGAGCCCGTTGAATGAACTCGTCGATAAAGAACTGGTCGAAGAACAAGTTATCCCGGTAGACCAGCGTCTCCCCTCGCTGGGAATCGACGTCTGCCAAAGAGTCAGCCTCGTACTCCTCCGTCGTGTAAGGTGCTAAAACATCTCGCTGATGGAGCCACAACGGCTTATTCAGCACACGCAGGTTACGCGCAGGCTCATTAAATGGAAATATCTTGCGCCGGTCTAACAGAATAATCTTACGCATCTACACGCTCATTCCAGTGGACGTCTACTGATTAGAATCGTACACGCCGGATCGCCAGCGGCAATGCACGAGACCTCCTCGACATAGAAATTCCTGCCGCCGCTGATCCAATACAGTCCTTCCTCCAAAATACCCACAAAAAGATGGCAACAGGGCAATGTGCTCTTGCGCCCCCAACACACCCCGCAGCGGTCCATGATCCACTGAAAATACTGCCCGTCCTCCCCCAGTCGCACCAAGTGGTCAGTAAACTTGTTCAACGTCTGAGCCAGAACTTCAAAACCGATTTTGAGCTTCATATTCAGAGGCAGAATGCGAAAGGTCAGATCCGCGATACCCAACATTGGGCCGAAATCCTTGATCCCAAGCCGGAAACAGGCATGGCCAGCCCGCCGCGCCAGACCCCGCCCACCGCGCGGCCCATACATCTCATCCAGCGCCTGCAGCAGTTGGGCTAGCTCATCAAACGCGAACTTCTTGGCGAAGTCATTCGACGGATAGTTCCCGATGCGGTGCTGAAGCCGGGCCAGATTCAGGATCGCATTCACTCCATTGCGGCCCATTACTTCCTCCAATGCCAGGAACACGATCCGTCCCATTTTATTGGGATAGAAATACTGTGGTGATCCTTGAGCCGACGATACAGTTTCGCCCGTCATCTATGTGCCTATCCCTTGCTCTACCGGCGCATCGACGCTCAATCAGACCTACGCCGGTTACGTCGTTGCGTG
>Ga0207752_1001119_pt1 | contig 12434 bp, 12 predicted proteins | sample Pon2CUnioCityCA_6_FD_187272 | JGI IMG/M metagenome (GOLD analysis project Ga0207752, IMG submission 187272) | Marine sediment microbial community from Union City, CA, USA - Pond 2C Sediment 2 (SPAdes) | ecosystem: Environmental > Aquatic > Marine > Intertidal zone > Salt pond sediment ... | reverse complement strand
GCACAATTGGAGCCGATTATGAACAGTGAAAGCGGTACTACCACGGCTACCGCCAAGATCATCATGACTACCGCTTTTCCGGTGTTTGTCGCTGTCATTCCTGACAAAATGTGCACTCCCTAGACCTTGATTCGTTAGCGCAAGTGACACCAACATACTCCACTAGAGTCACAAGCGAATCTCGCATTTAGCTGATTATTTCACTTTTTCCTTTCTGTATATGGGTACGACACGTGAGACCAATTTGTGACCGGCACAAACCGTTTTGAGACCGCGAGGTGACGGTGTGCCTGTATATTGCTAGTCGCAACAGGATCTCGAAACCTGCCAGAGGGGGGAACAAATCCCGGGCAGATTGCCTGAGATCCTGAATAACTAAACGAGGTGAGAAAGGATGCTCAAGAGAATCTCCAGAATGCTCCCCCTGCTATTACTCGTAATCGTAATTGCAGCGGGTGTAGCGTGCCAGAAGACGGAGGCGCTCTCCGCCGACCAGGTGGTCGAAAACATGGTAGCCGCTCAGCCGGACGTCAAGTCCCTGCGGCTCAGCCTGGACCTGACTGCCGATGCCGAAGGTTCCATAGAAGGAGAAGCTACTGAAGGAAGCGTGAGTCTTAGCGGAACTGCCACGATTGACCAGGACAGCCAGTCCATGCAGGCCGATTTTGACTTGGTCGCTGATATCACCGGCGCCGACGCCATGTCTATTGATGCCGGTGCTCAGATGTACCTGGTGGGTGGCTATCTTTACGTTAAGGCAGACATAGCTGACATACTTGACATGACAGACATGGGAGAAATGCCCGATATGTCGCAGATGTGGCTGAAGATAGCGGTTCCGGCGGAAATGTCAGCCAGCATGCCCGGTGTGGAAGATATTGCAGGCCTCGTCGAATCCTCCCAGGTCGAGATGGTGGGCGAAGAGAAGGCGGGCGGAGTTGCCTGCTACGTTCTGTCCATCACGCCGGATTTCGAGCAGCTGGAGCAGGCCCTGGCGTCCAATCCTCTGACGGCGGACATGGACATCGAGTTGACGGACATGGAAAGCCTGCTAAGTTCAATGTCCTTCAAGGTCTGGGTGGCTAAGGACACCTATTACCTGATGAAAGCCCGCATGGTCATGACCGTGGAGCTGCCATCGGAAGCTCTGGGAGCACCTGAGGGTGACGACCATATGACCATCAATCTGACGCTGAACATGGAAGCATCACAATACAATCAGTCGATCGACGTCGAGCTGCCTGTCGAAGCACAGTCAGCCTTAGATTTGTCGAGCTACCTCCAGTTCTAGTAGCGCTTCGGAAATCGCGGCCCCAGAGCATACAAAGCCTGGGGCCGTATTTTCTTAATAGAGAGGTAGTAAATCGAAGGAAGCCCCGCAACAAGCGAATGCTGTTGATGCCCTAAGACAAACCCTGTAAAATAATGAGGTGCTGCGAAAGGCGTAGTTCGCCCGGCGACCGGAGAATGACAAGCTGGAAGCGGGCTGCCAGGTTACCGGAGCAGGATCAGCTAGAAGCGGAAGTAGTTCAGCGGTTAGAATGCCTCCTTGCCAAGGAGGAGGTCGTGGGTTCGAATCCCATCTTCCGCTCCAGCCGAAGTGGCGGAATAGGTAGACGCGACAGTCTCAAAAACTGTTGGGGGGCAACCCCCGTGCTGGTTCGAGCCCGGCCTTCGGCACCACTAATAATCCCCCGACTGAATCACCACCGCTAATCTCGGGCCAACCGACTCGGATAACAGTCGCTCGAAGAACTATCCCCGATTAGCCACCCGCTCAAAGCAGAATTAGAACCAGAGCGCGATGCCGCCGATAAATATGCCTAGCAACGCTGTCAGCAGAAGGTAAAGAAGCCAACCGACTACGCATGTGCCAATAGCCCTCCAGGTAGAAAAATCCAGCGCCTGCCTCACTGCGATGACACCGGCAATCAAAAGCCAGACGAAGCCGGCCAGGGCTATGAGACCTCCGAAAAACGGCACAAAAGAGAATATCCTGAGAAGACCGGGGGTGTTGGCAAAACCCAGTGTCCGCAGCAGCTGACCATACGTGGCTTCCGTCTCTGGCCCCCTGAAGATGGTGGTCCCCAGTACGTAGGCGAAAAGCGACCAGAGCAGCCATCCCACTATGCCGCTGCCCAGGCCAAGGCCCAAACCACGAAGGAACGGATAGCTCTCTTCTCCTTCGATGACATAGCCGATTCCCATCCCTATGCCGGTGGCCAGAGCCACCAACAGGACGACAACGAACGCTTGTCCGGTAACACTGGTATCATGCTCTACCTCTTCGTACAGATTGATGTCCAGCTTAGCCGCACGCAACATCTTGTTCCAAAGGGAACCCGAACTGGTTGGCGGCGCAGACGGTATAGGACCTTCCGTGGTCATATCGTCTCCTTTCCGGCGCTGACCTGGAGCGCCTGTTTCATCGAATCCCGACGAATACCCTAGGATCTTCTATGCATGGCCCGGGGCAGTGCCCCGCACCTCTCCGCCTTCTGTCTTGGTCTACGCCAATCTCATGGTTACATAGCTGCCTATAGCATATAGAACAATGCCTATTGCCAGAGCCGGCGCCAGGCCCAGCCGGGGCACCAGGAATATCACGGTCGCCACATATACCAGCCAGGCCGGTATCATAAGAATCAGGCCCTTGGCATACCCGACAGTGGGCTCAACGCCGCCCCGCACATATACGGCCGAGAGCGTTACTACGGTGAGAGCCGGAAACAGGGCGATGAAAGCCGCCAGGAGCCCCCTTCCCTGACTTCCCAACCAGGTCACCAGGGTCACGATGGTTCCGCCTATCACAAAGTACAAGGGCAGAAGTCTGTAGTCCATTATTTGGTCCCTGGACGGGAGCCGCACCCTCCGGACGGCCCCCTCAGGAGAAGTTTATAGTATTTCGGTTCTTTAGGGAAAGGGGCGCTGCTCGTATTCGCAGGGGTGTACGAATAACCCGCGAGGTATTGTTCGGGCGATTACGGAATCCGTACTATGCACGGGCCAGGCCGGTGTCACTGATGAACGCCGGGTTACAGAGGTTCGGTGTGAGGTGGCGTGAAAAGGATTCTGCGGTCTCTGGATTCCTGCCTGGCAGGAATGTCAACACGAAGACGCGGGATGGCGGAGGCATGACATCGGGCCTCTCTAACGCGGCTGATAGATACGGCGGGTGGGCGGGTTAGTCGATGGCGTTAACGATCAGGTCCATCCGTACGGGTTTCCCGTCGCGGCCAACCTCAATGGCCACCACGTCAAAACGCCAGTATGGGGGCACCTTTCTGTGATTCTGGAGATAACCCAGGGCAAGCGACACCAGCTTCTCCTTCTTGGCAGGAGTCACTGACTCCTCAGGACTGCCAAAGTCAGAACCGGTCCTGGTGCGCACTTCCACAAATACGAGGCAGTCCTTTTGCTCCGCTATTATGTCGATTTCACCTTCTCGACAGCGGTAGTTGGTTTCTGTTATGCGATAACCCTTCTTCTTTAAGAAGTCCCTGGCCCACTTTTCCCCTTGCTCTCCGAGAAGCTTGCGATTCAACTATATCAGCCTCTCGCGGAGCGGACCGAAGCTACGCCTGTGAATCGCACACGGTCCCAGCCCCTGAAGTCGTTCCAGATGCTCCGGCGTCCCGTAGCCCTTGTTCTCGGCCAGAAGGTAGCCCGGATATAGAGTATCCATGTATTGCATGTGCCTGTCCCGGCTCACCTTCGCCACTATGGAAGCGCAGGCAATTGACACACACGTTTGGTCCCCACGGATGATTCCTTTTTGCGGCAGTCGCAGTTCCGGCAGGAGCATGGCGTCCAGCAGTAGATAGTCAGGCTTCACTTTCAGATTGTCCACCGCCAGATTCATAGCTAGCTGGGTGGCTCTGACGATGCCAAGGGCATCCACCAGTGCATGTGATACCGCACCCAGGCCAAAAGCTATGCGCGCCCCCAAAACCAGTTCAAAAATGCGCTCGCGTTGCTGGGCGGAGAGTTGTTTGCTGTCCCGTACCAGAGACAGCCAGGGGATATCCGTTTCACGGGGCAGGACCACCGCTGCTGCCACTACCGGCCCGGCCAGGGCGCCCCGGCCCACCTCATCAATGCCGGCAACTACCCCGTATCCGAGGGACCTGATCTCGTCTTCACCATCGAACGTCGGCAGTCGGTCCAACTCGCCTCGATTATACCACCGCCCAGGACTTCTACCCCCCTGAAGAATACCACCGCCTGGCCCGGGGCTATCGCCCGCTGTGGGGTGTCGAATTCTATCTGCCAATCTGGCCCATTAGGAAAAAGCATCGCCCGCGTCGCCGGACTTCTGTAGCGGACCTTGGCTTCGACCATTACCGGCTTGTCCGGCCTGTCACCGACAAAAGAAACCTGACTGACCCGCAAAGCCGATGCCATTAGCTCTTCTTCCGGACCAACCAGCATAGTATTCGATTCAGCGTCAAGGGACAAAACGAATATTCGTTTCCCGGCCGCGATGCCCAGCCCTGTCCTTTGCCCTATGGTATACGAAGCCAATCCCCGATGCGTTCCAATCTGCCGGCCATCGACGTCGACAATTGGTCCAGATGGAGTAGAGGGAATCAGCTCCTTCAGGAAGTCCTGATAGCGTTTGCCGCCGACAAAGCAGAGATCGTGACTCTTGCGTTTGTCAGCTACCGGCAGACCCCTCTCTTGGGCCAGTTGCCGCACTGCTGACTTACTATATGTGCCTATCGGGAACATAATCCGCGAGAGCTGCTTCTGACTGAACGTATAGAGGAAATAGGACTGGTCGGATTCACTGTCGACGCCCTTCAGAAGGCGGTATTGCTCGCCCATCCTGTCGACTCTGGCATAATGGCCCGTGGCCAAGAAATGCGCCTCCAGAGCAACGGCCTTATCCAGCAGTAAACCGAACTTGATCTGCTGATTGCAGACTACGCAGGGGTTAGGTGTTCTGCCCCGGACATATTCGCGGCCAAAGTAGTCCAGCACCCCGGTCTTGAATGCTTCTTCCAAATGGAGCACGTGAAAAGGGATATCCAGCAACTGACAGACCTTTCGGGCATCCTCTGCATGATTCGGGCGAGAGTCATCGTTGAACAACTTCATATACAGGCCCACCACCTCATAGCCTGCTTCCTGGAGGAGAGCAGCAGTCAGCGAGGAATCGACCCCCCCGCTCATGGCCACGGCTATCTTCGGGTCACTCATTCCCTGTCTGTCCTTCCCAGCATACGGCTAATCCTGGTCCATACATCGACCTCTATAGTCTTCTTGGTCATGGTGGCATCCATCACCAGCCATCGTCCAGGGTCAGCAGCGGCCATTTGGAGAAAGCCCTGGCGCACCCGCTCGTGAAAAAGAAAACTCTCCCTCTCAATCCGATCATGGGACACAGCTTTCTTCCGCGACAGGGCCACCTCCACCGGCATGTCCAGTAGCACTATCAGGTCGGGAACCAGGTTCCGGGTAACCGTATCATTGACTGATTGCACCAGGCGCAACTCCAGGCCGCGCCCGTATCCCTGATAGGCCATAGTCGAATAGGTATAGCGGTCGCAGATGACGTTTTTCCCTTCGGCGAGAGCGGGGCCGATTACTTCCTCCAGCAACTGGGCTCGAGAAGCCGAGATGAGGAGCAGTTCGGTCATGGGGGATATGGGGATATCATTTCTCTGCTTCAGGCAGCGCCTGACCTGTTCGCCGAGACGGGTGCCTCCGGGTTCACGGGTCAGTACTGTCGGGGCATCTCCGCGCAGCATACGGCGGTGCAGAACCTTCGCCTGGGTGCTCTTGCCGCATCCCTCACATCCCTCAAAGACGATAAACAGAGCCAACACCCACCTATATACTGCGGAAAATCTCCACCCTGCGGTTGGGCTCCTTGCCCAGACTGCGGGAGGCCAACTGGGAGCGTTCGGCCACAAGGTGCTGCAAGCGGCGTACATAAGAGGTTTGCGGGTTGAGTTCCACAGATTCGGCTCCGCTCATTACCTGGCTGATGGCCTCCTCTGCCTCCTTCAGGGCACTGCTGACGGCATCGACACGCCTCTTGTTGCCTGAAGTGGACTCCAGAAACTGCCGTATCTCTCCGATGGTATTACTGCGGAGCACATATATTGGCAGACCGGCCATCTCCGCGTCCCGTATTTTCTGCGGTCGCTTGCGATAGTAGCTTTTGCTGGTTACGAAGACAGTGGCCTGAGTTAGCGAAGGGACAATGCTGACATCAATACGCTTTTCTCTGGCCGCCTGTTCTACCTTGGCCCGGTTAACTCCAAAGAGGTAGACCCTCGGGATATTGGCCTCACGGACCACATCCTTTTCCTTCGCCTCGCCGGCTTTCTTCTGGCTGACGTGCCCCACAGTCTGATCCGTGGAAAACGGCATGAACTTCTCCGTCTTCTTCTGAAGCTCACCATCCTCGCCGAGCCGCCTCACTTCTCTTACAATGGGTCGGCCTCTGAGCATGTCATCGACATTCTCCTCGACATCTGCATGAACGGCCACACTGTTATAGTCCTGGATCTCCACCACCACGTCAAAAGTGGGCGGAGCCTTCCTCTCCAGTATGGACTTCTGGGTACCTCTGCGGCGCGCCTCTTCGTCTCCCAGAGTGACCGTTTGTATGCCGCCTATCAGGTCGGAGAGGGTAGGATTGAGAATGAGATTCTCCAGAGTGTTGCCGTGCGCGGTGCCGACGAGTTGGACCCCGCGCTCCGCAATAGTGCGGGCGGCCGCTGCCTCCAGCTCAGTGCCGATCTCATCTATGACAATGGCTTCAGGCATGTGGTTCTCGACCGCCTCGATCATCACTGCGTGCTGCATGGTCGGTTTAGGCACTTGCATTCTCCTGGCATGACCTATGGCAGGATGGGGAATATCGCCATCTCCAGCGATCTCATTCGAGGTATCGACTACCACAACTCTCTTCTTGGCCTCATCAGCCAGTACCCGGGCCACCTCTCTAAGCATGGTTGTCTTTCCCACGCCAGGCTTGCCCAGCAACAGAATGTTCCTCCCTGACTGCACCAGATCCTCAATTAGTCTGACTGTGCCAAAAACGGCCCGCCCCACGCGACAGGTGAGGCCCACAATGCGTCCCTGGCGATTGCGGATGGCCGATATGCGGTGCAGCGTGCGTTCGATACCCGCACGATTGTCTTCCGTGAAAACGCCCACCCTGGCTGCCACATAGTCCAGATCCTGCTGGTCAACCTCCTTAGAGTCCACACGCACCTCGTAGCCAGGGAATCTGGCTTCAGGGGTTCTTCCCAGATCCAGCACGACCTCAAGAAGTCCAGAATAGTCTTCACGCCCCCGGAGTGGTCCTGACACGTAGGGTGGCAGGATGTCCAGAAGGCCATCCAGATCATCGATTATTTCTGTTCTCTGCATTCTTTTTTCCTCATCAGGCGCCCGCCGGCATTAGACAGGGCTCCTGTACTTTGATGGCAAACTCCCTGGCCAGTACGCAGTACTTCGACTGGTGGTTGAAGCCCCGATCTTCTAGCAGGCTGAACATGCCCACATCGTATTCAGGCGCGAGGCAGAACACATAACGCCGGTGGCTGAGATTCATCAAGCCATAGTGAATAACCGATCTCATTTCTTCAAGAGGCCTGGCCATCAGCTCGATGCGTCCGAATTCTCTGCTATCCTTGGTGACCAGCCAGCCCACGACATTCCCATCTCTCTCGAAAACCCATTCATTTCCCGGATGTCTGTCTCTGCCGGCTCTCCACTCGGCGAAAGTCAACCCTTCAACTCTACGAACCTGCGGAGGCGCGTATTTCTGATAAAGCTCAAAAACCCTGTATTCGTCGGCCGCAACCTTGCGCCTGGGGACGGACGAAATTTCTACATCTGTAATACCCGCAGAAGAGTTGTCGCTGTCGCGTCGATAGAGTCGCTCGGTTTTGTAGGGCACGAAGCCGGCTTCCACAGCAACGTCCAGAAGAGGACTCTCGAAAGTCAGGCGAAGAAAAATCCTCCTGATCTCGAGATCGTTGCCCAGTTTCCCTATGTTCTCCAGCAGAGCCAGGCAGCTCTCCCTGTCACCTTCGCGAACCAGGAGGCGGTCCACTTCCCAAGCCTGAAATCCAGAGCATATCCTCACAGAGGCCAGCCCGTGCAGACTCAGTCCTTCTGTACATACCCACGTGCACGACCTGACCCTGGGACTAAACCACTGGCCCATCAACTGAGCCAGCACGCCGAACCTAGACTCCTTTCCACCCAAGCTGTCTTTAGTCTTAGCCCGGTTGGATAGGGAATTGCCCTGGAGGAGAACATCCACCAGATCGATGGGCAAAAAGGAGCGAATCATAAGGCGCGCTCTACCAACCGCGTGTCGCCAGTAATTCCTCCTTGGGTATGCTCTTTATGTCCAGTCCGGGCATGGCGGCACGCAATCCTCTGGAGACTTCAGCTATGATTGCCGGGTCGCGGTAATGAGTAGTGGCCTTCACGATGGCCTTGGCCGTGGCAGGTGGATCGGCAGACTTAAAGATTCCTGAACCTACAAATACCCCGTCGGCCCCGAGTTGCATCATCAAAGCGGCATCAGCCGGGGTAGCGATTCCGCCAGCAGCGAAATTGACCACTGGCAGTCTGCCGGTCCGCCGGATCTCCTCTACCAGGTCAAAGGGGGCGCCTATAGACTTAGCTTCGGCCACGAGTTCTTCCTGGGGCAGGTTCATGATTTTCCGGATGCCTCCCGTGACCGCCCGCAAATGTCTCACGGCCTCAACCACGTTTCCTGTTCCTGCTTCGCCCTTGGTCCTTATCATTGCGGCCCCTTCAGCTAGGCGGCGTAGAGCCTCACCGAGGTCACGGCACCCGCAAACGAAAGGAACCTTGAAATCGTGCTTCCAGATGTGGAATGACTCGTCGGCGGGAGTCAGAACTTCCGACTCATCTACGAAGTCAACACCCAGCGACTCCAGTACCTGGGCTTCAACGAAATGCCCGATACGACACTTAGCCATCACCGGAATGCTGACAGCCTCCCGTATAGCCATAATTATGTCAGGATCGGCCATTCGGGCCACGCCTCCGGCAGCCCGGATATCCGCCGGGACCCTCTCTAGGGCCATCACGGCACAGGCCCCGGCTTCCTCCGCAATCTTGGCGTGATCCGGTGTCACCACATCCATGATGACCCCAGCCTTGAGCATCTGAGCCAGGCCGGACTTAACAGTCCACGTTCCCTTCTCCATCTAACTTCCTCCGGTTACGCCGCACAAAGCCAGAATCCTGCCGGTTCTAGTCCTTGACGCCATATCTGGCGCTCGTTCCTCTCTCGCGTTCCCACCTAATTTTATAGTTGTCATTCAGCATTATCAAGTACCGCCCCTACGGGACTGCTAGTATTCTCCGATTGTAGCCGAACTGAGAGTCACGGCTGGGCCCAGCAAGAAATTAGGAGGCCGCAGTTCGCGGCCTCCCAAGATTCTCCAGCGGTGAGTGTTTTAGGCGGCAGTCTTCATGCAGGCACGAACTCAGTGGTTGCCACCGGATAGAACCTGATCTGGAGCAACTTCGCCCCATCGTTGGTCACGTCCTGCCCGGTCAATACCAGGTCGGCAATGTCAAATATCCACTTATTCTCGTGATACTGAGCTAATCCGGCCGCCTGCATGTCGGCCTGCCACGCGGCAAACTCAGTCTCGTCAATAGTGCCGCTCAGATCGGTGTCATAGCTTTCCGGTACATCGGCGGCATCTATGACCCCATCCCCATTGTCGTCAAGAACACTGTCATAGGCCCAACCAGAGTAGGTGAACAAGCTGGTGATGTCGACTGCTTTGGATTTGCCTTTCCCCTTAGTGGCTTCGGGGTCGAATCTAACAAATCCCTGTTCTGTGGCCCCGTAGACGTTGTTTCCCACAATAAGCCCCAGCGTCATCAGGCCATCCGTATAGGAACCAAAGTCAGGATCAGACCCATTGTCGCTGTAGGCACTCAGGACCACGTTGGGTTGCAGGATGATCTGACTCGGGCACTCGCCGTCGGGACAATCAACCCCGTTGTTCGGTTTTCCCAGGATGCGGGCGAACACATAGTAGCCCTCGGCCGATATGACCGATCCGTCATCCAGCATAATGTGGGAAGGTAACTGCACCTTGGCCGTACCATCCATGCCACAGGCATCGAGGACGGTCAACTCGTATACTGAGGACTTCTTGTTGGAAACGTACTCTATGGTGGCTGTCCCATACTCAGGGATAAAGAGCGAGTTGCCGCCGTCCGTCGAATTGCAGGTGAACTTAGCGGGGTCTTTGCCATGGATGTTCAGGTTGAAGTGCATTCCGCTGGGGAAGCCATTGCTCTGGCTGATAACGTCCTGGGGTTTGGCGGCCATAGTCGGAGAAACGGCTAGCACCAGGACGATAGCCAGAATAGCCAATGATAAGACTTTCTTCATTCCACTCCTTCTTGCTCAGACTTGGACGATAGTCAGTTTGGAAATGGGAATAGTGCCTCTTGTGGAGATCCACCTCCTTCCCGAAAACAGGGGACCCGTCACCCTGCTGGCCAAGCCATGGCAATCTCGCACAGCACTGTCTCAATACAGTTCAGATATATCACGACCGTATCACTGGCACATCACAAAGTAATCCAAATTTGTAACAATGTGGCTGGTTTTCGCGTTGCGCCATCTTAAGGCAGGTGATGGTCCCTTTCGCATACGACTGGAAAACCCGTCATGTGGGGCCCGCGCTGGGGGCAGATGAACTGTGGCGACCGAACCAGCCGAGTCACGAAAGCGACGAGACCGGCCACTGGGACTCTCTCTGGCCGGCCTTCGTATCACCTTGACTTGGATGAACGTATTTGCTAATTTCATCTGGCCGGGCGATTAGCTCAGTGGTTAGAGCGCTGCGTTGACATCGCAGAGGTCACTGGTTCAAGTCCAGTATCGCCCACCATTCTACTTGCAGTAACTGTTAGATGCCTGGAAACCAATTAGCCAGATAGCCTACTTCTCCAGCAAAGCCTCCAGGGCTTTCTCTGCACGCGTTTACTCGATGAAGCTAGTGACTGGCAAATACTATTGACTTTCTGGATTTATTCAGATAGCTTCCTATTTAGGAATCAATCCATTTAGGATAATGGCTTAACGGCATATTCCCACCGAAGACGAGATCAAGGGCTATCGACGGATATGCAAAGAGCTCGGGTTGAAGCTGACCCACCAGCGTTTGCAGATATTAAACGCGCTGATGTCAGTGAGGGATCATCCCTCCGCTGAGGATGTTTTCGCTGCGGTCAAACCGAAGATTCCCAGCATTTCGTTCGATACGGTTTACCGGGCGCTGGCTCTCTTTGAACGCCATGGTGCGATTACCAAAGTACAAGACAAGACGAGATACGAGACAGAAACGAGACGGCACTGTCATATGATCTGCACGCGATGCTGTAAGATCGAGGATTTCTTCTGGCCCGAGATCGAGCAACTGCAAGTGCCGGATGAGACGGCTGGCTGGGGGAAGATCGAGCAAAGGTACTTAGAACTGCGAGGCGTTTGTCAGAAGTGTCTGGCTAAGGATGCCCAGCAATAGATGACGGAAAGTCCAGACGGGTAAGGAGTGAATACCATGAATGAAGACAACCAGTGCCCGGTAACGGGCAGAACGAGCAAGCCAGCAACCGACAGAGGCACGTCGAACCGGGACTGGTGGCCCAATCAGCTAGACCTCAAGGTCCTGCACCAGCACTCGCCGCTGTCCAACCCCATGGGTAAGGACTTCAACTACGCCAAAGACTTCAAGAGCCTCGACCTGGCGGCCGTGAAGAAGGACCTGCAGGCGCTGATGACCGACTCGCAAGACTGGTGGCCGGCGGACTTCGGCCACTACGGGCCGTTGTTCATTCGCATGGCATGGCACAGCGCCGGCACCTACCGCATGGGCGATGGCCGCGGCGGCGCCGGTGCCGGCCAACAGCGCTTCGCGCCCCTCAACAGTTGGCCGGACAACGCGAACCTCGACAAGGCGCGCCGGCTTCTTTGGCCAATCAAGCAGAAATACGGCAGAAAGATCTCCTGGGCCGACCTCATGATTCTGGCGGGCAATGTGGCCCTGGAGTCGATGGGGTTCAAGACCTTCGGCTTTGCTGGCGGTCGTACGGATGTGTGGGAGATCGACGAGGTCTACTGGGGTTCCGAGACCAAGTGGCTGGATGACGAACGCTACTCCGGTGACCGCGAGCTGGAGAACCCGCTGGCCGCCGTGCAGATGGGCTTGATCTACGTGAACCCGGAAGGTCCGAATAGCAATCCTGATCCGATCGCCTCGGGTCGCGACGTTCGCGAGACATTCGCGCGCATGGCCATGAACGACGAGGAGACCGTCGCGCTCATCGCCGGAGGACACACTTTCGGCAAATGTCATGGCGCTGGCGATCCGGCGCATGTGGGTCCAGAGCCCGAAGCGGCG
>Ga0207752_1001118_pt1 | contig 12437 bp, 12 predicted proteins | sample Pon2CUnioCityCA_6_FD_187272 | JGI IMG/M metagenome (GOLD analysis project Ga0207752, IMG submission 187272) | Marine sediment microbial community from Union City, CA, USA - Pond 2C Sediment 2 (SPAdes) | ecosystem: Environmental > Aquatic > Marine > Intertidal zone > Salt pond sediment ... | reverse complement strand
GGATTCAGACATAAATAGGGCATTTTCGACAGTTAGAGTTCCATCTGTGGAACGTTTGGCAGGGCTTTCTTTGCACGTACGAAGTGACTGCTGATATGGATGGTGGTTTGGTTAGAGAGCGCCTAGCATTTCTTTCAGGGATTCTGCTTCTTCACGTAGTTGGGCCACTTCTTCTTCTAGAGAGTTAGCTTTTGTTTCTGCCTTTTCTCTGAGTTCTTCCACTTCCGCCAGAAGGTCAGCCTTCTCGCTTTCCAGATTCGCAATTTTTTCTCGGAGGTCCCTTAAATTAGTCAAGAGGTTTCATGTCTCCATTTAATCTCTTTAACACCATTTACTTGCGGGTCTATGTTACTCAATAAATGAGTTGAAATGGAGTAAAAGGTTTTAGGTGAAATGTCACCCAAATAAAACCGCAGATGCACCCGTAACTCGTTTCTGTACCGTTGTTATCAGGTATACGCGGGAAAGCTTTAAGCAGCAATCAATGAACTTACTTAAGGGAGGATGAAGCGGATGAGGATGCGAACTTTTCTGGCATACTTTCATCTGCTGAACTTTGTGATAATGATTTTCGCGACAGTCTATGTTCTGAACAGTCTGTGGGGACAAACAGAAACGTGGAACCTAGTCCTGTACATCTACTATTTGATACTGGGACTCTCAGGTGTTGTAATCGCTTCCTGGATTGCCATAGATGGAAAACGTCTAGAACGCTACGCCGCCAATATAAGAAAAATGGAAGAGAAACTCATAGAGTTAGAAAAGAAAATCAGAATCATAAAACCGCGCAATAAAGAAAAGTAAGCACTCCCACAAATTACATCACTTTGAATATCCAGGGGTATTTTCTGCGTATCAACTCGCTTATCGAGTGGGGAGACATGATTCCTTCTTCACAGATTATTCCGTGGATGAATTCACGTCTCGTCACGTCGAAGGCAGGATTTCTTATATTCAAGCCGGATGGAGCATCTTTCCAGACTTCTTGGGGGCTTCTTTCCTCTATTGTTTCGTAATCTCCATGAACAGTTAGAGGGTCAAACTTCAGAAGCTCCGAAGCCACGTAGAAAGGCGTTCTTGCCTCCTTTGCGGCGAGGGCAACCATGCTTGTTCCAATCTTGTTTATGACATTGCCTTCAGAGGTTATGGCATCGGCTCCCACCACCACAAGGTCAACATCATTCACGAAATAGCGCACAGCAGAATCAACAATCATGGTGGTCTCTATTCCAGCATCCAACATTTCTTTCGCAGTGATTCTGCCCTGAAAAACGGGTCTCGACTCGGTGCAGACAACCTCAAACGATTTCCCCTCATTCTTAGCCTTACGTAACATGTTAGTGACTGTCGAAGAGTGACAGTGAGTAAGAACTTTTGAACCATCGGAGACTCTTTTGGAGCCCACCTCAGCAATTTTCTCCTTTGACCGCTCAAGGCTTTCTAAAAACTGGCTGGAAACCCGCGAAACCACCTCCACCAGTTCCCTGACTGACTCTTCCTCACTCTTTTCCACCGCGTGTATAACGTGGCGAATGGCGTTCCTCATTAAAGGCTCTGTTTCCCTAGAAGCAAAAAGAACTGTTTTAGCGTCCGCCAACTCCTTCAGAAACACCGCTTTATCTTTTGCATTGGATTGTTTTGCCCCCGTTTCAACAGCATTTATGGCGGCTATTGCCACATTTCTGGCGCCCTGAATCTCAAGCCGTTTTATTTTTTCTGCAGCATCTAAAACAGATTCATGCAAACATGTATCCTCCACTTAAGTGTAACACCTAAACTATAGTAAACTGTCAGTGGCTTACTTAAAAAGCTAAAATAAGCAAACAAAAAATGAAGCCTATACGTGCGGCTTATGCTTGCCGCTTTACGTGGTTTTCGATGGCTTTTATTACGCCTTCACCTTTCTCCTCGATTGCGTCGTGGCTCTGACCAATACTGTGTGGCGTGGCAATCACCCCTTCACATTTAATCAGACTATTGGTCACTTCATCTTCGAAGGGTGTTTTGGTAGAGAAAACATCTAAAGCTGCCCAAACCTTTCCAGCTCTTACCGCATCTAGCAATGCCTTTTCATTTATGATGCCGCCTCTTGCAGTGTTCACAATAAACGCGCCATCCTTCATCTTTGCTATCTCTTCTTCTCCGATAAGATCTCTAGTTTCATTGGTTAAAGGACAGTTAATGGTTATGAAATCTGATGTTCTCAGGAGCTCATCCAAGGAAACAACGGTAACATCTTCATCTTGAATGCATGGATCAGAAACAATAACTTTCATGCTCAGGGCGGAGCCTAGCCTAGCAACTTCCCGTCCTATTTTGCCGCACCCAATTATACCCAAGGTTTTCCCAGTAACTCGGCAGCCAATCAGAGACTTCTTCTTCCATTCTCCGCGCTTCATCGACCTGTCGCCTTCAACGAGGTTTGTGCAATGCGCCATGATGTATGCCATAACTCCTTGGGCAACATCATAGGATTGAGCAGGAACGTTATAGAACGTTATTTTGTTTTCGGATAGACAGCCCAAGTCGATGTGGTCAACACCATGAGTGGCTGTTATTACGCATTCAAGGCTCTTCATTGTATCAACTAATTCTTTGTTTACCTTTGTTTTGCTTCGAACAACAAGTATCGTGACTTTGTCTAAGGGCAAACTGTAATCTATGTCACTGGATTGAAACACCTTACCAAACTTGGACAGACGATCAAGGAATTCTTGACCGAAGTTGTCACAAACCAAAATCGTATGGTCGCTCATTCTGATCACACACTAACATCTACTTTTCTTAGGCAAATGCTCTTGGGAACCCCACTGATTGAAGATTGAATTGTGGCTCATGCCGAACAGCCCTTTAGCTCAGGGAAAAAACACAACGCATTATTTAAGCATTTATGGCATGTTCAAAGTTTATTCTAACGTTTCCATCCAAGGTCAACTAGCACTTTTCCTAGGGCACCCAACATAGAGTCTATGTCCGCAGATTCGATGTACCCCATGTTTCCTATCCTAAAGGTGACGTTTTGTACGCTTCCGTAACCTTTCGCAAGCTCAAACCCGTCCATGCGCATCTTTCCGTAAACATCAAGCCCATCAATCCCTGCAGAAGCATTCACGCAGTTCACTGTTGGACTCTCGTATCCGCTCTTGGGAAACATTGTTAGCCCCAGTTTCTGGATGCCTTCCCGAATCCGGCGGTTCCGTTCCGCATACAAACTAAAGAACCATTCCTTTCCTCCTTTGGACTCTATCATCTTAAGAATCGTGTTTAAGCCAGCTATCTGGGGAATAACCGAAGTCATAGGAGTCCCATGCTTTTTCTGATATTTTTGCCACACCTTGAAGTCAAAGTACCAGCCCTTATTCTCGGCAGTCTCCGACTTTTTCAGAGCATCTTCGCTTACGCTTCCCACACCCAACCCGGGAGGAACGCCGAAGCATTTCTGGGAACTCGAAAAGCAGACATCCAAGCCCCACTTGTCAACTTTGATTTCGGTTCCGCCCATGGAACTTACAGCGTCAACCAACACTAGTTTACCATGCTTTTTTGCGACTTCGGCAAGTTGTTCTAGAGGGTTTATGAGTCCCATGCTGGTTTCGTTGTGGGTTATAGAAACAGCTTCCACATCTGGGGTCTCAGACAGTTTTTGGTCCAGCAAATCGGGTAGGATGGGTTCTCCTAGCGGAACCTCGAGGGTTTCAACTTGTTTGCCGTTTGCGGTTGCTACTTCTGCGAATCGTTTACCGAAGCTTCCGCATATACAGCAGAGCAGCTTCTTGTTAACGCAATTACGTACAGAAGCTTCCATGAATCCAGTGCCTGTGCTTGAGAACAAGAAAAACTCGTTCTCTGTCTCCAAAAATCGCTGCAGCATCTCCACTGTTTCAACATGCAGCTTCTTGTATTCTTCGCTGCGGTGACTAACCATCTGCTGTCCCATCGCTTCCAGAACTTGGGGGTAGCAAGCAACAGGACCGACCGTGAACAACTTCAACTCTATCACCTACGGGTAAAACAACAAAAAGAGAATATTAAACCTTTCAGCGTCTCTGGAGAAGATGAAGAAAGTATTTTTGAAGTTTTAATGAGCAGGATGCTAAATTGTTTTTCAGGCCTCACTCAATTCGTTTCTGTACAGGAATATTGCTGGGAGTCCGCCTGTGTGGAAGAACACTACGTTGTCGTCTTTTTTGAAGTAGCCTTTCTTTATCAAGTCAATGAGCGCCACCATTGCTTTACCTGTATAGACGGGGTCTAAGAAGATTCCTTCAGTTTCAGCCACCAGTTTGAGGGCTTCAGTCACCTCTTTATTTAGCACTCCGTAGCCCTCCTTGATGTAATCGTCAAATACAGTCACTTCTTCTGGAACAATGGATAGGTCAACGTCAAGAAGTTCTGCTGAGCCATTAACCAGCTGAACTATGGTTCGGGATGCGTCAGCCTTGCTTGCAAAAACGCTTGCGCCCAGAATCTTTGTTTTGATGTCAAGCAGTTTGGCTCCCAAAATTAAGCCAGCTTGAGTTCCGCCTGTTCCGCAGGCGCAGACAACATAGTCCAAGTTTTCTCCGATTTCTTTGAATTGATTAACCAGTTCCTCCATGGCAAGGGCGTATCCGGGGACAGTGGATGGAATTGAGGCGCCAGCAGGGATGACGTAAGGCTCGTGTCCTTTCGCCCTAAACTCGTCAGCTAAACTGTTCATGAAATCTTCAACGTGTGGACCATACTCTTCTATGAAGTGAATCTCCGCGGACAGCAGCCTATCCAGCAGCAGATTCCCATCATATACTTCAGGCTCTTTTCCCACCAGAACCAACACAGGCTTAATTCCGAGGCGCCGGGCAGCAGAGGCAACCATGCAGGCACAGTTAGACTGAACCGCACCCACAGAGATAACCACATCAGCGCCTTTGTTTTTGGCATCCGCAAAAAGAAACTCCAGCTTTCGTGCCTTGTTGCCTCCAAACGCTAGGTCGGTCATGTCGTCCCTTTTAACGAAGAGTCTCGGACCCCCCAGAACCTTAGACAGGCGGACCATTTTCTGCACAGGAGTAGGAAAACCTGCAAAACACATCTTCTGTTTGCGCATTCTCTCTAAAACAGGCAATCTGCTAGATTTAACCAAACTTTTCACGCTTCTATTTGGGCTAATATAGCAACTAATTTGTGTACTACTTGAATCTGAAACTTTCGGTAAAGTATATACCAAAGATTAGTAAAAATAAACTAGAACCAAAAAACAGAAAGTTTTAATAGACAAACAAATCGTCACCGTTCAGGGAAAGATTACACGATGGCAGCAAAATCCGTCTTAGATTTCGTGGGAAACACGCCACTTATCCAACTGAACAGCCCAGAAGGCATATTCAGCACATTCAAAGCAAACCTCTACGCAAAAGTAGAATACGTTAACCCCAGCGGAAGCATCAAAGACAGAATAGCCAAATACATGATTGAACAGGCAGAAAAACGCGGCGAACTAAAAAAGGGATACACAATCGTCGAGGGAACAAGCGGCAACACCGGAATAGCCTTCAGCATGGCAGGAGCAGCCAAAGGATACAAAGTGGTAATCGTCATGTGCGAAACCATGACCGAGGAAAGACGCAACTTCATGAGAGCATATGGTGCAACAGTCGTATCAACACCAGAATGTGACGGCCTGAAAGGGGCAGTTAACAAAGCAAAGGAACTGGCTAAACAGTCAGGTTGGTGGATGCCAGCCCAGTTCGACAACTACGACAACGTGGAAGCCCACAGGATAATAATGGGCAAAGAAATCATTGAACAAGTTCCGAACGGATGGGTTGACGCCTTCGTGGCCGGAGTAGGCACAGGAGGCACCCTCATGGGAGTGGCTAAAGCCTTGAAGGAAATAAACCCCAACGTGAAGGTAGTGGCGGCTCAGCCAGCAGGCTCCCAAGAACTCACGGGCGGAAAAGCAGGCAACCATAGAATCGACGGCATCGGGGACGGATTCATCCCCAGCATCGTGGACCAATCTCTTATCGACGAGGTGATAAACGTCAACGATGAAGACGCAGTGAGCTGGAGCCGACTACTGGCAAGAGAAAAGGGACTGTTCGCAGGAATATCCTCAGGCGCTAACGTAGACGCATCTGTGCAACTTGCGAGAAAAATGAAGAAGGGACAAAACGTTGTCACCGTCTTACCTGACAGCCAAGACAGATACGCAAGCCTAGGAATCTTCACAGACAAGAAAGCAAAAGAGATTCACGTCCCCAAAACCTTTGCACCCTAAACCAACTTACCTACTTCCAGATTTCCAGAGCTACCCGCAATTCTTTGTGATTCTTAGCATAATCCTTTAGGGATACGCCTTGCAGGGTGGCATCTACGGCTTGCCTCATAGCCTTAGCTCCAGAAACGGTTCCTCCAGAGTGCCCATGAATTCCTCCTCCTGCCTGAATCACAAAATCTTTCCCAAAAAACTTCATCAAAGCGGGAACCAGACCGGGATGGAGTCCACCTGATGCAACAGGAAACACCTCATTTACACCATACATGTCGGTTCTTAGTGCCTCACAGTTCTCCGAAACTTCTTCTTGGGTCTCAGACATTTTCCCAACAACTGTGCCCACATGAAGCTGGTCCACACCAATAATTCGGGCAACTTTTGCGATAACCTTCATCGAAACTCCATGCTTAGGATTCTTTGTGAATGCTGCATGCCCGGCTCTGTGGGCATGAATCACCAAACCAAAATCCTGTTCCCGTACTGTCTGCAGCGCAGAGAACCCGCAGGTGAGAATGTCAATCATCAAGTATCTTCCACCATGGTCTTTGACAAACTGTGCTCTCTTCAACATCTCCTCTGTTTCCGAGGTGATGTTAGCCATATACACCTTCTTTTCTCCAGTTTCCTCTTCAGCGCGATCCCTCATCTCCAGAGTTGCCACAATCCTGTCTTGGAAGGGGTTGAAACGTTGACTGCTAAGGTTCTCGTCATCTTTAACAACATCACATCCGCCAGTCCAAGCGTCATAGGCTACCTTAGCGTGATCTTTCGTTTTCAATCCCAGCTTCGGCTTGATAATCGTCCCAACTAAGGGTCTATCCTTGACACCTAACAGTTCCCGGACCCCATCGATACCAAACTTGGGACCCATGAAGCTGCGGACAAGGTCTCGGGGCAAATGGATGTCTTTGAGTCTCAGATTCTTGAGTGCCCTCAATCCAAAGACGTTTCCAGCCACGCTGCTCAAGATGTTTGGCATGTTGCCTTGCTCAAACAGTTCAACTGGATAAGCTATACGGATGTTGTTTCCGTCTATACTGAACACGCGGGCGGCAAGCTTTTCCACATAAGGCTTTATTGTAGTAAGTTCTGTCCATGTTCCCACAGAACTCTCGGCAGCAACTCCTCCAGCCGCCTCTTTTAAACTGATGCCTTCCGGTTCAACGTAGAAGTCGCAGATTACATCCGTTGTTTTTGGTTTGTAAGATTGGTTAACAAAATCTACATACTTCAATTTTAATCAACAACCGTTTTTGGTGCGATTCAACCAATAATATAATTGTGACAATACTATAGGTTAACTGTTGTGGAATAACATGGAATTAAGGGTTAAGCTTCTGGGAATAAGGGCAGGCGGAAAACAGATAATAGTGATGGATGACGAATACGCGAGCCTAATGGGAATTCACTCCTCTGACAGAGTCGAGATTACCTACAAGCAACAAAATTTAATCGCCATCGCTAACGTAGCCACAGACTTTCCTAAAAAAACAGTAGGAATCTACGAAGAGGTTCAACAAAAACTGAAAGCCCAAGAAGGCGAAATGGTGCAAGTTCGACCAGCTGAAAGACCTGAATCTCTCGGATACATCCGCGACAAGATTATTGGAAGAAAACTTCTGGATTCAGAAATCAAAATGATAGTAATGGATGTGGTAGAAAGGCACCTGAGTGACATTGAGTTAGCCTCTTTTGTTACCAGCCTCTACATCCGCGGAACCAGCATGGACGAAGTGGAAGCATTAACGAAAGCGATGATAGAAACAGGGCAAACCCTAGACTTCGACAAGAAACCCATCTTGGACAAACATAGCATAGGCGGAGTGCCGGGAGACAAAACCACCTTGCTTGTGATTCCCATAGTTTCAGCCGCAGGCTTCACGATCCCCAAAACATCTTCTCGGGCAATAACATCTCCGGCGGGAACAGCAGACAGAATGGAGGTCTTGTGTCCTGTTGACCTTACATGCGATGAGATAAGGGCGGTTGTGAAAAAAGCTAATGCCTGTCTCATTTGGGGCGGAGCACTTGAACTCGCTCCGGCGGACGACCTTTTCATCCAAGTTGAGTATCCGCTCTCCATTGACCCTCTTCTTTTGCCGTCAATCATGAGTAAAAAGAAGGCTATAGGTGCAGACTATGTGGTGATAGACATACCTACGGGTAGAGGCGCAAAAATCAAGACTATCGGAGAAGCCCAAGCTCTAGCCCAAGAGTTCATAGAATTAGGCAAAAGATTGGACATGAATATTCAGTGCGCAGTGACTTTTGGTGAACAGCCCATCGGATATGCCATAGGACCAGCTCTTGAAGCAAGGGAGGCACTTTCAACTCTGATGGGTAAAGGCCCCATAGACTTGGTGAATAAGGCTGCTAGTCTAGCAGGTTTACTGTTTGAAATGATGGGAGCCAAAGATGGCACGCAAAAAGCAAAAGATATCCTAGAATCAGGTGAAGCCGAGAAAAAGTTCAGAGAGATAATTGCTGCTCAAGGCGGCGACGCTGATGTGAAACCTGAGGACATAGAGGTTGGAAACGAAAAAGTGAAGATTCGTGCAGAGGAGAAGGGAAGAATTCATTGGATAAACAACAGGGCTATAGCGCAGATAGCCAGAACTGCAGGGGCACCTAAAACTAAGTCTGCAGGCGTTTTGCTGAACAAGAAACTTGGAGACAAAGTTACAAAAGGAGAAATACTGTACACAATCTTTTCTGGAAGTACACAAAGACTCGAGTCATCGGTTCAGTTAGCTGAGAACCTTGACCCCATAGGAATAACTGAGAAGTTTGGCGAAAAAATGCTGATTGACCGCATCCCAACCAAGAAGATTTCCCACGAGAAACCATTCATTCTGGAAAGATAAACAACTCGGAGTTAGGAGTAGAATTAGGATGATTAAAGCGGTCATCTTTGACTGGGACGGAACCCTCGCGGACACTAAGAAGGCGGTAGTAAAATCCTTCCAGAAAGTCCTGAGTGAAGCTGGCTGCAGGGTTAGTGACGAGTTTATAGAGAGGCGGATAGGCATCGGAACAAAGAAGACAATCATAGAAGCCTTCAGAGAATGCCACATGAGACTGGACGTTTCGACACTGGAAAAGCTCGCTAAAGAAAAAATCCGGATTCAAGCAGAACTCACAGACATTGTAAACCTCCTTGAGGGAGCCACTGAACTTTTGGAGACGCTGCAGGAAAGAACAAAAATTGCTTTAGCAACAATGAGCAACAGAAAAGTTGTTGACAAGCTACTGCCGGAGAAGAGGATTGAAGGATATTTTGATGTTGTAGTCACGGCGGATGATATTGCCAAGCCGAAACCTGACCCTGAAGTTTTTCTTGTTTCTGCAGCGAAATTAGGGGTTAAGCCGGAAGATTGTGTAGTTGTAGAGGATTCCGTTTTTGGGGTAAGAGCTGCTAAAGAGGCAGGGATGAAGTGTATAGCTGTGTCTTCGGGAGTCTACAGTAGGGGAGAACTTGAGGAAGAGAAAGCAGATTTGACTATTGATTCTCTTGTTGAAAAAGAGAGGGTTCTGAGTTTCGTTTTTGGCAATTGAGCAGTTATTGATGTCAGCGGGTTATTGGGCTGCTGATTTGTTATATTGCCACTCAATATGACATACGTCATTCTTATATAGATTGGAGCAGCAAGAATAGGGTGGGTGAAAGGAAACATTGGTTCTTCCCTGCGAAGTTGCAGTTAAATCGGTGATTCCAGCCATTCGGTCAGCCATAGCAAGGGAACTGACGGAATCTTATGGACTCAAACAAACAGAGGTGGCTGAACTGCTAGGTGTCACTCAAACTGCCGTGAGCAAATACACAAGCCACTGTAGAGGCGCAATTTTCGAGGTTACAGATGTTGAGGGCGTTCAGCCAATCCTCAAGGAAACAGTTTCTTTGTTAGCTAATGGCGATATTGACAAGTATAAGCTTGCAGAAAAGCTGTGTGCGGTCTGCGGAATAATCAGACAGAGCGGACTGATGTGTATACTATGCAGGGTCTCCGACCCAGACATAGACAACAACAGATGTATAGTCTGCAGCCTAAAAGGCAATACTAAATGAAAATACAACCCAAGAAGTGCAGTAGGCTAATTAGTTTTTAACAGCGATAGGCGAGTTAGCTCGTTTCTTTCGCGGCTTTCTTTGCGGCTTTTTTCACAGTTTTTTTCTCTGGTTTCTTCTCGGTCTTAGCGGTTTTCTTTTTGGCTTTCTTTTTTGGCTTCGTTGTCTTTGTTTTTGTTGTGTTCTTTTTCTTCTTTGTCTTCGTTTTGGGTTTCTTTTTTGCTTCTGCAGGAGCTCCGGGTTTTTTGAAGGTTTCAACAAATTTGACTGTTGTTATTGCCGGTAGAAAACGTTGTATGTCTAGGGCGATGCCTCTTTTTGCCAGTTGTATTCCCTCAACGTAGAGGGCTTCATCAGGCATATCCATTGTAACGTTTGCTTTTCCAACTTTGAAGTTGAACTTCTCATCCTCAACCGCAGGTATTCGACGATGTACAAGAGCAGAAATTTTTTCCTTGTCCGTTTTAAGTTTCTTTTTGACAGTAACTTCGTAGACCAATGTTTTTCCAGCCAAAGGCGGATTGAAGTCAAGTGTCACTCGCCCAGACCCTACGGTTCGTACGGTTGCGAGCCTCTTGTCGTATTCGATCTGTGCCCCCATTTTAGGGGTTATTCCTCGGGCTGCCAGCCGCCGGAGGGGAACAAGCTTCACTTTTTCTGGGTCCCGTTGTCCAAATGCTTTCTCTGGCGAAATTTCAACAGATTCTTTTTTCTTGAGTTTGAATGTACTGAGGGCTTCGTCTAGGGCTTTTAGCACCCATCCTTCTCCGACGACTACGAGTCTTGGCTCGTAGATTTCTCCCTCTTTGTAGAGTTTGTTCTCTTTCGCAGTTTCTTCGGAGGTGGTGTCGAAAACCTCTCCTGTCTCCTTAACTTTGCCGGTGTAATCAACAATAATGAAGTCACTCTCTTTAATTGGCACACATATCCTTCCTTAATTATTAGACTTCTCTGCTGATTTCTAGCCTCCAGCAGCATTCATAAAGGTTACGTATCCTCTAAACCAAGCACACAACAAATGAAATGAAGAGTTAGCTTAAATTTGCCAATTAAGCTTGGCATTTTAGTGGAATTAAAGTCTGAAAATGTTGCATCACTGGTTAAGGTTATTATATACAAGAAAAAAGGATAAAGAAAGGGTTAGGATTTGGAAAAAAGAACGATGATTGTTTACATGCCAGTAGTTTCGTTTGTTTCTTCGATAGTCAATTCTTCGTCGTCTGCGACCTCTTCTTCCATCGGAACTTCTTCTTCAGTTATAGCTTCTTCACTATCTGCTTCGGCTGCATTCTCTTCAATAGATTGATCTTCCACGACGTCTTCAGAAGATGCCTCTTCCGCAACCGATACCTCTTCTATCTGTGATTCAGACACTGTTTCAGCATCGGTTACTTCTTCAGTGGAAGGCACTTCGTCAGTATCTTCGGTGGTTATCTCAACAGCTTCTTCGGATATTCCAGCATCCACTGTCTCTTCAGCTTCTTCGATTGTTGGCTCTTCAAACATTGGTTCAACTTCGATTTCCTCTTCAGCAGTCGCTTCAACAGCAGTTTCCGGAGCTTCAACAGAAGGACCAGCTGTCTCCTCAACAGCCTCCTCAACATCGCCCTCAACATCTAGAGCCTCGGGAGCTTCAGGAGCCTCTAAGGTCTCTTCAGCAGCTTCCTCAACGGGCGTCTCCACCGAAACCTCGACAGCCTCAACGATTTCTTCAACTGATTCTTCAACAGACACTTCAGCGTCTTCAACTGAAGCCTCCACAGCGTCTTCAATAGTTTCCTCGACAGTATCTTCAACTGGAGCCTCAGGAACTTCAACAGCTTCCTCAACTTCAACTTCAGGAGCTTCAATGGGCACATCAACAGACGGTTCGATAGCAGCTTCAGCTTGATCATCAAGTTGTGTTTCGACTGGAGCTTGAGGAGCCTCAGTCACAGATTCGGTTGGAGTCTCGGGAGCTTCAGGAGTTTCAGGAGCTTCTAGTGTCTCCTCTTCAGTGGGAGTTTCAACAGAAGGGGTAATTGCGTCTTCAGTTGCTTCCTCAACAGGAGTCTCCACCGGAACCTCAGTAGCCTCAACGATTTCTTCAACAGACACTTCAGCGTCTTCAACTGA
>Ga0207752_1001117_pt1 | contig 12445 bp, 9 predicted proteins | sample Pon2CUnioCityCA_6_FD_187272 | JGI IMG/M metagenome (GOLD analysis project Ga0207752, IMG submission 187272) | Marine sediment microbial community from Union City, CA, USA - Pond 2C Sediment 2 (SPAdes) | ecosystem: Environmental > Aquatic > Marine > Intertidal zone > Salt pond sediment ... | reverse complement strand
GGAAGTGCGCGAGGTGGTGGTTGTGGGCATTGCCAACCGGCCGGTGGCCTTTGTCCAGCTCAAAGAAGAGGCGGACGTGCCCGCCCGCTCGATCATCGCCTACGCCCGCCGCCGCCTGCCGCCGGACCAGGTGCCCCGCCACGTCGTCTTCGTCAAGGATTTTCCCCGCACCCTGATCGGCAAGGTGCTCCGCCGGGAGCTGGTCAGCCAGTATGCGCGCGAAATCGAAGCCACGGCCGGCACCGTCGGCGAGCATCTCCCCGGTCTCGACGGCGACTGATCTTTTCGTTATTCTGTACCGGTAGAGCGGCAAACAGCAACTGCCGCTCACCGACCACTGACCACTAACCACGAACCACTAACCACTGTAACGGAGGCTTTCCATGACTAACCTGCCAATCACGCGCATGACCCTTTACAAACACGGCGTCGGCTACTTCGAGCGCCGGGCCCGGCTGGAGGGAGAGGAAGTTTCCCTCTCCTTCCGGGTCGAGGAGATGAACGATCTGCTCAAAAGCCTGACGGTGATTGACTGGGGCGAGGGGCAGGTGCTGGGCATCGACTACGCCACGCCCCAGAGCCGGGAGGAGCGCCTCGCCGGCAACTCGATCCGCCTGGGCGACACGCGCAGCCTGCGCGACCTGCTTGCCGGCCTGCGCGGGCGCAACATTCGCCTTTTGCTGGACCAGGAGGAGGCGCTGGCCGGCACCCTCCTGGGCCTGGACGAACTGCCGGAGGAGCAACCCCTGGGCGATTCGCTGGTTTCCCTCCTCCTCTCTGAGAGCCCAGGAGCCGGGACGTCGGTCGAATCCGACGAAGTGCGCGCCGTGCCCCTGAAGCGCCTGCATGGCGTCGAGATTCTCAGCGAACAGGCTGCCGGCGATCTCCGTTTCTTCCTCCAGACCGCCCTCAGCCAGGACGATTTTCGCCAGGTGACCATTCGCCTCTCGCCGGGCGACCATGACCTCAGCGTCGGCTACGTTGCCCCGGCACCCACCTGGCGCGTCAGCTACCGGCTGGTGGCCGGCCCCGAAGCGGAAGAAGCGCTCTTGCTGGGCTGGGGTATCTTCGACAACCGCCTGGAAGAGGATCTGGAAGAGATTTCCCTCTCTCTCGTCGCCGGAATGCCCATCTCCTTTATCTATGACCTTTACACGCCCTTCACCCCCGAACGGCCGGAGGTCGAAGAGGAGGCCCGTGTTGCCGCCGCGCCCGTCGATTTTGCCGGCGCCGTGCCCGAGGCTGAGGAAGTTGAGGATCGTAGGCTGCGCGCTGCCCGGCCGCAAGAGATGGCGGCGATGGCCGCACCGGCGCCTGCCGCCCGCCGCCGCATGTCCCGCAAGGAGCTGCGCGAGGCGGCGCCGGTCACCACCAGCGGCGAAGATCTGGGCGAGCTCTTCCAATACAATATCGGCACTCCGGTCACCGTCGGTCGTGGCCACTCGGCGATGGTGCCCATCGTCTCCGGCGACCTCGCCTACCACAAGGAACTTCTCTACAACGGCGCCAAGCTGCCCACCCACCCGGTGGCCAGCCTGCGTCTGGACAATACCAGCGGCCTGACCCTGGAACGGGGACCGGTGACCGTGATTGAGGACGGCGATTACGTGGGCGAGGCGATTTTGCCCTTCACCGCTGCCGGTGCCGAATTCCTGGTGCCCTACGCCGTCGAACTGAACGTGCGCGTCCGCGAAGAGGGCGGCAGCCGGCGGGAGATTCGCGGCCTGAGCATCAGCGGCGCTTACCTGGTCGTGGAAGAGTGGGATATCCGCTGGCGCGAATACCAGCTAAATAACAGCGCCGGTCGCTCGCTCTCCATCCTCGTCGAGCATCCACGTTCGGCCCGCTATGACCTCTTTGACACACCGGAACCGGCCGAAAAAAGCGACGAGCATTTCCGCTTTGCGGTCGAGCTTCCCGCCCGCGGCGAGCGCACCCTGCGCGTCGGCGAGCGCCGCCTGCTCAGCCGCCGCGAACAGCTTGAGCGCCAGTCCTACGTCCAGCTCAGCCACTATCTGCGCGACGGGCTGCTGGACCCGGATACCCACGCCCGGCTGGAGGAGCTACTGCGTCTCTGGGAGCAAATCCAGGAGCAGCAGCGGCGCCTCCAGGAAATAGAGCAGGAGCGTCAGAAGGTTTACCAGATGCAGAAGCAGATCCAGGGCAACATGGGCGCCCTCTCCCAGACCGGCCGTGAGGGCACCCTGCGCACCCGCTACGTCAACCAGCTAGAGGAGAGCGAAGAGCAGTTGCAGGCGCTGGCCCGCGAAGAGGAGGCAGTGCAGGAGGAGATTGAGCGGCTGGAAGCGGAAGTCAAGGAGCGGATCCGCCGCCTGAACCAGTGAGACACCCCGGGAACCGCGTTCCTTCGCCGCCACGCCGTCAAGAAAGCTACGTTGCCTTCACCTGCTCCGCGGCTGCGCAGGCACCGTTGGTGGAACGCGGTTCTTTCACTCCCAGCCGATGCTCACAATCTCCGGCGCCACCACCCGCACCGCCCGTCCCTGCCAGGAGAAGGTCTCCCCCGGCGCCAGCGTGGCCAGCCTTTCCTGCCACCGGCACACCAGGTTCTCTGCCATATCCGAGGTCGCCAGGGCCCGCAGCCAGCCGCCGGTCCGGCACCACTGGTTCGCGTGAACGTATGCCGGCCGCTCCGCCTCGAAATAGCCGGCAAAATCGGGGATGCCGCTCTCCGGGTCGAAGTACGGCAGGATTTCGCTGGAGGTACGCCCGTCCAGGCTGAGCACCGTCACCCGCTCGTCCACGAAGTAACGCAACTGCACCTCGGTCACGGCGATACGCGTCGCGCCCTCCGCTCCCAAGGCAGCCAGTAGGGTCTCTGTCGCCACCTGCCGCTGCGCCGGCGCCCGGACCAGGTCGTCCAGGTTATAGGAGAAATATTGGCGGTTGGCCGGCCCGTAAATCACGTTGAGCACCGGCCCCGAGCCGAAGCGCCCGCTCACCGTGCGCCGGTAATAGTCGAGGGCGCCCGTGCCCACCATGAACACTATCGCCCCCACTAGGGCCAGCGACGCCAGGGCCCGGCTGTACCCGGCCAGCAGCGGCCACAGCATCTGCCAGCCCGCCACCCCCAGCAGGAAAAAGAAGGGGAAAATCGGCAGAAAATAGCGCCCGAACGCTTCCGCCCCCACGCCAAAGGTGTAGAATAACACCCCGCCCGCCACCAGCACCATCGCGGTCGTCATTGCGAACCGATCCGTTCGTAGTGACGGCTTCAGCCGTCCAGGCCCCAGCCATCCCCCTAGAACGACCGCCACCCCCACACTCAACGGCAAAAACGCCGTTCCCAGCGAGACCATCGTCTTCGGGTGCAGGTACAACACCCCCGGCAGCAGCGCCAGCGCCCCCTGCCGCCCGCTGTAGAGCCGGGCCAGGGAAGAATCGGTAACCAGTTGCCCCGTGTACCGGTATTGCAGGGCATACCAGGGCACATTCACCAGCACGGCTACCAGGGCCACCACCCCTGCTTCCCCCAGCAGCCGTCCCAGGGAATGCCCCTCCCGCCGGCGCCGGAGGAAGAAGAGGAACAGGACCAGCGCGCCGAACAACCCGCCGTCCGGCCGGGTCAGGATCATCCATCCCCACAGCAATCCCAGCAATGCCATCCGGCCGGGCGTCACCTCTGTCCGGTAACGGGCGGCCAGCCGGAAGAGCACTAACAGTTGCAGCGCCGACAGCACGTTTTCCAATCCCCCCAGCGCGTTGGCCACAATCGTCGTGTGCCCCAGCCAGAGGAAGGCCAGCGCCCAGGCCCCGCCCCTCCCCGGGAACCGCGTTCCTTTGCCCGCTACTCCAGGAGGTGACGCCTTCGCATCCGCCGGCACCATTCTATCCTGCGGATCCTCGGAGGAACGCGGTTCCTTAACCAACTCACTCCTCACCAGCAGATAGCCGCTCCCCAGCCACAACAGCACCACCACCCCTTTTAACAGCAGCGGCGCAAAGCGGCCGGCCCCCAGGAAGAAACCGGTGAGCATCACCGTCCAGAAGGGGCTGGTAGAGGCCACCACCATTTCCCCGCCGGGATTGTAGCGAAAGGGTTCCCCATCCGCGAACCGTTCTGCCACCGCCAGGTGCACCTGGGCATCCCCTGCCAGGTGAAAGAGGAAGGGGAAGGCCACAGCCCCCGCTGCCAGGAGCAGCAGGCGGGACAATACAGGCCGGCGGTTGCCCTTCATTCCGGTCCTAGCTCCGCAGGTAGGAAGCGCCGTTAACGTCGATAATCGTGCCCGTCATAAACTCTGCTCCCTCCGAGGCCAGGAAAAGCACGGCATAGGCCACTTCCTCCGGCCGGGCCACTCGCTTCAACGGGCTCTGGCCGCGGATGGCGACCCCGCTTTCCCCCTGCAGGTGCTCGCTCGCCATATCCGTCTCCACGAAGCCCGGCGCGACCACGCCCACGAAGATGTTGTGCGGCGCCAGGTACTTGGCCAGGGACTGGCTCATCGCATTCATCCCCCCTTTGCTGGCTCCATAAGCCGGCCCTTCCGGCTCGCCCCGGAAGGCGCCGCGCGAGGAAACGTTGACGATGCGCCCGCCGCCCTGCGTCATCATCTGCCGGGCCGCGCAGTAGCTGGCGTTCGCCGCACCGATCAGGTTGGTATCGATCACCCGGCGCCAGCTCGCCTGCCACGCCTCGTAGCCCGTGTCCGCCACCGGGTGCTCTTCGTATATTCCGGCATTGTTCACCAGGATGTCCAGCCGCCCCAGTTCGGCCACGACCGCCGCCACCATCGCCGCCACGGCCTCTGCATCCTTCACGTCCGCCTGGACGACCATATGGCCCTTGCCGGCCATCTTCGTCACCGTTTCCTCTGCCGCTGCCCGGTTCTGATTATAATGCACCGCGACTCTTGCCCCCTGTTCCGCGAACTGGACCGCGATCGCCTCGCCAATCCCCCGCGACGCCCCGGTCACCAGCACGACTTTATCCGTAAAATCTAACATTCGCCTCCTCCAATCCAATGATCTGTACTGCGGCCTCTAGCCCAGGAGTTTATACTTGACTTTGCGTCTTATGCCGAATTGCCGGCCGTACTTTGCAATCAACTGAACGACGGTGGAATCGGGAAGGCCATTACCCAATTATTGCCGATCTTTCCTTTGGGTGATACGGTTATACGGTGATCTGGAGACAGGGGTACGCGGGACCTGATCCCCAATCCCCGATCCCCAACCAACCGACTAACCTGGAGTGAGCAATGCAAGCAGAACGCCCAGATTTAAGCGAGGTGCCGGAAGCGGTGCGGGCCTACGTCGAAGCCCTGGAAGCCGAGCTGGCCCGGCTGCAGGCGCCCGCCCCGGCACCCACCGCTGCCGCGCCCCCCGTCGAAGCCGAACCGCCGACGACGCTGCAGGTGATTACCATCAGCCATCAGGGCCGGGCCAAGCGGACCGCCCGCCACTACTACAGCCCCCAGCGCCGGGGCGGCATGGGCGTATTTGACCTGGAGCTGCCGGAGCCTGACCGGCCGGCCGTGTTGCTCGTCGCCGATGTGGAAGACACGCTGCTCCTCTTCTCCGACCAGGGGCGGGCCTTTCGCCTGCCGGTTGCCACCCTGCCGGAGGGAGATGTGCGTGCCCGCGGCCTGCAGCTCGGCAGCCGGCTGCCCCTCCGCCAGGGCGAGCGCATTGTGGCTGCCCTGCCTGCCGCCGGCGGCGTCTACGTCGCGCTGCTCAGCGAGCGCGGCTGGGTGCGCCGCGTGCGCAGCAGCTTCTTCACCGGCAGCATGGTGCCCGGCCTCTCCTTCCACGACGTGGCGCAGGGGGGGCCGCTGGTGGCCGCCTGCTGGACCCGGGGGCAGGGCGATCTCTTTCTCGCCACCCGCCAGGGACAGGCGATCCGCTTCGACGAGACCCAGGTCAGTGGCCGCCAGGGCCGGCTGGGCCTGCGCGTGGCCCGCGACGATGCTGCCGTGGCCGTGGCCGCCGTCGACGAAGCCAGTGGCGTCTTTCTCCTGAGTGAGGACGGCAAAGGCACCATCCGTCTCATGTCCGGCTTCCGGGCCAACAAAGCGCCCGGCGCTACCGGCAAGCTTGCCCTGAAAACCGGTCGCCTCGTCGGCGCCGTCACCGCCGGCGAAGACGATCACCTCTTCGTCATCTCCAACCTGAGTAAAATCATCCGCTTTGCCGCCGCCGAAATCCCGCCCAAAGAAGGGGTGGTGCAGGGCGTCAACGTTGTCAGCCTCCGTGCCGACGAAGCTGCCGCCGTCGCCGTTTCCCCGGCAGTGCACGAATGAAACCGATACCAGAGAAACCCGCACCTCAATTCGCAATCTCCAATCGCTAATCTCCACTCCCCCACGATATGAGTGAACAGGCAAACGACGGAACCCCCAATCCCCAATCACCAACCCCCAACCCCCGGCTCGCGGACCTCCGCGCGCGCATGCTCGCCTGCCGCCGCTGCCTGGAAGCCGGCTACACCATCACGCCCCCGGCCGTAGCCAGCGGCCCGGCCACGGCGCAGGTAATGGTCATCGGCCAGGCGCCCGGCATCACCGAACAGGAGACCGGCCGGCCGATGAACGCCGGCAGCGGGCGCCGCCTCTTCACCTGGCTGGGCGAGGCCGGCTGGGACGAGGACGACTTTCGCGCCCGCCACTACATGACCGCCGTCACCCGCTGCTATCCGGGACGCCACGACGCCGGCCGCGGCGATCGCGTCCCCACCCGCGAAGAGCAGGCGCTATGCCGCCCCTTCCTCGAGGAAGAGATTACCCTGGTCAATCCTCGCCTGATCATCCCCGTCGGCGGGCTGGCCATCAAGCTCTTCTACCCCTCCCGCACCCGCCTCAAAGACGTCGTCGGCACCGTCGCCTACTTCCCCCCTTCCGCCCTCGCCGATCCCGTCAACTTCAACCTCGACGACGCCGTCCAACTGGAAGCCTTCGACGCGGAACGGGATCCGGCCGGGCGCTGGCTCGTGCCCCTGCCCCATCCCTCCGGTGCCAGCATCTGGCCCAACCGCCCCCAGAACAAAGCCCTCATCGCCCGCGCCGTCGAAATCCTCGCCGCCATCCGCCAGGCCCGCGACCTCTAAGCAGCCGTCCCCGTTTGTAGTAACGGCTTTAGCCGTCCCCATTCGTACTCCGGCTAGGCTCCTCCCGCCACCCAATACACCATATAAATCGCATCATAGAATTCAGTCCCGACCTTAAACGCATGCTTTTCCCGCCCGAATTCCTCAAACCCGCAAGCCTCGTACAGGGCAATAGCCGCTTTGCTCGCCACACTCACGCCCAGGTTCACCTGCCGCAGACCCAGTTCCCGGGCTCGGGCCAGGGCCGCTTCCATCAGCGCCCGCCCCGCCCCCTGCCCCCTGTACTCGGGCCGCACATACACCGCGTAGATGGTGCCTTTGTGCCCGGTCTTCTCCCGCCTCTCCCAGCGCAGCATCGTCACCCCCGCCAGCCGTCCCTCGTCGTCGAAGGCACCGAAGGTGTGGTTTTGTTCATCGCCCAGACGCTTCCTGAATACGTCCAGCGGCCGGGCGGCCACTTCCGCATAGCTTGCACCGAAAGCGGCCGGGCTCTCCTTCAGGCCCAAGAGCCGGAGTTCGCGGTAAATGGTGGCATCGGCCTCGCTTAATTGTCTGATTTTCATAGTTCTAAAAGGTAGTTCTGCATCTGTCAGGCGGTTTGCTTGGCGCAACTGGGGCCTTGCTACGCCAGTACCGCACCCTCCAGGTTGAGATCGTAGCGGTTGGAGGGGTCCAACCCATCCACCTTGATCGGTACCTCGGCAGAAACGAATAAGTGCCTTTCAATGGAACTTGTGCGATTGCCGCTTCCGACCACTACCGACCGGCCCCACGAGCTCATCTCCAGCCGTCCGGAATCAGCCGTTATCGTCGCCCTCATCCAGGTCGTTGCCGTCGTCTTGTAATGATGGGGGCTGCCGGCGCCGGCGATGAATTCATTTACCGGATCGATAAGCACTTCCCACGCATAGGGTGGCTCGGCGCCCACCACATCAAGTTCTACGCTGACCGCGGGATTGGCGGTAGCAATTTCCCTTACATCTTCCGCCGGCTCCGCCTCCTGCAGTTTCTGTTGCGCCCGGTAGCGCTCCACATCCTCAATGGGGCTGACCCGGAAGGCAAAGCTCGCCTCCTCGAGGTACCTGGCGACTGCTTCTTCGTAGCCGGAGACCCGCAGCCGGAGGGCGTGCCCCTCGTCGTCCTCAATAAGTGTGACGGACGATACGTAGGGTTTGGGTTTGGGTAGCGCCGCCCCCTCATACCAGGTCAGATCACCATACTTGTCCCGTCTTTCTCTAGCCATTTTCTCGATTCTCCTTATCAATTCTCACTGACACAACGTATGCCATAAGTCTGCTCCGGGAAGTGTCCGTCCGCCACAGATTCCAGGTCCGAAAGTAGCCAGTTACCGCCGCGTACCACCAGGAAGTGGTCAAAGGAAAGGGTATCCGCTTCTTCGTCCCAGGTCGCCTCCGGACCGGTGTCGTACGTACGGGTCCATTCAGAGACATTGCGATGGAGGTGGATAACGCCCGTCGCGGACACGTCTGCCGGGATCACCGGTAAGATTTCGCGTGCCGCTATCGCCGGGGCATCGCTAGCCTTCAGAGCCGCCTCCCACTCACGGTCAGTCGGCAGGTGGCGCCCGATCCAGGTACAGAAATCCGCGGCCTGTAACGCGTTTACGCCCTCTACGGGATAGCCGGCATAGCCCTCGTCGTAATAGCGCTCACTCTGGATCGGTTCGCTGCAGGCGCCCGCCCTCACGCACAATTCATAGCGGGCATTGGAGACCTCGTACTTCTCCATGGCAAACGACCCCAGCGGCACCAGTTCGCTCTGGCGCAGCGCCTGCTGGCGCCAGAGGAATTCGCGCACCGGATTCACGGCCAGGAGGAGGGCGATCAGGGAAACAATTGCCAGAAACGCCCGCGTGCGCAGCCCGAGTTGGCGCTGCGTGGCCAGCTCTCGCTCCAGGCGCCGGGTTTCCGCCTGCCTTTCTTGCTCCAGGCGCGCCCGGCTGTGCTGCAGCAATGTTTGCACCTCTGGAGCCAGGGTGTCCGGTTCCAGGGATGCTTCGATGAATAACAGCCGCTCTTCAGGGATCAGCATCTCCTGCTGTGGCCCGCTCTCTTGCCACACCCAGGCGTCGTACGCCAGCATCTCCCGGGCCACCTTGCGCCGTTGCCTTTCCGGGTCCAGCTCGATTTCCGCCAGGAGCAGGTCATGGGTGAGTTCGTAGAGCAGGTCGTCATCCGTGTCTCGCGACGTGCGCAAGAGCCGGCTGTCTACCAGCCGGTCCAGGACGGCGATGAGCGCGGCCGGCCGGTCCGGCCGGATCTCCGCCAGCAGCTCTTGTTGGCTCTTAATGGCCCGCGTCTGCCGCGCTGTCACCAATGCCTCCAATACATGCCGGGCCAGCTCCCGTCCCGCTGCGTCCATATCTCGTTGCAGCACCCGCCCCAGATGGCCGGTAAGGATCCCGCCCGCGCCGGCAGCCCCCCGGCCGCGCGGCTGCTGGTACAGGGCGTGCGTGATCTGCCGGGCGCCCGCTCCCTTTTCCGCATAGAGCGTGTGGCACACGAGCTGCACGTGGGCCGGCAACACGCCCGCTTCCTCCTGGTGCAGGTCGTCCAGAATCGTCTGGACCAGCCCTTCTTCGTAGCTCACACCTTTACGCGCGGCCGGCTCCGTTACGACTTCCCGCGCCTCTTCGACGCGGAAGGTGGGCAGGAAGTAGGCATTGTCAAAGGGCCGCAGTGGGGCAAAGAGGCGCAGATCGGCGAAACTTTCCTTGCGGAGCGCCAGCACCCACCACACCGGCAGGTCACTTTCGCAACACGCCTGGAGTTCGGCCGCAAAGCTGTGCTGCTCATCAACCGGCAGCTCGCCGAAGAACTCCTCGAACTGATCGACGAAGACGTACAGATTGCGCCGGCCCAGATAGTGAGTCACCCGTTGCAGAAAGCCATGCAACGACATCCGCTCCTCGCGAAAGCGGGCCAGCTCCGGCTGGGTCTCGTAGTCGGGTAAAATGGACCGCCTCAGCGCCCTGTCCGGGCGTTGCCGGTAGGGACGGAGGTAGAGGGGAAAATCGCCCTGAGCCAGGAGACGCGAGGCCAGCCCGGCCTGGAGGAGCGAACTCTTGCCGGAGCCGGAATCGGAGTAAAGGATTGTCAGCCGTTGGCTGTGTAGCCGCTCGCGCATGGCGGCAATCGCCTCAGCCCGCCCATAGAAGAAAGGCGCGTCCTCCAGCCGGTAGTCGGACAGGGCCTTGTAGGGATTGTCCTGCTCCCCGGCGGGAACACGTTCCGGCAGGCTGGTGTAGCGTACCACCTTTTCCTGGATCGCCAGGGCCAGCACGCTTTCGGCGAAGTGGCGCGCCTTCTCCATCTCTTCGATGGCGGAGAGCGCCTGCTCGATGTGCCGGACGATCACCTGCGCCCCTGCGCCCATGGCCACGTAGCTTGCGGAGACATCGCCCACGGTGATCGCATCGCGACCGACGAAGTCACCGCCGCCGGTGTCTACAGAGCCGGACACAGCGGCCCCGCCGGCCGTTTGTAGCTCGTTGCTCATCTGCTACTTACCGTCCTCTGGCCGGCCTCCCGGTATTGGGAGGCCGGGTCTCGCCTGCGCGCTTGCCGTCGTGAGCTGCGCCGGTGAGGGGAGCCATCGGGATATTGATGGCAATTGGGGTGGGGTCAGGCAGCGCTATGATCCTCCAGGATCATACCATACCGGCCGGCGCCCTGTTGTTAAGCGCTTAACAGCAGGGAATCGCGTTCTTTCTGCGCCGTTCCTGCCCGAGCGATGGATCCCATTCACCTGCAGCTACGCAGTAGTTACCGTCCCGGGAACGCGCTTCCGCCTGAGAAGTGGCTTTGAGTTTCCCCGCCGGCTTGCCCCCCGCGCCCGTTTGGCTATCATAGCCCCATGCGACGTCTCTTCTTCAGTCTCGTATTTCTGTGGCTGCTGTTGGGGCCGGGAGCAGCGGAGCCCGCAACCGCTCAAGGCGGTTCGGCTGCCGAAATCTTGCAACTGGTCAACCAATATCGGGCACAACATGGGCTGCCCCCCTACCAGTATAACGGCACCCTGGCCCTGGCCGCCCAGAACCAGGCTGTCTGGATGGCCAATAATGTTGCCTACAGCCACACCCAGACCAACGGCTCTACCCCCCAGACCCGGGCCAATGCCGTCGGCTACAACGGCTACGTTTCTGAGATCATCGTCGGCGGTTCCAACATGACGCCCAGCCGGGGCCTCATCTGGTGGCAGAACAGCGCCCTCCACAACTCGATGATGCTCTCCAACCGTTACAGCGAGGCCGGCCCGGCCGTGGCCAGCAACGGCCGGGAGAATATGTACGTGATCGTCATCGGCCGCCCGTCCAACCGCCAGGTGTCGCCGGCCAGCTCCACCGAACCGCAGACCGAACCGTTGATCATCACCCCCATCACCCTGGCCACGCCCCGGGAAGACGGGGCCATCGTCCACACAGTGCTCGACGGGCAGGCCCTCTGGCAGATCGCCGCCCACTATGAGGTTGACCTGGCCCACCTCTACCTGATTAACAATTTGAGCGAAGACAGCTTCCTGCAGCCGGGGGATGAGGTCATGGTCCGCCTGCCTGACGGCGCGACCCCGCCCCCGACGCCCACACCTCCCCTCAGCCACAGGGTGCGGGAAGGGGACAATCCCTGGATCATCGCCTTCCGCTACGACGTGGATCTGGCCACCTTCTTTTATCTGAACGGCTTTGACGAGAATACCATCTTGCAGCCGGGTGAAGAAGTACGCGTCCGCCTGGCGCCGGGCGAAGCCCCGCCCCCGACCCCCACACCGCGCCTGAAACACATCGTCCGCGAGGGGCAAACCCTGTGGGAAGTGGCCGCCCTCAACGGCCTTTCCATCGACGAGTTACTCGCCTTCAATTCCCTTGAGGCGAGTGCGATCATTCACCCCGGCGACGAGCTGGTCGTTCGTGTTCTCCCCACGCCCACGGCTACAGCCACAGAGACGCCTGCCCCGACCCCCACCGCGACGGCGACCGCCCCGGTTACCGAAACGGCCCGGCTCGCCCTGGCCCAACCCGCGACCACTGCCACCCTCAGCCGGCCCTCGCCCACGGCAACCCCGGCGCTAGAGGGTGCTGCTACGGAGGCGGAGGACGGCCCGTTTATGAGTAGCACCGCCCTCTTCAGCCTGGCCCTCATCCTCCTCGCCGGCCTCCTCGTCTGGCGCGGCCGCTCCTGACCAGGGCGCCGAGACTACTGGCCGCATCCTGATACTCACCCGCGCTTATGCCTGACGCTCCCGCGTCACCACTCAACTGTCCACTGTCCACTATCCACTATCCACTGTTCGCTATCCACTATCCACTGACCACTAACCACCGGTCCCCGCAGCATACACCGTGCCGAACAACCCCATCCC
>Ga0207752_1001115_pt1 | contig 12452 bp, 8 predicted proteins | sample Pon2CUnioCityCA_6_FD_187272 | JGI IMG/M metagenome (GOLD analysis project Ga0207752, IMG submission 187272) | Marine sediment microbial community from Union City, CA, USA - Pond 2C Sediment 2 (SPAdes) | ecosystem: Environmental > Aquatic > Marine > Intertidal zone > Salt pond sediment ... | reverse complement strand
GGCTCGTAAAACGGCTTGGCCCCGCCGATTACTACCCAGTCGTAGCCGAACAGCAAACCTCCCATCGCCGCGACCAGGCTAACCAGCCAGATAAAGGCCATGTTGTAGCTTGCCTGGTTGGCCGGATTCGCTTGCTTATTAGTCATTATGCTTTATTTACTCTGTAATAAGGTCTATCTCCGCGACCGAGGCGAATATCTGGCCGTCGAATCCTGAAAGTGCTACGAAACGAAAGAACCGGCCTTCTCTGGTTTTGTCGAAGAGAATTTTCTGCTTATTCCGGTTCCGCTCGAAGCTTCCTGTCGCCGCCGGCCGGTCCCAGTTTTGTCCGTCGGCGCTGATATAAACCTGGTATTGTTTAATCCAGCCGTTAGACATATCCTGCCGCGGAAGATACGTGAATCCTTTGATTTCGTGGGTGTCGGGCAGTTCGATTATAAATTCATGTGGATACGCCGGGGCGTCTTCGCCCCAGGGGGTATGCCAGATAGTATCCGGATTGCCGTCAATTACGTTACGTGCTTCATAGCCGGGTACTTCGCTGTCGGCCATAGTCAGGCGGGCATTGCTCATTAGAGTAGGCTCTCTGAACAAGGACTGTATAAGTTCGGCGTTAATGCTGTGCTCAGGCTCGAAGGCGTTGCTGCTTACGTAAGACAGCAGGCTTCGCAGCATTTGCCTGGCGACGGGGCGCCTGTTAAGATTGTTTTTGAGGTCGATTCCGGATACGAGCAGTTTGCCCTTACCGACTCTTGCCTCGGAAATCAGGCCGAGCCTGCGGTTGGTATTCCAGTCGTCGATAACCTGCACGATGGGGCGAAGTTCTGCCGGGAATTCATCGAGAATCATGAATTTGGATTTGGTTACAAGGTCCCACCACTGCCAGTTGCTGTGAAACTCGGTGGGAAATTGCGCCAATGCCGGATGTTTCGGGTCGCATAAAATCCCCAGGGTATGCGGCGGCTGCTGTCTGGTCCATTGCGTGTTCCAGAAGATTGTCGTAAAGGCCGGCGGCACGTCGCTGTCAAAGCTATTCAAAGCCGGCATAAGAAACACTGTCATGCCGTCTTTCAAAGCCGCCTTTGCTTTCTCATCGAATTTTTCGGCGATGAGAACATTGCCCGAAACTTGTATATCAGTCTCAGCGGGATATACCCAGAAATCCCACGTATTTTTGAACGGCGTTCCTTCAATTGCTACAGTCAGTACGAGTTTGGCCGGGGCGGCGATATCAGCAAGATTAACCTCGATTGTGCCCAGCTTCGTGCCGTTGCCCGGCGGGAGTGTGGTTCGGGCCAGTCGTCCGGAAGCGACTTTCCGGCCGTCGGTGCCGGTGATAAACCAGACGGGAGCGGTATTTTGAATTGGAGCAGGGCCGAAGTGTGCTATTTCAATCCCGGCAGCGAATGTCTCGCTCGTGGTCCAGGTTCGTTTTTCCATCCGTGCCAGAGGGACGGTTTCGCAGCAGTATTGGTGATGCTCTTTCGGTTCTATATAGCCTTTCGAGTCCCAGAAGGGATCGAGTATTCCGACCAGAGCCGTTCCCTGGCCGGGGAAATCGTGAATATCCAGCAGTTGAAAGCCGCCGAAGCCGGGCGTCCGCAGCGCCGACTCGATCTCCTGCTTGTACAACAATGCCTGTAATTTGCCGGAGGCCATAAGGAAATCCTCCGCCTGCTCGAGCATGTGGTGGGCGGCGAGCGAATCGCGGAATATCTCGAAGTTCAAAGCGCGGAGCACGCCTTTGTATTTGGGGATTTCCTTAAAGTTCGGATAGACGCACCACTGGCCGATCTCATGGCTGACGATGGGAACGTCATATTCTTCAACAAAACTGCTGTAGTCTGTGGTCGTCTCAGGCGGCTTGGCGTTAAAGCGGCTGCTCAGGCCGGCGCCCCACTGATGACCTCGTGGTTCCGGCGTGCTGTGGTACTGGTTCTCCGGGATGATGGGCCAGCCGGCGGCGCTTGTATAAAGACGGCGGGGGTCTTTGGCCTTCCAGTAATTGACCAGGTCGCCGAGATATCTTTTTTGATTGGCCCCGCCCGGTTCGTTGCCGTAGGCGAGCATACAGAACGATGGATGATTGCCGTATGCTTTTAGAATCCGGTCACCCTCGGCATAAATGAATTTGTCGATAGGCTCACCGTTGCCTATCGTCGTCCATGCCGGACATTCGACGTGGAACATAATTCCCAGCCGGTCGGCGGCCTCAAACGCCGCTTCCGGCGGGCACCAGGAGTGAAAGCGTATATGGTTGAGGCCGTAGGATTTGGCGATTCGAAATTCCCGCAGCCACTGCTCGACGTCTGTCGGCGGATATCCGGTCAGGGGGAAAATGCAGCACTCGAGCGTCCCCCGAAGGAAGGTCGGGCGGTCGTTAATCGTAAACTGTGTCCCTTTAGTGCCGATTTCGCGCATGCCGAAGTTGACAGTCTTTTCATCGTGGAACAACGTGGTGGCAGCCTCCGCCGTAGGGCGTCCCTTAGGGAAAGCCGCAGCGCTCCCCTGAGCCTGTCGAATGGGTTGGAGATGGCTATTCTTCGAGGAACCATCCCCAAAGGCTTCGCCTTTGAGGCTGCCACCCGATGAGGCTTTAAGTGAGACGGTCAGCTTGTACATTGCCGGGGAGAATTCGTCCCACAGCAGCACATCATCGCCCATCGGATAATCGATTTTAATGACGGTTTCGGATTCTGTTGCCGTAAATTCTACGCTCTTTTGTACCGGAGCGTGAGTTTGTTTGGTATTCCAGCTTTTTGCCCCGATTGTAAGGGTTCCGCGTACGGGCGGTTCGCGAACCGCCCCTACGTTCATTGTATTGCCGATAACCACGAGCAGTCCGGCCGATTTATTCCGGATGTCCGGAAAGACCTGGACGTTACTTATCCATATCCTGTCGGTTGCCAGCAGCTCTATGCTACCGACTATGCCGTTCCAGTTCGTCTGCGTGTGGTCGCTAACCGAATGTGCGTTGACTCCGACGTCGTATTTAATTGAGTTATCGACACGAACGGTCAAAGTGTGTCTGCCCGGCGTCAAAAGATCGCTCAAATCATAGAGATGCGGAGTGCATAAACTGTCCTGCATCCCGGCGGCGTTTCCGTCCACCCAGACCTTTGTCTCCCAGTGACATCGCTCCAGCAGCAGCGTGATTCGTTTGCCGCTGAAGCTTTTCGGCACATCCACCTGCTTCTGGTACCAGGCGGGCCCGACGTAATGTTTTACCGGAGTCAGCCAGAATGGAATCTTTATTGAGCCGGGCCGTCTGTACCTGGCGTATTTGTCCTCGGTGAACCATGATTTATCGATGATCCGGCCGGTCCATTCGGTATCGACCGACGGATCGTCGCCGTAGCCGTTCTCTGCGGTAGAGCCGGGCAGTTCGATGTTCTCGTCAAGATTGCCGGCGTACCATTTTTCCTGCTCTCCGGCATCGTTCGGGTCGAGCTTAAAGGACCACCGGCCGGCCAGGGAGATTACTGCCGGTTCAACCGGCCCAGAGGTCGCGACTGGCTCAGAGGTCACGGCTGTTTTTGAATCCATTATTTGGCGGCAGCCGGCATACATTACTATTGTGTAAGCTGCAGCAATTATGGTTAATGATCTGATAGCTTCGTGCTTCAACTTCGGTTACCTCCGTGAGGAGGAGCGGTTCGCGAACCGCCCCTATATAAATTGTATTAATTGTCGGGTATATCGATTGTCATGCGCGCAACCGAACTGATATCGCCCATGTCCGGAGTATACGGACGCAGACGGAAACTGTAGCTGTAAGCTTTCGGTGGCAGTGTATATTCCGGATGCGGTCTGGCGCCCCAGCTGTCATCGCCGCCGACCCCCATCTGCTTATGGTCGAGGTTTACGGTGATTGTATCGCGTCGCGGCAGCTCGTTTATGTGATCGGCTTTTTCCAGGTCTTCCATGGTGAACGGCCAGGCACTCGCGCTGAGCAGCGGCATACCGACGGCCAGCAAGCCGGTGCCCTTTCCGTTGGTCAACGCCATCCAGCGGACGTCGGTTTTGTTGCCGGTCTCCTGCGGACGAACATACGGGTGGAATTGCTCTTCGACCGGCCCGGAATAAAGACCTACGGCCGCGCCGGTTTTGCGGTCCCAATAGCTCTCGTGCGGACCTCGGCCGAACCAGGTCATCGTGTCGAACTCGCCGGGTATAGCCATCTGCATTCCGAAGCGCGGCAGATTGCGTGAAAGCTCGGCGCCCGGTTGGATGCTGCCGGCGACGACGATATCACCGCTGCCGAAGACGGTATAAGTGGATGTGTATCTCCAGTTATCTCCAACCGGAAGGGCGGCTTCTGCGGTGATACGCACAACCTGCGGGGAGATTTGTTCCGAGCTTACCTTCTCGACTTTTCTGTCCCGGCCGGCCCGGCGCCAGATGCCCAGGCGCTGCGGCATTCTGTTGCCGTTGTCATTGTCTGTTGGTGCCCGCCAGAAGTTGGGAATCAGCGGCTCTGCGATTAATTTTTTGCCGCTGAACCTGAGCGATTCAATTGCTCCACTTGATTTATCGACAATAAGTTCGAAATCTTTACCGGTAATTTTTAATGCTTTATCCGACTCTTGCAGCTTCAATGACGGCATTTGAGCAACATTGGGAGAGGGTGCTTGCGGCACATCAAATGGAATCTCGAACTGCTCCCATGCTACCACGTGTCCCTGGTCAGCCCAGGGAGCATCTTCAGCCAGGGCGAAGCTAATCTTTAGGAAGTATTCGGCGCCCGGCTGGAGGTTCGGCTTTTCGAACGGGATTTTGATTTGTTTGTTCTCGCCGGGAGTAAGAGATAGTGTCGGCAACTTGCCTTTCTGTATTGTTTTTCCGTCCTCGCTCAATTCCCATAAGATATTTACGAAACTGAGATTGGTAAAATCGTACTCGTTTCTAATGTTAAAAGTGCCTTCCGAAGGCTCGACTTCTGTGGCGTGGATACGCTGGTACACCTTTTTGACTTCATATATGTGTGGATTGGGTTTTCGGTCCGGCTGGACCAGGCCGTTACAGCAGAAGTTGCCGTCGTTTGGGTTGTCGCCGAAATCGCCGCCGTAGGCCCAGAATTCCCTGCCGTCGGCGTCAGTTTTACGCAGCCCCTGGTCGGCCCAGTCCCAGATAAATCCGCCAATAAGCCGTTTGTGCGAGCGGATGGCGTCCCAGTATTCCTTCAGATTGCCGACGGAATTGCCCATAGCGTGGGCGTACTCGCAGAGAACCACCGGGCGATTGTCGTCCGGATCGGTCGCCAGGCGGATAATTTCGGGGATGCGTGCGTACATGCGGCTTATCATATCGACATAATCAGGATCACGTGGTCTTGCCGCGGCCCCTTCGTAATGTACCGGACGGGTCGGATCGTAGTAGTGTATCCATTCGGCCATGGCAGCATGATTTGGGCCGCTGCCGCTTTCGTTGCCAAGCGACCAGAAGATTACTGCCGGGTGATTTTTGTCCCGCTCGACCATTCGGATCGCTCGCTGCATAAATGCCGTGTTCCATACCGGCTGGTTTGAGAACCAGCCGCCGACGCCGTGCGTTTCCAGGTTGGCCTCATCAATGAGATAGATGCCGTACTTATCGCACAGGTCGTACCATGCAGGATCGTCCGGGTAGTGAGAAGTTCGAACGGCATTAATGTTGTGGGTTTTGAGCAGCTTTATATCCTGAATCATCCGGCTGACGGGAATCGCCCGGCCGTGGTCGGGGTCGTGCTCGTGCCGGTTGACGCCGAAGAGCTTGATGGATTTGCCGTTGACGAAAAGCCGGCCTTCTTTGATTTCTACCTCGCGGAAACCGACCCGGCAGCTTTCAACTTCGACAGCATTGCCGTCAGAATCCTTGAGCGTCAATACAAGGGTATAAAGGTACGGCGTTTCTGCAGACCATTTGCGCGGGTTCTCGATTTTTGCCTGGAGCAGGCCGAACGGCACGTTTCCTCTTTGCGGGTATCTCTCGCGGATTATGGAGCCGGCGCTTCTGGAGATAGCTTCGGATAGAACCGGTTTTTTTTCAGCGTCATAAAGCTGTACTTCAACATTCCATCCCTTAAGGTCATCGCTGGTATAATTGGTGATTCTTGGCCGGACCATTAGAGTAGCATCGGTGTAACTGTCGTCGAAATCGGTACGTACGGCAAAATCCCGGATATGTACCTGCGGCGTCGAGAACAGATAAACGTTTCGATAGATGCCGGCCAGCCGCCACATGTCCTGGTCTTCGAGATAGCTGCCGTCGGAGAAGCGATAGACTTCGACGGCGAGAGTATTGTTGCCGGATTTGAGGTATTTCGTGATGTTGAATTCCGCCGGCAGCATGCTGTCCTGGCTGTATCCGACGCTTTGGCCGTTGAGCCAGAAGTACGAGGCGCTTTTGATGCCGTCAAAGTGGAGAAAGACCTGGCGGTCCTTCCACGTCCCGGGAATTTCGAACTCTATTCGGTAAGAACCGACCGGATTATAGTCATCAGGGATATAAGGCGGGTTCACTTCAAAGGGATATCTCATATTGAGGTATATCGGTCTGCCGTAGCCGTGCATCTGCCAGTTGGAAGGAACGGGAATCTCGGCCCAACCGCTCACGTCGTAGCCGGGCTTATAGAAATCTACCGGTCGGTCCGAGGGTTTGCTGACCCAGTTGAATTTCCATTTGCCGTTTAGCGATTTGTAAAACTCCGAGGCCTGACGCTCGCATTTGAGCGCCGCGTCGATGTCGGAGTAGGGCACTAACGTGCAATGTCCCGGTTCTTTGCTGCGTCCGACTATCTGAGGATTTTCCCAGTCGGGAATTTCGATAGAGTTGTTGCCGGATACCGCCTGAGGCTGTCCATAGGCTGCAAACAATACTGCGATTGCATTGAGTACTTGAAGTGATACACACCTTGAACTACACATTTTTTCTCCTTATATTTTGAGCAGAGTCCTACAAATCTGGAATCTCGATTCTGGATTCTCGATGAGTATCGAGTATCTTGTGTCGAGTCAACGTTTGGGTGGCAGCCTCAAGCGAAGCTTGGGGATGGCTTTCCTCCTCCATCCCCAAAGCCTTCGGCCCTTCGACTTCGCTCAGAGCCCGCCGAAGGGACAGGCTTTGAGGCTGCCACTCTTTTCGGATTCTTTACAATTTTGTCTGTACGTATTAGAGCTTCTCTTGCAATTTATGCTCTCATATACAAGCCGCCGTTGACGGCGATATATTCACCGGTAATAAAGCTTGCTGCGTCGCTGGCTAAAAACATTATCGCTTTCGCAACGTCCTCGGCAGTGCCGTTCCTGCCTAAAGGGGTTTTCTCGGCAACTTCTTTTCTTCGCTTTGCGGTGCTGAACTGTTCGTGGAAACGAGTCTCAATAAAGCCGGGCAGAACGCTGTTGACCCGAATACCATATTTAGCAAATTCTTTCGCCATACCTATCGTTTCGGCAGCGACGGCGGCTTTTGCCCCGCAATACATACCCGAGCCGGCGGCTCCGCCGGTGTGGCCGCCTACCGAACCGATATTGACAATATTCCCTTTGCTTCTCTTAAGATACGGCAGGGCAGCCCTGGTTACCAGGAAGATGCTTCGAACATTCGTGGCATAAACATTTTCATGATAATCCAGCGTACCGTTTTCAAATGATTGCCTGTCGATTAAAGTTCCGGCGTTATTTATGAGGATATCAATGCAGCCGGCCGTCTCGGCAAACTGCTCGACCATGTGTTCTACTTGTTTTTCGTCGCGGACATCGGCTTTAAGCAGGACGCCGTCGCTGTTTTTCTTTACCTGTTTAAGAGTTTTATTGGCTCCGTCGGGCGTATGGAAGTAATGAACTCCGATATAACAATCCTGCCGGCTGAATAGAACGGCCGTCGCCGAGCCGATTCCGCTGCTGGCGCCTGTTACCAAAACTCTTCTGCCCTTAAGCTCTTCGCAGATCATTTTGGGGTTTCCTCTGCCCCTCAGAGCAGTTCATCGATTGCTTCGGTAAGGTCCTTTTTACTGGTCAAACCCACCCATTTTTTCTGAACCTGCCCGTCCTTAAACAGGATAATCGTCGGTATCGCACTTATACCGAACTCCATAGCACTGTCTCGGGCTTCGTCGGTATCGAGCTTGCAGATTTTAACCTTATCGGTGTATTCGTCGGCGATTTCCTGAATGATGGGAGCTATCATCTTGCATGGCCCGCACCATGGTGCCCAGAAATCAACAAGTACCGGCACATCAGAATCGTGAACAGTCTTATCGAAAGTAGCATCGGTCAGCTCAATTACACTACCAGCCATTATTAATCCTTTCAATATTGATTATTGTCTATTGCCTATTGACCATTGATAACAGGCCATGTGCAAATAGTCAACAATCAATTGACAATTTATGCCGCAGGTATTGTCATTTGATTTTACCATCCGCCCGGCTGGAGCACGTCCGTAACCTGCTGGTTCCACCATTTCGGGTCTCTAAAGTACTGCTTGAGCATCATGGCGGCGACAACGCCGTCACCGACGGCCGTAGCCAACTGCATGGCCGCTCCGATTCGACAATCGCCGGCCACAAACACGCCGGGCACGCTCGTGCGAAGATACGCACAGTCGCACTTGATGAAATTTCTGTCCGTTAACTCCACAAAACCCTTCAAAAAGTCGGTGTTCGGAACCATGCCGACGAATATGAACGCGCCATCGCACGGGTAATCTTCTTCTTTATCGTTCTTAACGTTTTTGAGCCTGACCGACTGGACCTTGTTTTCGCCGTTAATGGCTGTGGCGATGGTGCTGTACTTGATAATCAGATTCGAGTTTGGCTCGCTGGCTTTTTCAAGCAGCTCTTCGACGAGAATCCTGGATGCTCTAAATTCGTCTCGGCGGTGTATCATTGTTACCTTCTCGGCGAATTTGGTCAGATGGAGTGTTTCTTCGACCGCCGTATTGCCTCCTCCGACTGAGACGACATGTTTTCCCCTGAAAAACGGTGCATCGCAGGTCCCGCAATAGCTGACTCCCGAGCCGCGAAACTTATCTTCGCCGGGGATTCCAAGTTTGCGATAACCGCTGCCGGGAGCCAGAATGACTGCCCGTGCAATATATTTGTCTTTATCACAGGTTACGGCGATTTTGCCGTCTTCGAGCTTTTCCAGGCCGGTTACCTCGGTACTGGTTTTAATCTGAGCGCCGAAGTTCTCGGCCTGCTTTTGCATTGTAAGGATTAATCCCGGCCCGTCGATACGCTCGATTCCGGGGTAATTCTCTATCCGGTCGGTCGTGCTGATTTGTCCGCCCGGCACGAATTTCTCGAGAACCAGCGTTTCGAGCCTGTCGCGAGCCGTATAGAGCGCCGCCGCCAGCCCCGCCGGCCCGGCGCCAATTATAATGCAATCGTAATTTTCCGACATAATGAAAATCCTTTATCAAATTTGATTATGAAATTCTTTGAATTCTCGTCTGTGTGTGGAACTTATTGTTGTTCTTCTGTTTTCTCCTGTATCTGGTCGAGCTGCATGCCGAAACGGTCGAGCTTTTTCTGGCCCTCATCGTACTGGCTGTAGGCGTTTCGCAGGTGCTTGCCAAGGATGTCCCATGTTCCGCCGAAGTCGGCGAAAGAGGCGTTGAGCTTTTTCAAGTTCTGCCGAATTTCTGCGGCCTGCTTTTCTATCTGCAGGCCGTGCAGACCCATTGCCACCGTCATCAGATACGCGTACAAGAGGTTCGGCGAAACCGGGATTACTTTTCTATCGAAGCAGTACTGCAATATATCCTGCGACTCGCCGGCGTATTTGACGATTGTTTCATAATATATATTCTCTGCCGGGATGTACATAATTGCAAAGTCCAGCGTGCCCTCGGCGGGCCTGATGTAATCTCCGGCAATCTTGTCTATATGATTTGTGACGTCTTTGATGAATTGCCTGCGGAGCCGCGTTTTTTCCAGCTCGGTTTCTGCTGTTACGATTTTTTCAAAACCCGGCAGCGGGAATTTGGCGTCAACCGAGACCGAAAAAGCGGGCATCTGTATCAGGGCGTCCACGGTTTTGCCGTCCCTGAAAGCGTGCTGGAGTTTGTAGCTGTTTTTAGGCAGGATTTGCGAGAGCAGATTATCGAGCGACCATTCGCCCATCTGGCCGCGGAGTTTGGGCGAGCTTAAGATGTTCTGGAGTCGCCTGATTTCGGTTCCCATCTGCATCATCTGCTTGTTTGTGCCCTGCAGCTCACCGATCTGGCTGTATAGCTCGCTGAGTGTCTTCTGGCTCGATTGCAGGTTTTGGTTGAGGGTATTCTGACCTGCCTGGAGGGATTTATTCAGATTTTCGGTGGTTTTGTCCTGAGCGGTTTTCAATGTCTCTAATTGTTGCTGCAACAGGCTTATAGAGGCCTGCTGGCCGGCCATTTTTTCGGCGCTGGCTGAATTAGCTATAATCAGCCAGACCAAAAGCCCCAGCACTGCCAGAACCAGAACACCAATAATGACGGTTAGAATCAGTTCCATATTGCTTATCCTTGAGAAAATCGCTTTGATTATAAAATGTAACGGGCCGTTCGTCAAAGACCAAAGGCGAATGCTTCGATCCGCATAAAAATATTGCTATGTCGACCGAAGCTGTGTATTGTTCTGACAAAAGATAATCGGTTATGATTGAGTTGTTTAAAATGGAGAAAATAGAATCAGTTATATTCGATTGGGGAGGGGTTCTGATAGAGGACCCGAGGCCGGGGATTTTACAGTACTGCAGTGAGGCTTTTGGTGTTCCGCTCATAGATTACATACCAGTGCACGATTTATTTCTGGATGATTTCCACAAAGGTAAGATTGGTGAAGAGCGTTTCTGGCAGCAGATAGCTGATAAGCTCGGTAAATCGATGCCGAAAACGCGACCGAACTGGCATGAGGCCTTTCGCTCGGCTTATGTGCCGAAAAAGGAGATGTTCCATGTAGCATCCAGGCTGCACGATAAGGGATATATAACAGCGCTTTTGTCCAATACCGAACTTCCGGCGGTGGAATTTTTTCACGAGCAGGGCTATAATATGTTCGATGTGCTTGTTTTTTCCTGCGTCGAAGGAGTGATGAAGCCCGAGCGAGAGATTTATGAGATTACGCTTGAGAGGCTCGGCTCGAAGGCCGGGCAAGCAGTTTTTATCGATGACAGGCAGGATTATATAGAAGGAGCGGAAAAGGCCGGCATAAATACAATTCTCTTTGAAAATATCGACCAGGTTAAAGATGAGCTGGTTAAACTCAGAGTGAAATGAATTAACATAGTATGCGGAGGAATTACTGATGCAGTTTTCAGAGATGTTGAAAGAGGATAAGATAATTCTGCTTGATGGCGCCATCGGCACGGAACTGGACAAGCGCGGCTTGATGGGCAGAGCGAGCACTAATCTCGATTCCCCGGAAGCGGTGCTGGAGATTCAGCGGCAGTACATTGCCTGCGGATGTGATGCCCTGACGACGAACACTCTGACGATGAACCGTGTCTATATTGAGACGCATGGTCTAAAGATTTCCGTACGGGATGTGAACAAAGCCGGTGTAGAGCTGGCCAGACAGGCGGCCGGCACGGATCGATATGTCCTTGGCAACTTAAGCTCGACCGGTCAAATGCTCGAACCTTACGGTACTTATAAGCAGTCGCAGTTCTACAATGCGTTTAAGGAGCAGGCCGGTGTTCTGGCCGAATCAGGAGTTGACGGATTTTTAATTGAGACCATGTTTGATTTGCGCGAGGCGATGTGTGCTCTTCAAGCCTGCAAAGAAAACTTTTCATTACCGGTGATTGTTTCGATTGCGTTTTCGACCGAGGACAAAGGCGGCCGGACAATGATGGGCGATTCCGCCGAGCAATGCGCCAGGAGTCTGACGGACGCCGGGGCGGACGTTGTAGGCGCCAATTGCGGCGAGCTTGACCCGGCCCAGATGGCGGTCGTGGTCTCTTTGCTTAAATCGGCGACTATGCTGCCTGTTTTAGTACAGCCTAACGCGGGAAAACCCAGATTGATTGGTGATAAAACCGTATTTGAGATGGCCCCGGCACAATTTGCCGATGGAATTGCCGAGTGTATTCGTGCCGGTGCGAGGCTTGTGGGAGGTTGCTGCGGAACATCGCCGGAACACATCCATGCCGTGGTTGAAATGCTTAACCCGGATTTCCCATGTAGTTTGTGACACATGAACAGGATTTTGATGATAATCAGGTTCGGCTCTAACTGTTTACCATGGTGTACAATATCAGCAATTTTCTGCGGCGTCTGACACTGCCCAAGTCGATAAATGACTTGTCACTTTATAAAACACAAAAATATTAAAAAAAGGACAAAATAGTAACAGAACAGTAACATTCAGACCGCATAATTGCTCCTGTAAAAGTGATAGTTTTTGTCAACCCGTTTGAAAGGAGCATGATTATGAGAAGGCTGAAAGACATCACATTCTGTGCGGTAATTCTTGCCTGTATAAACTATTG
>Ga0207752_1001114_pt1 | contig 12461 bp, 12 predicted proteins | sample Pon2CUnioCityCA_6_FD_187272 | JGI IMG/M metagenome (GOLD analysis project Ga0207752, IMG submission 187272) | Marine sediment microbial community from Union City, CA, USA - Pond 2C Sediment 2 (SPAdes) | ecosystem: Environmental > Aquatic > Marine > Intertidal zone > Salt pond sediment ... | reverse complement strand
TTGCGCTCACTATAACCCAGGTGAGAGAGAGCGTCAATTCTGGACAGGTGGACAGGCCGGCCCTACCCATCTGACCAGCTTATCAAAATTGCGCTTGACAGACCCTGCCCTACTGTGTTAGAGTTTTCGATGGTACTCGAATCAGATAATCCTGATGGATAACGAGCGCCAAATCTATGACAAGGAGACGCACTGGTTAGATGAACAACCTCATTTTCATCTTCGCGCAAGTGAATAAGCCCCGTGGCGATGGCTATGCCATCCATGGGCGTAGTGCGTCTGGCACTTGTTGACATAACGATTCGTTAAAGACAAGGCCGCAACGCACTACCCAGGTGCCTGCGGCCTTTTTTGTTGCCTCCCTCACGTCGCCCCCTTTCTCGCGACCTTCCCCGCAACCTGATCAGGACGCAGGCCCTCCGGCAGAAGCCGGCCTGCGTCCTTTCTGTATTGGTGCACCGTCGAGGAATCGCATTCCCGGGACGGTGGTTCAGAAGCAGGTAACCGTGACACGCGACTCACGTCTGTAGCTGCAGACTCAGTCACAGGAGCGCGGTTTCCCGGACACAAAAGCAATTATCGGAGGTGTTTTCATGATCAAGGCAATAATTTTCGACGTCGGCGGTGTCCTCCTCCGCACACACGACCACGGCCCACGGCGGCGCCTGGAAGCGGAGTACGGCCTGGCCGACGGGGAAGTGGAACGGTTGGTCTTTAATAGCGAGATGGCGATGAAAGCTCAGTCAGGAACGATCAGCGACGAGGATCAGTGGCAATGGCTGGCCGAATACCTGGGGTTGACCAGGGAACGGCTGAACGCCTTCCGCGAAGGCTTCTGGGCCGGTGACGTGCTGGACGACGAACTGGTAGCTTACATCCGGAGGTTACAGCCTCATTACCAGACAGCGATCCTCAGCAATGCCACCGACAACCCCCATTATGGGTTGACCCGCTCAATGGCCGGCGCCTTCGACCTGATTGTGTGGTCGGCGGAGGAAGAGATGATGAAGCCAGAAAAAGGGATCTACCACAGAACATTGGCCAGGTTGGGCCGGGAACCGGCCGAAGCGGTTTTCGTGGACGACAGCCGGACGAACATCGTCGCCGCCCAGGAGGTAGGGATGCACACCATCCATTACCGGGCCGGGATGGATGTACCGGCAGCGCTGGCGCAGTTGGGGGTGCGGCCGCCGGATGAAGATGACGAGGCGAAGAGAACGGAACAGGCGCAGTAACAGGAGAATAAAATGTTTGCAGCAGACACGCAGTTGAAAACCGATAAACAGCAGGCAAGACAGATCCGCCTTCGCAGCGGGCAGACAGCGCGCATCCGCCCCTTCGCCTATACCGACGAGGCGTACCGGACGTTTGTGGCGATCCAGAACGCAATCGATCCGGAGAACCCACAGGCTGTCGCCGACTGGAAGTATTGGGACGAGATCCGCGAGCCCCGGTACCTGTTCCGCCGCTACGTGGCGGAGCAACACGGCCGGGTGGTCGCAATTGGCTCCTTTGGCCACACATCGTGGTCCTATCAGCCCGACAAGTACTTGGTGCGCCTGCTGGTCCATCCCGGGTTCCAGCGACGGGGGATCGGTAGCGCCTTTTACAGCTTCCTCAATGGGCGGCTGGCCCGGCTGCATCCCGCAAAGCTGGTCGCCGGCACGCGTGAGAACCGGCCGCGGGCGATCCGCTTCCTCGAGGAGCGCGGCTTCCGGCAGGTGATGCGGGAGGAAGTCTCGCGTCTGGAATCAGCCGGCTTTGACGCCAGTCGCTATGCGGAGAAGTTGGAACGGGTCCGCGCAGGCGGAATCCAGATCAAGACCCTGGCCGAATTGATGGTCGAGGATCCGGGATGGAAAGAAAAGACGTACAACCTGGAGTGGGAATGCCTGCAGGATGTACCCTCCACCGACGGATTCACCCGGCGCAGCCTGGAGACATTCGAGAAGCAAGAACTGGAGAATCCGTGCTTACTGCCGGACGCGTGGTTCATTGCCGTAGACGGCGAGCAGTACGTCGGGCTGAGCGTTCTCTGGCGCAATCTGGCGACCGACAGGTTACTGGAGACAGGGCTGACCGGTGTGGTCCGCAGCCACCGGCGGCGCGGTGTTGCGACGGCGATGAAAGTGCGGGCGATCCAGTATGCTCAGGCACGCGGCAACGCGGCAATCAATACGGACAACGAGGAAAACAACCCGATGTTCCAGCTAAATCTGGACCTGGGGTTCAGGCCCCAGCCGGCCTTCCTCGACTACCAGAAAGAGATCGGCGCTTCACACGAACAGCGATCGGAGATTGCGTCGCAATCGCCCGTCTGACCGCAAAGGAAGATACAGATGAAATTCGAAATTGTTAAGGCAACGTTGCCCGGCGACTATGAGGTCATGGCCGAGATCCATAACGCCCTCTTTCCCGGCGACCCCTTCACAGCAGGGACGATACAGCGACAGTATGAGAATCCGCCGGAGAAATGCCGTCGCGGAATCTTCATGGCCCGGAGAAACGGCACGGCGCTGGGGTTTGCCAGTTACCGGCAGGAAGTGTGGGCTTATGCCCCGGACAGGTTCCGGGTCCAGGTCGACGTTGTACCGGAACAACAACGACAGGGGATCGGCAGTGCCCTCTACAGGCAACTGCTGGCAGCCCTGGAACCCCATAATCCACGCCAATTCATGGGCTACGTTCGCCAGGACATGCAAGGAAGCAGGCGTTTTGCAGAGAGACGCGGGTACGTTGAGTTGGATCGGGACTGGGAATCCCATCTCGATCCAGCCGGGGTGGACCTGGCACAGTTCAATGACCTGGAAAGAAAGCTGGCAGCCCAGGGAATAGAGATCAAGACGCTGGCGGAGTTGGAGGCCAGCGACCCGGCGTGCCGGCGCAAGATCTACGAACTGGATTGGCTGGCCAGCCGGGATATCCCCATGGCCGTCAAACCGACCAAACCTTCGTTCGGGCAGTATGAGAAGGATGTGTTCGAGAATCCCAACCTGCTGCCGGAAGCGTTTTTCATCGCCGTGGACGGCGACGCGTATGCCGGCACCAGCAGCCTCTGGCGGAGTCCGCAGGAAGCAGGCAAGCTGAAGACAGGATTCACCGGTGTGGCGCCTGCCTACCGCCGCCGGGGGATAGCGCTGGCGATGAAAGTGCGCGCGATCGGTTATGCCCAGGCTCACGGAAACCCTATGCTGCGCACGTGGAATGCCAGGAATAACCGGCCAATGCTGGCGATCAATGAGCGGTTGGGATTCGTGCGGCAGCCGGGTTGGATTATCTACAGGAAGGAGATTGGAGATTAGAGATTGGAGATTGTGTATCTCTCCTGAGTCTAATCTCGGACTAAGAAGATGAGCCTACCACTGATTGAGTTGACAGGATCGCCCTATGAACAGGGCAAACAGCATGGCGCGTTGCTGCAGCCACAGATCGCCCACAACGTAGACGTCTACTTCCGGCGCTTCTTGCAGGAAGGTGGCGTGGCGCGGGCAGAGGTGTTGCGGCGCGCGGAACGGTATGCGGCAGCCATCGCCCGCCAGAATGCGGCGTATGCATCCGGAATGGATGGAATCGCGGCCGGTGCCGGGATTGCCTATGAGGAGATCGTGGCGCTGAACGTGCGCTACGAGATCCTCTATTACCAGTATGCGGTGAACAAAGTCGCGGCAGCCGATGGCTGTACTTCTTTCGCCCTGGCCCCACAGGCGACGGAGGGCGGCCACCTCCTGCTGGGGCAGAACTGGGATTGGATTCCAGAGGTGGCCGGAGCCGTGGCCCATACGACCCATCCCGATGGGTTCCAGACCCTGGCCTTTACGGAAGCCGGGATCTTTGGCGGCAAGATCGGGCTGAACACGGCCGGAGTGGGCCTGGCGATTAACGGCATCACGACGACGGCCGACGAGTGGACGCGGCTGGAAAAGCCGTTCCACCTGCGTTGTTACGAGATCCTGCGCTCCCGCTCGCTGGCGGAGGCGCTCCAGATCGTGACGGGCACGCCTCGTTCCTGCTCCGGCAATTACCTGATAGCACAGGTACCAGACCGGGCAGTGAACGTAGAGGCGGCACCGGACGTCGCCAGCCGGCTGGGCTGGCAACAAGGGCAAATCGTCCATGCCAACCACTTCGTGGACCCGGACGGCCTGGGCGTGACCGAACCGCCGGATGCGGAACACCGGCAGCGGTCGTGCCGCCGCCAGCAGCGGCTGGAACAGTTACTTGCGACAAAGCGACCGGTTAGCCTGAGCGGCGTGCAGGCGGCGCTGCGAGACCACAGCACGGCGCCGCGCCATATCTGCCGGCACGAAGATCCGGCGGCGCCGGTAGACGAACAGTACCGGACGGTGACCAGCATTGTGCTGGATCTGGCGGAAGGCGAATTGTACGCGACCGACGGGCCACCATGTGAGAATGAGTATGCTCTGTTCGCCCTGTAATGAGAGATGGTGAGTCATAAATAACGAGGTATGAGACAGAAAGCGGAGGCAACCATGTTAGTACAAGCAAACGGCAACGGCAGCGACAATCGCGCCCCGGCTGTGCGCGTTGACAATATCTACAAAGCCTTTGGCAGCGAGAAGAAACGCTGGCAGTGGTTGCCGTGGGTTGGAAGCAACCACGGCGAGAATGGCGAAACGGCTAACGGCCAGGCGCGCGGTGAGGATGAGAAGGGAATCACGGTGGCAGTCGACCACCTGAATTTCGAGATCCACGACGGCGAGATTTTCGGCGTGCTGGGACCGAATGGAAGTGGCAAATCGACCCTGATTCGCCTGATGTCAACCCTGCTCCTACCCGACGAGGGCACGATCACGATCTTCGGGCACGACGCCGAACGGGAACCGATGGCGGTGCAACGGGCGATCAACCGGGTCTCGGTGGAGGCTTCCTTTTTCAAGAAGTTGTCGCCGATGGAGAACCTGCTTTACGGCGCCCGGCTTTACGGGCTGGACGGCCGGAAAGTGCGGAAAGAGGTGGTGGAGATCCTGGAAAGGCTTTCCATCCCAAAGAAGAACATTAACCAGCCGATGGACGAAATGTCGCGCGGTATGCAGCAGAAAGTGGCGGTGGCACGGGCGCTGCTCAGCTCACCGATGTTGCTGCTGCTGGATGAACCGACCACGGGCCTCGATCCTCGTTCCAAGCGGGAGGTGCAGGCGTTCGTGCGCGAGCTGCGGGATGAGCACGGCACGACGATCCTGCTCACAACCCACGATATGGAGGAGGCGGACAAGCTGTGTGATCGGATCGCCATCCTGGACAATGGGGCGATCGTCGCCCTGGATACCCCGGCCGGTCTGAAGGCTATGGTACCTGCGGAGAACGGCAACGTTCCTACCCTGGAAAACGTCTTTCTAGAGCTGACCGGTAAAAAGCTGGTGAAAGAGACAGACCTGGTATAGTGCCGATTGGGCGTCCTGATGTCGAAGCACGCCCAACCGGCACCCTGGAGTACGACAATGAGTACAGCAATTCACAATATTCGGGCGTCATACGCCTTTGCCGAACGGAATTGGAACCTGGTCAAGCGTTACTGGGCCTGGGAAATCGTGTGGCTCTTTTATTCTATCGCCAACAGCCTCTCGGTGGCCTTCATCGGGTTGGGTATGGAAGTGCTGAGTGGCAACACCGGGGCCATAGACACGTCTTTCCTGGTTCTTTACCTGTTGATCGGGACACTGGTGTGGCGCTACTTCTCCAGCATCTTTTACTGGGTGACCGAAGTAATCGCCATCGAGCGTTGGGAAGGGACGATTGAGTATACCTTAATGGCCCCGGTGCCACGCATCATTCATATGGTGGGCCACACGGCGTTCGCTATGGTGTATAGTCTGCTCTTCACGGGCGTAATCTTGCTGCTGACCGCGCTGATCTTTGACCTGAATCTTTCCCAGGCGAATCTGCTGGGTGGGGTGCTGGTGCTGGTTGCCGGCAGTTTCTCCTTCGTGGGGATTGGCGTGATGGGTGCCGTACTCCCCCTGCTCTTCCCGGAGAGAGGGGCGCAGATGACACACATCATTATTGCCACCCTGCTGCTGGTTTCGGGCGTCTACTACCCGATCGAGGTGCTGCCCCAGGCGTTCCAGACGATGTCGGTGATCTCGCCGGCAACCTACGTGTTGGAGGGTGTGCGAGCCGCCTTACTGGAGAATGCATCACTGTCCGCTCTCTGGCCCGACATCTGGCCGACGTTACTGCTGGCCCTGGTGATGGTCCCGGCCGGATTGTGGATCTTTGAACAGGCAGAACGGTATGCGAAGCGGAAGGGGCGGCTGGCAAGAAACGGATAAGAGGATCGGGTTGCCGCGGGCAACCCGGTCCTGTTACACTTCTGCCCTATGAAAAAACGGAAATGGCTATTCGTAATTCTGGTTTCAATCCCCCTGATCTATCTCGGTTACAGGGCGGTAGCCCTGGCGATGGAGCTGCGCGACGGGCGTGGCCGGCAATTTCTTAGCTGGTGGCGGGGGAACGCGGCCACCCGAGAGGCACTGGTGACGGTGCAGCGGGAAGCGTGTCCCGGTGCACCGTTTGTGCTTCCGGCCGAGGGGTTTATCGGCCTGCTTTACGCCGACCCTCGAGGTCCGTACTCGGAGCGCAATCCACACCAGGGGATCGACATTTTTAGCGACACGGATCCGGGGGTAACGGCCGTTTACGCAGCCTACGATGGATACATAACCCGGGAAAGTGGCTGGAGAAGCACGGTGATCCAGCGGGTGCCAGAGGATCCGTTGAACCCCGGAGAGCAGATCTGGCTCTACTATACCCATTTGGCGGATCGGGAAGGGAACGATTTCATCGAGGATGCGTTTCCTCCGGGAACAAGGGAGTTTTTTGTAGAGCAAGGGACGTTACTGGGCTATACGGGCGATTACAACGGCAACTCGCCGCGCACGGTATGGACCCACCTGCACTTTTCCATCGTCAAGGATGATGGGAGTGGGGGCTATAGGAACGAACTGGAGTTTGGAAATACGCTGGATCCGTCACCTTACCTGGGGATGGAGGTTCATTATGAACCGGCCGGGGGAGAAATTGTGGGCTGTGCCGGAGAGCTGGGAGCAGAAACTACCGAGTAAGCAGCGCGATTCGCATCATTGAGCGGATGTGAGAATCGTGTATAGATTGAGGTCGCCCTCGCGGCCATCGGCGCGGAAATGGTCGACCAGCGCCAGGCCGGCCGCTGCAGCCAGGTCTGTCATTTCTTCCAGGTCGATGAAGTTGACGTAGCGCAGGCCAAAACCGCCGCTGCGCCAGGTAAGGAGGTAGTCGTTCGCCTCCACATCGCTCTCGGCGATATCGGCGGCCCCCCAGGGAGCGAGTTTGCGGCGCTGGCGCTCGCTGTCCAGAAATTGCCAGGTAGAGATGAAGATGCGCCCCTCTGCTTTCAGGTGGGTACCCATTTCCTGCAAGAGGCGAATGCGATTTTCCCGGCCGGGGATGTGCTGGAGGACCGCGAGGCAGGCAAGGGCGGGGAAGGTGCCAAGGCCGCTCAGGCTGCCCGGCCGGCTCAGGTCGCGAACGTGGTAGTCGCCGGCGGTCTCCGCACGGGCGTGTTGCAGGAGATCTTCGCTAAAATCCACGCCCACATAGTGGCCGATGGCGGCCTGGCCCAGCAAGAAGCGGCCGAAGCGCCCTTCCCCACAGCCGACATCCAGCAGGCGGGGACAGGGGTCAGGGAGATATGCCAGCAGGCGACGGAAGCCAGGCTGGGGCCGGGCGCGGGTGCGGGCAAAGGGATCGGCCAGATTGGCGTAGAAGGTATGGTTCAGGGCGAGCAGGCGGTCGACAATGCGCTTTTCCATGTAGGTTGCAGGAAAGGGCACAATGAGGAATGATGCGCTCAATCCTCATCGCGCACCCTTGCCAATCTGGCGATTATTCCTCTATATCCATGCCGCCGGCCTCGTCGTCTTCCATTTCCTCTTCCAACTGCTCTTCGGCCGCGACGACCTCAACCATTTCCTGAATGACCGGGTCGTTCTCCGGTTCTTCCCAGCGCTCCCGCAGCCGCTCGCGCTTCTGCCGGAGCTGGCGCTCCACTGCATCGAGCGCACCCTGCAAGGCAGCCTGGGGTGAATCGTCCTTTTCTTTGCCGGCGATATTTTCGGGGCGAACGTAGGCCACAACCGTCGCTTCGTAGATAGGGGTCTCGCCGGCGGCCTGCTCGCGCAGCGTAACGGCAGCGCCAGTCAGATCATTGTGCCCGGCGGCCAGTTCACGGAGGTGGCTATCGGCCTGTCCCAGCAGGGCACCTTCAAAGGATTTGTCGGTCAGATCGCTATTGAATTCGATGGTGAAGTCGAGTTCGTCGACATCGGTCATCTTTTTTTCTCCTTGTATATTGTCGTCAGTGGCCAGTGGCCAGATCTTTACTCCTTATGGAGTAAGCTTTTAGAGGTGACATTCTTGAGGAGGAGGGGATTCTCAAATCCCCGGCCCGGATCTGAGGATCCGGCCTCCTCCGGTCTGTGCCAACTATAACTGTTGTCTCTATTAGCATCAGCCGCTGGCTATAATCAAAGCAACTTACGGTCAGTGAAACTGAGTTCTGGTTGTAGCTAGAGTGCTGCAGCCGCGACCAGAAACCGTCAGCCTTAGTGTAACAAAGCCGGATCTGTAAATCGTTAACGCGCTGCCGATTCCGGTCCGGAAGGAGCAGAGGAAACGGGGCGAATTCGGCGGCGGTTGGTGACAAACCAGCGCCCACCCGCGGCCGTCTGGACCCAGACGCCAGGGAAATCGCGGGCCAGGACGGTACCCGGCTGCCAATCCGCGCCGGGGGTTGTCGCACCGAGCAAGATTTCGACGGCATCGCCGGGCTTGTAGAGGTCGGTCAAACGTTCGGGCATCGGAAACGAGCGGCAGATGGTGGATAATGGCCGGTGGCTGGAACATTCATGATTAGTAACCGAAGCGGCTTAAAGTGCTGTCTACGGAACCGACGTAGGTGCCGCCGAAAAGCCGGACGTGGACAAGCAGCGGGTACAGGTTGTAGATGTGGCGTCGCTCCTCAAAGAAACCGGCCGGCAGGGGCCGCAACTCCCGATAATGGGCGAAGAAAGCGTCGCCAAAGGTGCCAAACAACGTCGTAAAAGCCAGCTCAATTTCGGGGTGGGCGTAGTAAATGGCGGGGTCGACGAAGCCCGTGATCCGCTCGCCCACGGCGAGGACGTTGGTGGTCCAGACGTCACCGTGGATCAGGGAGGGATGCTCGGGTTCATCCAGCCAGCGGTCCAGGTTGGCGGCAAGGCGTTCAACCCGGGCCCGGATAGCCGGGGGTAAACGACCGGCCTCCTCCGCCTCGCGGGCCATGTAATGGAGACGCTGTTCGCCGAAGAAGGGAATCCAGCGGTCGTACCAGGGATTGGGCTGGTGCAGGCCGCCGATCAGGGTGGCGCGCTCAAGGCCGAAGCGAGGCGCACGTACCCGGTGGAGGGCAGCCAAAAGCTCGGCTGCATGCGCCTGGGCCGGCGCCGGGAAGCGGCTGTCACCGGGCAGAAAAGCCATGATCAACAGATGCGGCGAGCTATGGTGTACGGCCGGGACGGGAAGCTCGCTCTGCTCGCCCAGGTAACGTAGCATATACCCCTCTACATCCAGGCAAGGATGCGCGCGCTCATCCACCTTGGCGACGACTTGCCTGCCGCCGGGCAGTTTCACAGCGTAGACCTGGCCAACGCAACCGCCGCTAAGCGGCTCGATGGCTGTGGGAACGGTGCCGGTTGCTGCTTCGATTTGTGCGGATAAAGTCATGTTGATAGTATTCTAACGAAAATCGGCGCTAAGAACGAACCGGCGTTCGAAAATTAGACAATTTATGTCGATTATGTTATACTTTATTTGCGTTTTTATCCGTTATGGGCAGAAGCGTAGGTGCAGACGTGCCATTTTCGTTTAAGGTGCGGGCTGTGCGAAAATTCTGAATAAGGCAGGTGACGAAAGCGCTGATCGCTTTTCCGCTCAAATCGACAATCTAGTAGCCGTTTATGCAGCCCGGTAGAGACTCCAGATGAGGAGACTCCTGGGTCTGTCTTGTTGCCTGTTTGCCGCCTGTGTCTACGTAGCAAAGGGAGCCTTCGTAAGGCGAGGAAGGCCACACATTCTCTCCCACACGACAAACTCCAACAGATGATCGGCCAGGATCGCACCCCTACCCTGTGCAGCAGGGCGCAAGGTGCATTCCCCTCTTTTGGCGCCGGGAGGCGCCGGCAAGAGAGGAGAAAGACAAGACAACGAAACGGAGGAAATGCAGATCAGAGCACGCCCTGATAGAGATAGTAAAGGAGGTGACACATTTGCCCAAGGTTGAACTGAGACCCGGTGAAAGTCAGGAGCAGTTGTTACGCCGGTTTCGCAAGAAAGTTGTGAAGAGTCAGGTGTTGAGCGCTGCTCGCCGCAAGCGCTGGCACATTCCAAAAAGCGAGCTGAAGCGGATTAAGATGAAGAAAGCGGTCCGTCGCGCGCGCCGGCGCGGACGCAATAGCTAGGCAATCGCCTGGAGAATCCTGATGGGGTGCCCGGCCGGGTGTCCTATCAGGGTCCTTGTCAGGAAAGTGCAATGACATTCTCTGAAGATCAGCAGAAAGGAGACATTGATGGCCGAAGAGACTCCTGCATATAGCGCGGGTGATTGGATTGTTCATCTTCATCATGGTGTAGGCGAAATCGAATGCATTGAAGAGAAAGAGCTAGGTGGTGCCAGCACTGCTTATTACAAGGTACATACCGACAACAGCACGCTGTGGGTTCCCCTCGACAAAGCAGAGAATCGCTGGTTTCGTCCGCTCTGCTCTTCAGAAGAATTCGACCAGGTACTAGAGGTTATGCGAAAACCTCCGCGCGAAATGCATTCAAACCACAATAGCCGCAAGCGACGGATCAACGAGGTGAAATCAGAAGGCTCTCTGATGGAGATGGCTCGCCTGATTCGCGACTTGTGGGGCCGGCGGGCCGAGCGCAGATTGAATAATACCGAGGAGCGGGCATTACGCCGCTTCACAGACCGCCTGCTGCGCGAGTGGTCAGTATGCAAGGGGTTAGACGAAGAAGAGGCCCGTCAGAGAATGCAATCGATGTTGCGGAAGAGCACGGCCAAAGAAGCGCAGGCGGCATGATCATTGTTTTATCCACCCTTATGTAGTTGACGAAAAGGAGATTTATGACGACGAGTAATAGTGAACTAAATGGAAATCAGGTCAATGAGACCATGATGGACGCAGCCACCTTCGAGGAGATGCTGGACGATTACGATTACCAGCTTCCGAAGCGCGGGCAGATCATCCAGGGAAAGATTCTGCGCGTCGAAGAAGATGCGGTCTTCATGGACGTTGGCGCCAAGCGGGATGCAATTGTCCCGCACACAGACCTCGAGCGGCTGAATGAGGAGCTCATCCAGAGCCTGGAAATGGGCAACGAGATCCCGGTATACGTGTTGAAAACACCTACCGGTGACGAAGAGCTGCTGGTCTCGATCAATAAGGGCCTCGAGCAGAAAGATTGGGATCGCGCCCAGGTACTGATGGAAGAGGACGAGACGGTAGAACTGGACGTGGTCGGCTACAATAAGGGTGGCTTACTGGTTCAGTTTGGCCAGTTGCAGGGATTTGTCCCGAATTCGCATGTTCCCTCACTCCGTTACGGTGGGAACCAATCGCAGATCGAATCGCGTAAGGCGAGGAAGGTTGACGACCGGTTGCTGCTAAAGGTGCTGGAAGTGAACCAACAGCGGCGACGTCTAATCTTCTCGGCGAAAGCGGCACAGAAGGAACAGCGCCGCCGCCGGCTGGAGAACCTGGAAGTCGGCTCGATCGTCGAAGGGCACGTGGCGAACATCGTCAAGTATGGCGCCTTCGTGGATCTTGGTGGCGGCGTCAGCGGCCTGCTGCATGTCTCAGAATTGGCCTGGCATCGCGTTGACCATCCGTCGGAAGAGTTGAGCGTCGGCGAAGAGCTGCAAGTGGAGATCCAGGATGTGGACGTAGACCGGGAACGGGTCAGCCTGAGCCGCAAGGCCGTGCTGCCGAATCCGTGGGATACGATCGAAGAACGTTATAACATCGGCGACCTGATCGCCGGCCGGGTAACGAACGTCGAAGATTTCGGCGCTTTTGTCGAAGTTCAAAGCGGCGTTGTGGGCCTGGTACACGTCAGCGAGATCGAGATCTACGGTCCGGCCACGATCAAGGATATCATTCGCCCGGGCGACGAAGTCCTGGTGCGCATCATCGACATCGATCCTTACGAGGAACGTCTGAGCCTGAGCCTCCGCCGGGTCACCTCGGAAGAGCAGATCGAGTGGATGCGTCGTCACGAGCAAGAGGAAGAAGAGGCCGAAGAAGCAGACGCTTCCGCCGAAGCATCTGCGCCAACAGAAGCTGCAACAGAAGTCGAACCTGAGGAAGAAGAAGCCGAAGAGGCAGACGCTTCCGCCGAAGAATCTGCGCCAGCAGAAGCTG
>Ga0207752_1001113_pt1 | contig 12501 bp, 9 predicted proteins | sample Pon2CUnioCityCA_6_FD_187272 | JGI IMG/M metagenome (GOLD analysis project Ga0207752, IMG submission 187272) | Marine sediment microbial community from Union City, CA, USA - Pond 2C Sediment 2 (SPAdes) | ecosystem: Environmental > Aquatic > Marine > Intertidal zone > Salt pond sediment ... | reverse complement strand
CTGCAGCGGTCGACATACTATTTCCATTGCGTGCTACTATACCACATTGTCATGTCGCTTGTCAACCCCTTTCTGGAGTCCCCAGATTGACAACCACCGCCCCAAAACATATACTTCCAACCGGTTTTAGGACTGCAAACAGGCTCTGGAGATTCTGCCCTTAGAAAGAGGAGAGATACAATGAAGATCCCCCTGACCTGGTTCGGGCATTCGGCCTTCCGCCTCGATATAGGCGACGACACCATCTTGATTGACCCGTTTCTCAGCGATAATGCTTTCGCCCCTATCTCGGCTGAAGAAGTCGATGCAGATTACATCCTCATCACCCATGGACACGGCGATCACGTTGGCGATGCAGTCAGCATCGCCAAGCGCACCGGCGCAATGATTGTCTCGAACTTCGAGATATGCAACTGGATGACGGCCCAGGGCATAGACTGCGTCCACCCTCAACACGTTGGTGGTGGCTACGCTTATCCTTTTGGCTATCTCAAGCTGACCATCGCTCACCACGGCTCCAGTTTACCGGATGGATCCTACGGTGGAAACCCGGCGGGTCTGTTGCTCTCTACCGACGTGAAGACCCTCTACTTCGCTGGTGATACAGGGCTTTTCTATGGCATGCAACTCATCGGGGAGGAGGGCGTGGACCTGGCGGTTCTCCCCATCGGAGACAATTTCACGATGGGACCCGATGATGCGCTACGAGCTGTTCAACTGATTGAACCAGAGCTGGTAATACCCATCCATTATGACACGTTCGACGTCATTCAGCAGGATCCCCATGCGTGGGCCGAGCGTGTCAACACTGAGACGATGAGTCAGGCAATTGTGCTGGAGCCTGGGAAAGTCCTTGACGTGTAACCCACTCAAAAACACGCATCGTGTGAAAGCCCAGACAGCCATAGCGAATTACCTGTTGCTCCGACACCGGTTAAGTGGGAGCAGAGCCGAGGTGTATGGAGATGGAAGGCCTAAATGAGTTTTCCATACACAATCAGGATAGAATTATTTATGTTAGTCGTAGTAGTAGGGCATTGGATAATGGGGATAGATGTCAGCTGAGAGCGAAAAAGGAACACATATAGGGGGGCTGCAAAGGTCTAGTTGAAGATGTGGTGTCGAGTTTTCCACAGTCGAGTGTGCATTGAGTTGGGAAAGCTGAAGTCAAGGCCCTTTTGAAGACCAATTATCCGCGATACCATCATCGGTTGATGGGGAAGTTATCCACAACAGGACCCACTTATCCACAGAAAACAGATGGTTATCCACAACGTGGCGCGTGGTTGGGCCGGTTGTGCCCTCATAACCCCCAGATATGGGGCGATTGAAGAAAGAGGAGGCCAAAAATAGAGGTAACAGGTGTGGATAAGTTGTGGAGGCGGTTGATGGATCCGATTTTGATTGACGTTGGGTCAATCAATGGTATAATCTGAGGACAATCTGAATTTTGTAAAGACAAAGATCGGGAGGAGTAGGCGGCGCGAGCCTGACGAGCTACATTTTTCACGAGAGGTGGAGGGTGTAGGAAGAGAAGAGGGCCACTGGCTGCAAGCCCTCGCAGCGTAGGCCGCCGAAGGTCGCCTGAGAGTTGAGAGGCCGACCCGGCCGAGTCCGGATAAGTCTCTACGGGTTCGCCCGTTACAGCGAAAGCCCTTCCTCCATCTTTGATCGGAGCGGAGGGTTACTGAGGGTGGTAGCGAATCTGTCGCATCAGATTCCTGCCAAACCAAGGTGGTACCGCGAGAGTTCCCCTTTCGTCCTTGGACGGAAGGGGTTTTTTTGTTGCGACACGGGATTTGTTGTAGGACTTACGTAGGAGGAGTGGTCGATGACGGAGAAACTTGCTGCGGTGTATGATCCAGAGCAGCACGAAGAAGAGCTTTACGAATGGTGGGAGCAGCAAGGCTACTTCCGCCCGGAGAAGCAGGTGGAGCTGGGGCTCGCTACAGAGGACGGGCCTCGCTGGTGTATTACGATGCCGCCGCCCAACGTCACAGGGGCGCTCCACCTGGGGCATGCGATGGTAGCCGCCGTGGAGGACTTGATGACCCGGTATCATCGGATGCGCGGAGAGCAGACCCTCTACCTGCCGGGTACCGACCACGCCGGCATAGCGACCCAGAATGTGGTGGAGCGGGAGCTGGCCAAGGAGGGCCTAAGCCGCCAGGACCTCGGCCGGGACAAGTTTGTGGAGCGGGCTTGGGAATGGAAAGAGGTGTACCAGGCCCGCATCACGCACCAACAGCGACGTCTGGGTGTTTCGTGCGATTGGACGCGGGAGCGGTTTACCCTCGACGAGGGGCTGAGCCGCGCCGTGCGCACCGCATTTGTGCGCCTGTACAAGAAGGGCCTGATCTACCAGGGCAGCTATCTGGTTAACTGGTGTCCGCGGTGTGAGTCCGCCATCTCTGATCTCGAGGTGATCCCGGTTGAGCGTCACGGACATCTGTGGACCATTCGCTATCCCGTCGTCAACGAGGACTGGGATGGCCCAAGGTACGAATGGACCAGCGGCCGATGGGCCGAGGGAGCTACCGAGTTCATCGAGATGGCGACGACGCGTCCGGAGACCATCCTGGGCGATACGGCCGTCGCCACGTCTCCGGACGATCCTCGTTGGCGAGATCTGGTCGGCGAGACGGCGGTCCTGCCGGCCATCGAACGGCACATTCCGATTATCGCCGATGAGGCTGTGGATCCGGCTTTCGGGACGGGGGCGGTCAAGATTACGCCGGCTCACGACCCTACCGACAATGAGATCGGGATACGACACGACCTGCCGGCCATCGACGTGATGACTGATACCGCAGACATGAACGAGAACGCCGGTCCCTACGAAGGACAGGGTCGTTACGAGTGCCGTCGGAACATTGTCGAGGACTTCGACAAGGAGGGCTTGCTCGTCGACGTCGAGGCTTATACTCATTCGGTGGGTACGTGTGAGCGCTGCCACACCGACATCGAGCCGCGTGTATCGACCCAGTGGTTCGTCAAGACGAAGCCACTGGCGGAAGCGGCGATGAAAGCCGTGCGTGAAGGTGAGACGGTCATCATCCCCGAGCGGGAGGAGGAGCGGTTCTTCCATTGGATGGAGAACATCCGTGACTGGTGTATCAGCCGGCAGTTATGGTGGGGCCACCGGATTCCTGTGTGGCACTGTGCCAACTGTGGCGAGCACACGTCGCAGATGACCGATCCCACGGAGTGTCCCCATTGCGGCAGTGAAGATCTTCATCGGGAAGAGGACGTGCTCGATACCTGGTTCTCCTCCGGTCTGTGGCCCTTCTCCACGCTGGGATGGCCGGACACCGAGTCCCCTGACTATCGGCGCTACTATCCCACCGACATGCGGGAGACCGGGTACGACATCCTCTTCTTCTGGGTGGCGCGAGAGATGATGCTGGGCATCGAGATGACGGGGCAGTCGCCGTACAGCACGGTCTACCTGCATGGTCTGGTAAGGAACGAAAACGGGCAGAAGATCAGCAAGTCGATGGAGAATATTGACGAGTACGATCCGCTGAACATCATCGACAAGTACGGTACGGATGCGCTCCGCTATACCTTGATGACCAGCTCGACGCCAGGGCTCGATATGAATCTCGATCCGCGCCGGCTGGAAGGCGCGCGGAACTTCGCCAATAAGATCTGGCAGGCGGCCCGATTCGTCCTGATGAATACCTCGGCGGAGGACGCGGCTGGACATCAGGCTCCTTCGGTATCTATGGATCTGGAGTTGGCCGACCGCTGGATCTTGTCCCGGCTCAATCATCTGATCCAGAACGTGCATCGGCTATTCGAGAGCCATCAGTACGGCGAAGCCGGTCGGCAGATCAATGAGTTCGTGTGGAACGAGTACTGCGATTGGTACATTGAGGCGAGCAAGGTGCGTCTGTACGACGAGGACGTCGACAATCGCGTGCCCCTGGCAGTCCTGCTCCACGTGCTGGAGACGTCGCTACGCCTCCTCCATCCCTATATGCCCTTCGTTACCGAGGCGATCTGGCAGGCGTTGCCTGAGGAGACGAAGGAAGGGGAAGCACTCATCGTGGCCCATTGGCCGGAACCAGACCTGGCACTTCTGGACGATGGGGCTGAGGAGAACGTGACCCTGTTGATGGATCTGATTCGAGGCATCCGAAACCGCCGGGCCGAGTATCGTGTGACGCCGGGAAAGCGGATTCCCGCCATGATCGTGGCCCCGGACGCGTACGACGTCCTGGTGGAGCAGCAGGCCGTACTCTCCTCGCTCGCCAAGCTGGACCCCGATCGGTTGACCATCGAGCGGTCGATGGAGCCCCCCAGCCAGGCAGCGACAATCGTTGCAGGGAAGACCACGTGCTATCTCCCTCTGGCTGAGATTGTGGATCTGGGGGAGGAGCGGGAGCGGCTGTCGGAAGAGTTGGCCGACGTCGAGGGACGCATCGCCCACAGCAAAGATCTTTTGGCGGGGCAGTTCGCGGAGCGGGCGCCGGAGCACGTCGTCCAGCGCGAGCGCGACAAACTGAAAGACCTGAAGACAGAGCGGGCTGAGCTCGAGCGTCGACTGGAGACGTTGAGCTAGCTCAGACGTAGGGAAATAAACCTGAGTCCCCGAGGGGAGATTCCCTCGGGGACTCCCTCGGGAACGCTTGTCTCCTCCCCGGTCGGCTACCGGCTACCGCTTGTGCGGGATTATGATCCACAGGATGAGGTACGGTACGAGCCCCGGCAGACCGCCGGGGAGGAGCAGGACTAGAAAGGCGATCCGAAACCACCAGGGGTTAAGGCCAAAGAAAGCACCCAACCCGCCGCATACGCCGGCGATAATCCCATTCTGTCGCCGCAGTTTACTCTCTACAGCCATGGTTCTTTACCCTCCTTAACGCTTCTTAACACCGTATTGCTCGCGCGATCACCATGAATACGCAGCAGCGCCCGATAAGTTTCATCGGAGAGGGAGCAAATCGCGGTTGCTGGATCGAATCACCGAGCCCAATCGGGCCGATCATCGCGCATCGGGATGGTGCTACCGGACGGTTGCTGGAAGATCACCCCGAAGGAGCGAGCCCGAGGGCTGGCGTCAACCTCTACGCTGAACGAGGAGACCTCTCCGGGTGAGAGGACGTCGCGCTCAACAGGTGCGTGGCTCGCGGTGATCAGTGCAGGATCAGCGTCGTAGAGGCTAACGATTGCTATCACGTCCGTTAGGGCAGCGTCGGAGACGTTCTTGACCTGTTCCTCAAAGAGGATCTCACCATGCTCATTCGGTCCCTCGTAGTGTACGGACAGCAGCGCCAGCCGTGCATCCTCTGCTGGTGCTTCCTTGAATGGTCGGACCATCAGGCCTGGCCCTTTTCGCCCGTCCGCTGCGACAGTCACGAGCCCCGCCACCACGGCGATCAGCGCTAACGAAGCAAGGAGAAGTCCCAAAGATCTCACGGCCAGCTCGTGGGCTGGTTTCTCGATGGGCAAGAAGTCTGCATGGGGTGGGGTTAAAGCCTTGCCGCAGTAGGGACAGAATGGTCCCTCCGGTTCTTGCACCGTCCGTCCGCAATCGGGGCATGACCTCATCGCGCCACCTCCCTCACTTCTTGAGCTTAATCGAGCTTTCTCGATCTCTCTCAACCGGTCCTCAACGCGAGCCAATCGCACCTGCTCCTGATTCAGCCGCTCCTGGATCTCGACTCTCTTGAGGCGGAACATACCGCGCAGTTCGGACATCGACAGGTCGTCTTCCAGAAGTTGCGCGATCTGCTCCAGCGAGAGGCCCAGATCCTTAAGCGTGAGGATACGGGCTATCCTGGAGAGTTGATCAGGTGAGTAGTATCGGTAGTCGTTGGAGGGGTCGACGTGGACCGGCTTGAATAGCCCGATCCTGTCGTAGTAGCGCAGTGTCTTGGCGGGCACGTCGCTGGTCTGGGCGAACTCGCCGATTTTGAGCAGATCATTCGGCACTTGCTCTTGCATCTCCCCCTCCTGTCTCTCGCTCATATTATACACCTTCCAGTTGCTGGAAGGTCAAGGAAGTGGCAGGAGTGTAAGGTTGGAGACACCTGGATCTGTGCGCAACTGTCTGTTGGCTCTGCGACGGCGATCAGACCCGCGCGCTGTCGGGTGCCGGGGCCGTTGGGAAGGCCCTCTCGCGATCGAGATCGACCTCTATCGGGCTTCCATCACGCTGCTCGGTCACCAGGTGTCTCCTTCCTCGAAGTCGCGCGCGGTTTCGAGATAGTACGCCCGGTCCTCTTGTAGCAGATGGCGCATCGCACGGGCGTCCTCGGCCGCCATCTCTCCCATCTCCTCTAGGCAGAGATAGAATTTCTTGAGGGAGGCTATGTGCGACTTGACCCTTTCGACGGGCCGCTGGTCTTCCTCGTAGAGCATCCAGTCGGCCAGGAAGTCGTCGACGTCCTCCGGTACAGCCTCATCGGCGGGACCGGGGAGCTCCAGAGCTCCCCCTGCATCGGCCAGGTAGCTATTGGCAAAGCGATCCACGCTATCCAGATGTTTCTGAATCGTCTTCGCCGACAGCCGCTGCTCCCGTAGCCATCGTTCAAAGATGTCCAGGAGCTCTCTATTGCGCTCGTATACTCCCATCTCTTCTGCGATGGCGGCCCAGCTATCCTCGGAGGGTATCTCAAAGCCAGGGACTGGGTAGATCAGGGAGATCCGGTCCTCGCCGTCGGCCATTGGAACCGATAACGTCTCCGTCGCTGGCTGGGGAACGCCGACGTCTGCCTCTATGTGCTCTTGGACGAAGCGGGGAATGGCGAGCAGCGCCGCCTCCATCCGCAGCAACTCCGACTTGCTGGGACGGGCAGGGTGCCCTGAAAGCCTGATCTGAAAAATGAGGGGATAGGCATACCGCCCGGCGACCGGCCAGTCGTGGGTCTCTATGGCGTCGAGATCATCAAAGGGCATCTCGAACTCTTCCCCGAAGATGAGCGCGGTCCATACGTGTCGCCCAATCATTTGATCCGGTGCCGTCCCTGCATAAGTCTCGTGAAGCACGTCCTTGGAGTCGTACACAGCCAGGCCGTAGGTCTGACCACCATGCCCCATTACGACAGCATAGCGAGGAGGACTCTTGATGGGATAGTGTATCTCGATAGGGCGCGTGTCCTCGATCCAGCGCCAGGGGGCCTCCTGGTAGAAGAAGGCAGCCGCTTTGAATAGTCCTCTGGCCATATACGGGGTGACCCCTGGGATCTGCAGAAGGCCGGAGATGGGCTCCTCTCCCATATAATCGGCGAGAGATCGCAACGCCAGGTCCGCCTCGCGGAGGATCGATCGAAACTCACAGCGGACACCGACCTGCTCCAGTTCGCTCGCCAGTGGCTCGACCAGAGTTGTCTCGTCCACGTAGACGACTGCTGGGCGACGTCTTCCGCCTGCACCAGGAGTGGGATAGAGCATCGCCTTAGCCAGCGCATTTACGACTTGCGGCGTCGTCGGCGCATCCTCAACCATCTCTGATCCACGAACTTTGCCAGCTCGAGAGACCGTCAGAATGATATAAGGTCGAAATGGATCGCGATCTCCTGGCGTGATCCAAGCGCGTGCCTTGCGAACGGCGCATTCCCAGACCTCATCCCTCTGAGGAAGATTCCGGGCGTTTTCCAGCGGCACTTGATCGGGTCTGCCCAATGACATCAGCCGCCCCATCGAGCCGCCTATAAAGTCTAAGACATTTCGTTTCACGGTAGTCCTCCAATCTTTCATTCCGGAGTATAGCACATTCCATCAGATCAGAGAATCGCCGAACCGGGAATTTGCCCTCTCAGATCTTCGATGGTAAACTAGACGTCTGATCTAGGAAGGTTCAAGGGACCACGACGGACTATGATCCCCCAGACGTTGCGAATACACACCATCGGTCATAGCGACCACACGTCGGCGGACTTCATCGATCTGCTGCGTCAACACGACGTCACCCTGGTGGTCGACGTGCGCAGTCAGCCGTACAGTCGATGGGCGCCACAGTTCAACCGCGAAACACTGAAGCAGGATCTCGAGGAAGCCGATATTGGCTACCGCTTCCTGGGTGACACCCTCGGAGGTCGCCCGTCAGATTCCGGGCTCTACGCGGCGGGACACCCTGACTACAGACGGATGGAACAGACGGAGGCCTATCAGCGGGGCATCGAGCACCTGCTCGAGCTGACAAGCAGTGAGTGTTTGGCCGTCATGTGCGGTGAGGGGGATTACCGGCAGTGTCATCGTCACCTCCTCATCGCCCAGACGCTGCTGAAACGCGGCGTCGATGTCGTCCACATCAAACCCGATGGGCAGACGGTCGACGGAGAACGAACTCCCGAGCAACTCTCTCTTTTCTAAGGGCGGACAAGCACACAACCAGATAGTGGGCAGAGGGACACCGCGTGTGCCTCCTGCTCGTCGTGCTCCCATGGAGGTGACATCTATGCGTGCTGTATACACGATTGGCACCCGAGGGAAACCGCTTTCTACCTTCATCAACCAGCTCCACGACGCCGGCGTGGATGCGGTGATCGACGTACGTCTGCGCAATACCTCTCACCTGCTTGGCTATGCCAAGCAGGATACTCTGGCGTTTCTGCTGCGAGAAGGATTCGACATCGCCTACGAGCACCATCCTGAGTTGGCGCCGGCGCCGGAGATCCTGGATGGCTATCGGGACAGCGGCGATTGGGTTGCCTACGAAACCCGGTTTCTTCCGCTCCTGGAGGAACGCAAATCGGAAGCGATAGGGCGCGAGATCCTGGCTCGATACCGTGCGCCATGCCTCCTCTGCTCCGAGCCGACGGCCGAGCACTGTCACCGACGGCTGGTGGGGGAGTATTGGGTCGAGCGATTGTCAGGACTCGTCGTAGTGCATTTGTAGGACGGAGCGGGCGTAAAGCGGATGGGTGAATAGAATAGCCGTGAGGAATCAGTTACAGCGCATGAACTATGGGAGGTATCAGCCATGCCGCCTGAGGAAGTCCTCGTTCTGGCCATGACGCAGATGCGCAGTGGCATTTGCACAGCTGGTTTCAGTCGTCAGCGAGATCCGGTGACCGGTCTGCGCTGGGTGCGCCCAATTCGGGAGTTCGATACCGTCCAACCGGGCGATATGGCCGACGTTAACGGCCGACCGGTGCAGTGCTGTGACGTGGTCGAATTGAACCTGATCGAGCCTCGCCCCGATCCGCCCCACGTCGAGGATTGGCTCACTGACTTCGTCCACCACCCGCCGCGCCTCTTGCGATGTCTGGAAGGCGAGAGACGAGCGAGCTTCTTCCCCCACTACCTCGATCGTGTGCCGGAGGATGTGCTCACTTACCATACCCGGTCCCTCTGCTTGGTGCAGCCGGAGCAGGTGTGGGCGCACTTTTCCCTGGATACGTACTCTGGCAAGTATCAGGCCCGGATGCGTTTCGTGCTGCCCGGGGACGCCAATCATCCCCGGGCCACCAGCCGACACGGCGTCTCTGTTACAGATCTCAGATGGCGTGCCCTGGGGCGGAGCTGGCTGGGACAACGCGGCTATCTGGCACTGGAACACGATAGTCTCTTCCAGCGACTGGGCGCCGAAGCGCTCTACCTGGCCGTAGGGCTCAGTCGCACCTATCAGGGCGAGTACTGGCCTCTGGTCGTGGGCGTTCACGTCGTGCCTGATTACACGGTCCCCTCTCCCCGCCGGGGAGAGGGTTAGGGTGAGGGAAAATCCTCCGAGGAGCGACAAGTGACCGAAGAAAAACGCCGCCCCCGCTCTCCACTCGTCGATCGAGCAAGGGAACTGCGCCGGCAACAAACCCTAGCTCAGGCGAAGCTGTGGGCGTGCCTGCGCAACCGACAGGTCGCTGGCCTCAAGTTCCGTCGTCAGCATCCCATCGGACCTTACGTCGTGGATTTCTACTGTGTGGCCAGCCGTCTGGCTGGCCGCCTGCCAGCTGGTTGTGGAGATCGACGGGGATTCACACGCGAACCAACTGACGTACGATCGCGGACGGACGGCATGGCTAAACGAGCGAAGGTGTAGGATCATTCGCTTTACCAATCGGGATGTACTTCAACATCTGGAGGGAGTTGTGGAGGTTATTATGGACGAATGTGGCCAGTCTGGAGGTTCACCCTCACCCCCAACACCTCTCTCTGCCAGCGAGAGAAGTGTAGCTCCCTCTTCCCAAGGGGGAGAGGATTGGGGTGAGGTTAGACCCTTTCTCAGTTCACTGGGCCTGACGCCGGAAGATACCCTGGAGTTGCCCGGCAATCAACGAAGCCGCCTGCTGAACTTCCTCCTCCGCTGGGAGTGGTTCGATACGCTCCACGCCTGCCTGGATGTCCTTATTCCCTACTATCCGAGGCTCGTCTCTCTGCGCGACCTACGAGCCAAGGCCTTCTTGGCCCAGGACCGACCTGATGCCGCCCTGCCGGTGATGGCGAAGCGCCTCGAGCGCAGAGAATCTCTCCCCGCCCGTGCGTTCCTGGCCCGTATCCATCTAGCACGCGGCGACCTGGTGTCCGGTCGCCAGATCGCTCGTGACCTACTGAAAGAGGCCGAGGAGAGTGCTCTGGTCTGGAGCTTGCTCGCCGAGGTGGAGCTGACCGGCGGTGACGAGGAACCGGCGTTGTCCGCTTACGGCCGCCTGCACGAGCTTTATCCCCACAGTCGGTCCTACCTGCTCGGCATGAACACGATCTATCGCAATCGCGGTGACTGGGTGACTGCCAGCGGCTATGCGGTGCAGTTGCTGGGCATGAATGAGGAGGCGTATCGGCTGTCCGTCGCCTATCTGCGACAGTTGCGCGATTACTTCCAGGCCAGTGGCGAGACCACACGCGTCGCTGAAATGAAGACTGTGTTGGAGCGACGCTACCTCAGCGAAATTGCTGAGCTCCGTGAATGCCTGTTCCCGACCCACGATCTCCCATCTGCGCCCGAGACTCTGGAGTCTGAGCCTGGCGAGACCGTGGAACCCTTGCCCTCGTTCGACGATGTGCCGGTTTCTGAGAGTGAGCGGCGTCGCATTGCCGACGCCGTCCAGCGCCTGTTTGGCTTCGAATCGCTCCTCCCGGGTCAGGTGGAGACCATCGCGTCTGCATCGCGCGGCGAGGACGTGTTGACCATCCTGCCGACCGGCGGCGGCAAATCCCTCTGTTACCAGCTCCCGGCGGTGCTGGCAGAAGAAGGCGCGACGTTGGTCATCTCTCCCTTGATCGCGCTGATGAAAGACCAGGTGGATTCGCTTCCCAGAAACCTGCGGAGACGGGCGATAGCGATCAACCATACGCTCGATGGCGACGAGTTACGACACCAGATGAATTGCATCGCCAATGGGGCTTACCGGTTGATCTACGCTGCGCCGGAGCGCTTGCGCCAGCCCTCGTTTCTCCACGTACTCCGTCGGGCTGGGGTAAATCTTCTGGTGATCGACGAGGTGCACTGCGTCAGTATGTGGGGGCACGATTTCCGGCCCGACTATCTCATCATTGGGCGGGTTCGCCGGACACTGGGAGACCCTCCCCTCCTGGCGATGACGGCTACGGCACCCCTGCGCGTGCGGCGCGATATTATCCAACGTCTGGAGAACCCTGGGGACGTTGAGCCTGGGCTGCGGATCGTCGCTGGTGACGTGACCCGTCCGAACCTGCAGCTGGAGGTCTTCCGCGCCCGGAATACGGACGACAAACTGCATCGTCTGCTGGCTTTCTGCCGGGCCGAGCCGGGCAGTGGGATCGTGTACGCCGACACCCGCGCCCGCTGTGAGGAACTGGCTGCTCTGCTGCGCCAATATGGCGTCAACGCTGCGCATTACCACGCTGGTATCGTGGATCGCCATCGCGTTCAGGATGACTTTATGGCCGGGCGCACCCGGGTCGTCGTCGCCACGATTGCCTTTGGCATGGGGATCGACAAGCCAGACATCCGCTTTATTGTCCATTTCTTTCCTCCCGCGTCGCTGGAGTCTTACTATCAGGAAGCTGGACGGGCTGGGCGTGATGGTCTCCCCGCCCGCTGTATGCTGATGTACGCGCCGCACGACCGAAGCCTGCTGACCCGTCGAACCCGTCGAGACATCCTCCCGGTAGAGCTTCTGCGTGAAGTGTATGGCGCTGTGAAGAAGCGTTTGAAGGGGAAAGAGGTAGGCCGGGTCGTAACGGTCAACCTGGAGCGCGACCTGCGGAGCGGCGACACGCGTATACGGGTCGCGCTGAGCCTTCTTGAGGAGGCAGGACTCCTGCGGCGAGGTCCTGACCTCCCCCGCGCGGCCCTGGTGCGTCTATCGGCCGTCTGTCGCGACGGCGCTCTGCCCGACGATCTAGCGGCCTTCCGTGAGGCTGCGCGGCTCCGTCCCGAGCAGTGGCTGACGCTCGACCTGGCGCTGGTGGCGCCGAAGGCCGGGATTCCGCTGGCAGAGATCGAGAGGAAGGTGTTGGGTTGGGAGGACGCCGGTTGGCTGCTGTATCGTCCTGCGGGACGCGATCTACTGATACAGTTACTTCCGCCACCTCCGGAAGCCACTGAGCGAATCCGGATATTGTTGGAGCGGT
>Ga0207752_1001112_pt1 | contig 12502 bp, 12 predicted proteins | sample Pon2CUnioCityCA_6_FD_187272 | JGI IMG/M metagenome (GOLD analysis project Ga0207752, IMG submission 187272) | Marine sediment microbial community from Union City, CA, USA - Pond 2C Sediment 2 (SPAdes) | ecosystem: Environmental > Aquatic > Marine > Intertidal zone > Salt pond sediment ... | reverse complement strand
ATAGAGGAATTGACTTGCATGTGTCGCCGACAGTCGCAGATGGCATGGTGTTTGTGGCAGCAAACAAGCAGAATTACTATGGAGTAAATGCGGAGACGGGCGATATTGAGTGGACGTACGTTACCACTGAGGGCACAGAAGGCATAGGAGGATATTTGGTTGCCTCTACGGGGTACAATGATGGCGAACTCTACGTTGTTGACATGTTCTTCATAACAGCCCTTGACGCTAAATCTGGAGAAGTGGTTTGGAAGAGCTGGATAGGAACCGAGCTGTACACCTCACCTGCCTATGCTGACGGCAAAGTGTATGTCACCACAGACAGGCGCTTCTTTTATGTTCTTAACGCCACAAACGGAGATAGACTCTCCTTTTTCGAGATGGACTCTAACAGCTGGTCAGCCCCCTCCCTTTATGAGGGAAGAGTATACTTTGGAAGCAACGACGGCGACGTTTACTGCCTAGACGACAAACCAGTGACACACGGTCAGATTCTCGCCGAATTAGACAAGAATGAAGTTAAAACTGGCGAAACTATCACGGGTTGTGGTCAACTTACGCCCGGAATTCCTTATGCACCAGTAAGTGTGACTTTCGTGAAGTCCAACGGCACCGTAGACAGCATACAAGTTGCAGCCCAAACTGACGGAGCCTTCAGCTTCAACTATACACCTGACATGGCTGGCGAATGGACTGCTTCCATCGGTTGTTCAGGAGCAACATACATCATGCAAAGCGCGGAGCTGACATTCAATGTGGTTGGAAATCAACAAACAGATTTGCTGGATTTGGATATACCCACAGAGTATGTCGCTGCTGCAGTTGTCGCCTTAATCGCGGCGTTGATTGCCGTAGTTGCCTATGTGGTCGTTAAGAGAAGGAACAGCAGTTCGCCTGTTGTTATCAGCGACTGACCACAAAAGAAGAGTTTTTAGGCTAAGTGTTCCTCTGCCTCAGAGTAGACTTTGAACATTTTTTGGGCGCAAACATCCCAAGAGAAAGTTTCGCTAACAAATTCTCGGCCAGAACGCCCCATCTTCTCCCGCAGCGGCTTGTCTGAAAGAAGGGTTAAGAGGGCTTCGGCTAGTTTGTGACTGTTCGGTTTAACCAGCAGCCCAGTTTCCTTGTTTTTCACGACTTCTTTTATGGCGGTGACGTTGAAGGCGACCACTGGCTTAGCTGTGGCTTGAGCCTCCAACAGGGTGATGCCTTGCCCTTCCTGAATTGAGGGGGAAGCAAAAACATCAGCACAATTGTATAATCGGTGAAGCGTCTCTTCGGGGACGTAACCCAGAAAGACAACCTTGTCCGAGACGCCCTGCTCTTTTGAGTATGAAATCAGATGGCTTTTCAGTGGACCGTCTCCGACCACCACAAACTTTGTTTCCTTATTTTCTTTGACGACTTGCTTGGCTGCTTCAATCAGATAATGTAGCCCTTTTCTGGGTATCAGGTTGCCAACAAAGAGTACGACCTGCTCACTGTTTCCGCCGATAACATCCCTGATTTTTTCGCAATCTTCGGTGGGCTTGAACCGTTGGACATCCACGCCGTTCGGAACTACCCTTATTTTCTCTTCATCAACCTCGTACAGTTGAACCAGTTTTTGGGCTGAGTAACGGCTGACTGTGACAATCAGGGTTGCCTGTTTGGCTGCCTCTTTTTCGATTCTTGCGAGATGCTTCATGAAAACGTTGGAGAGCTTCATTCTGAGGGACGGGGACACACTTTTGGACGATTGAATATGCTCGTCCGCTAGAACTCCGTGAACTGTCTGTATGAATGGCTTGTTGATTTTCCGTTTTTTGAGGGTTTTCAGGAATCCGTAGCCGCTAACAGTGTGCGCTTCATAAACGTCGGCTTCTATTTTGTCAAACATTCCGGATATAGTTCGGTTGAAAGCCCAGTTGTCCAGCGGATAGAGCTTATCGGTGGAGGAGCAGGGAACGAAGGTTATTCCGTCTATCACTGTGGTTTTGTTGAAACCCCTTTTTGTTCCGCTGTAAACCGTGGTGTCCACTTCGTTTACCAGTCGTTTGGCGGTTTCGACTATGCGGCGTTCAACGCCTCCGAAGTAAAGGTGAGGCGGCTGCGTGTTGAAGACGGCTACCTTCAGCTTCTGTTTCATGGATGTGTGCCTCTATAGGTTTGAAGCGGTTCCATGACATTCTTTGTCAGCACTAACTATTAAAATGGAACTAGATGGGATACGCCCCGCATACTTTGCAGAACTTGCTTTTCGGGTTGCCGCCTTTAGCCTTGCAGTATGGGCACTGTTTGCCTTCCCTATCCTTGAAGACATCAGAGGGTACACCAAAATGGGACCTGAAAATCTCGTAGTAGAACAGATGCTCCTTGTCTCTTATCGTAACCTGATCACTTTCCCCATACTTCTTGGCTTTCTCTTGGAAGTATTTGTCGGAAAGTTTTTCGCTGAAAACCTGTGGAAAAATGGTGGTTCCGGAGCCAAACTCTAGGGGAATCTTTTTTCTCCACACAATCTCATCGGGCAACAGACTCTCGTAGGCTTTGCGCATTATCCATTTTCCCCAGATTTCGTCCCGTTCACGTCTAATCATCAGTTTCGTGTCCACGCCATAAGCGAAAGATTTGAACTCGGGATCAAGAAAGGGCGGATTAGAAACCATTCCAAGCGATTCTGCCATGGGAATCGAAGTGAACTGCATCACCTGCCACATGTTAGACAGGTAATCCCTCAGCTCTTTTTGGTTAAATTTGAAGAGCCAGCTATAACCGCCCAAAAGTTCATCCAAGCCGTCGCCAGTCATCACGCCTTTGATTCCCTGTTCTTTTGCGGCTTTCAAACCCACGTAGGCTGCTACGCTGTTCCTGATGTCCATCGGGTCGAAAACCTTCAGGACTTTAATGACGTCCTGGATGGCTGAGTGCATCTCCTCCTCACCAAAGAACTTAATCGTGTGTTTCATGTTCAGCTGGTTCGCCATCAACTTTGCATATTTGAGGTCCAGCGCCGGCGAGTTCTCGAAGGCAACGGTGAACCCCTCCAGTTTAGTATATTTTGATGCCACAAATGCGACTATGCTGGTGTCTAATCCTCCGGAGAAGAGCATTCCGTCGGTTAGATTTTTTTGTACAACCTTGTCTGTGAGGCTGCGAATTTGTGAACAGATTTCATCTACTGAATCCACGTTTGGTCTACCTCAGAACGTAGTTTACAGGACGATTGTATAGATTTAAGGTTTATTAGCAACTTTGACAGGGCAATATCACAAAAGGACAGTAGGGGAAACAGATGCTAGTCAGTTTGGTTCACATGCAAATCAGCGAATCTCCGGAGAAGAACTTGGAGACTGCAGAGCAGATGCTGTATAGGGCGGCTGACGCCGATTCCAAGTTCATTTGTCTCCCCGAGTATTTTGCGTTTCCAGCCAGCCTAGAAGACAACAAGCACGTCGAGAAGATAGCTGATGAAGTTTATGAGCCTGCAGTTCAGCTTCTGAAACGGGTTTCAAAGCAAGTTGACGCCTACATCGTCGGCGGCACCGTCTTCGAGAAGTTCAGGGGAAAATATTACAACACCTGCCTCTTTCTCAGGCACGGAGAAATACTGGGAAAATTCAGGAAGATGCACCTCACTGCGTGGGAGAAAAATGTGGGATTGAATGTGGGAAGAACCTTCAGGGTTTTCGAAACTGAGTTCTGTAATGTTGGGCTTCTGATATGCGCTGATGTGTTTTATCCAAGAACTGTCAGAAAGTTGGCGTCTTTAGGCGCTGAAGCCCTCTTTCTACCTGTATCGGCGTCGAGAACTCATCCACACGTGAAGGGGCACCCTCTCACAACAAAAAGAGCAAAAGACAACAGGGTTTTCATCCTCAAAAACGGCAACACCCGATCCAACTCCAGAGGCGGCAACAGCGCCATAATCTCTCCATGGGGAATCCTGAACCAAGCAAAAGACGAAATGGAAACAAAAATTATCTCCGCAGACTTGGATATAACCAAACTGAGAAAACTCAGACGAGCAACAGTTACGGAATGAATCTAAACCGAAGTTAACTATTTTCCGTAGATTTTCTCCCATCTTTCAATGATTCTGTTCATGTTCTCAAACCCGAACTTGTCCAGCCAGCCCCTGTAATTGCTGTCATTCACCGCTGTTCTGCATATCTCCTTGGCGCGTTCTGCATCATGCACCAAAAGGAGGACTGCTTCCACGTCGTGGCTGGAGACGTAGGCAACGGTTCTGAGAAGAGCTCTGGTTTCGACTTCTCTGGGAATCTCAGCGCTCAACTCTATGAACATCGGCTTTTTGAGCAGTTTCTTGAAGTCCCGCGTTAAAGTGTCCACCCAATACATGGTCACGTAATTGTGGGAGGAAAGAGGAACATGGAAGAAATTCACGTACTCTGCGAGGGCTTCAAAGTCTAAACCGAACCTTTCCTTAGCCAAGACTGGGTCAGGCCATATTTCGATGCCGAAAGGCTGCTTAACCAGCTTCTTGGCTCTTCTAATGAAGTCGGTGACTGTTTGTGCTCTCCACTCCAGCCAATCCAAGCCACTTTCTCTCTGCTGTTTGTTGCATCGGTCGCAGGTGCAGAAGCCTTCTTCCGGAAAGTGGTAGAGGTTCAGAATCACCCCCTCCACTTCTTCCTTTGCTGTGTCTTCTATGAAGCTGAGAACTTCGGATTGGTATTCTTGGTTGGTGGGGCACACAAAGTCCCAGGGGAGAGTGTACGCTTTGTTTGTTCTTGTGGCTGGGCCGTTCTCTGAGAGCGCCACCAATTCTGGTTTCTTTCGTATGCTTTTTGCGTCGACAAAGCAGGTGATGTCATTGTACATGCCTTTTGCAGGCTTTCCTAACACGCCGTCGACGCGCTTTGAGTAGTAGACGGAAATGTCGAAGCCGTCAACGATTGTGGGCTCGTAGATTACTGTTCCAATCTTCAACGCAGTTGACCTCTGACCGGGTTCTTCTTTAACTTTAAATCTGATGACGTTAATTAGTGTTGATGTCAAGTGTTGCTGGTGGGCTTCGGTGAACATCAAAATCGATTACGTCAAATGCAGAGACTGCCGCACATATACTTGTGTGGACTGCTGTGCCATGGCGGTTTTCAGCCTCAAAGACAACAAGCCGGTGATAGTTGATTTGGATTCATGCACGCTATGCGGAATCTGCGAAGACCTGTGCCCCAAAAAGGCGATAACCATAGAAAGATAGCTGCAAGTTCAGGCTTTCAGGGAATGTTTTTTCTAATGAACACTGAAACGGTGCTTGTTTCTTTTTAGGCATAAATGACAAAAGGGAGTTTGACCTTAGAAATCTCCCCGACCTCGGAAATGGTGACCCAAAATCATATAATTGACTCTTCATTTCTGACAAGAGAAGGAAAGTGGCAAAATGAAACTGGAAACCGGAATCAAGTCTGTCCAAGCTAAAATACAAGAAAACAAACTGATTTTGCGGTCAAAGACCCCGCTGAAAGTTTTAAGCTCTGCTGTTCTAAATGGCGGCCTGCAGGAAGCGACGTGTATAGTGAGCGTGCATGTGCCCGAAGAAACTGGTCTCGACATAGACGACGACGTTCACAGGGATGCCGGAGACTTCTTGATGGAAGAAACATCGAAACTGGGCATTCCTCAAGACCAGCTTGTGGGAATAATGACTGCCGCGAAGATGAAAAACGTGGACATAGTAACCAACAAGTTTGAGGACATCACCTTAACTGCGATTGTCACTGCTGGGGTCCATTTTGCAGCCACTGCTGGCGACGACATCGCCTCAAAACAGAGTGCTTTTCCTCCTATGAAATGGGGCACCATCAACATTGTTGTGTTGGTTGACGGCGATTTGACAGATAGCTGCATGGTCAACGCAATAAGCACAGTTGCGGAAGCTAAAACGGTTGCGTTGAGGGAGTTGGATGTTAGGAGCCGTTTTTCTGGCGAGGTTGCAACTGGAACGGTTACGGACAGCATTGTGTTAGCTTGCACAAAGAGGGGACGGAAGATAGCGTATGCTGGAACTGCCACACCGTTGGGAGAGCTGATTGGAAAGTCTGTGCGGGAAGCAGTGAAGAAGGCTCTTCGCAATCAGGAGAACATAGTTTCTGATAGGTCTCTTACGCGGAGGCTGAAGGAGAGAGGTATAACGGTTGAAAACATGACCACTCTTTTTTCGCAGATTAGCTCTATCCTCGATTCGAACCCTGAGAAGCGGAGGCAGTTTATGGAGGAGGTTGAGCAGGTTTTGTGTGACCAGAACATCGCGGCGCTGGTTATTGCAGGGCTCAGGCTTGATGAAGATGCGAAGACGGGTTTGATTCCTGAGAATCCAGCCAATGAGTATGGTCGAAATTTTGTGCTCAGCAAAATTCTTCAGAAAGCTGTGACAGACTATCTGTCGAAGGAGCAAACGTCATACAAATACGTTAGACCCGACTATCTCAGCTCGGTCTTCGCGGAGAAAATGGGTTGGTTTACCCGAAGCATCCTCTCCGCTGTTATGTATTCTGTTTATTCGAATGTTCTCGGGAACAAATCAGAAAAGCAGAAAGAATAAGCACAAACCATTCTCTTGCATGCTGTCTTGTTTTTCGATGTCGGTAGCAATGCTTAAATATCCAACTTAAGGTAGTTCCACGCTCCGAAAGAGGAATCAACTTTGAAGTTCGGAATGTTCATTTATGAGCCTACACCTGTTGAAGGGTTCGACCTTCAGGTTTATCGCCTTAAATCAGAAAGAGGAATAGTTGGAACCCCAAACCCTGAAATGACCACCAACATCGCCTGCTTCGGCGACAACAACATGGCAGCCAAGCATCCAGACTGGGTTCAAATGTCCAAAGATGGACCTGCACTGCGGACAAACAAGAAGTACAATTTCAGATGGGACATCGTATGCAACCACGAAAAACAGATGGTCGACCGCATGCTTGACATGATCGAAGACACGGCAGAAAAAACCAAAGGAATAACCTTGAGCAGCATGCACTACGCAGACCACGGATTCTGCACCTGCCCCAGATGCAAAGAGGCATACGAGAAAAGCGGGTTGGATTGGCTGGAGTGGAGAGCACAAACAGTCACCGACTTCATAAAAAGCGCAAAAGAACGGGTGAAGAATAAACCGTTCTATGTTGGGTTGCTTCCCGACGCGGTCAACTCTTATGAAAGGTTCGGTTTTGACTTTGATGCTCTAGCCGAGTATGCAGATGCCTTTATTGTTCCGCACTGGTCCCGAAGCTACGCAACCCCTTGGCATTTTGAGACTATGTCTCGGGCGTTCAAGAAGGTGCTGAAGAAGCCTGTGTATCCGGGGCTGTATATTCGTGGACCTGGAGATGACCCGAACGAGGTTGAGAAGCCTGCGCAGATAATCAAGACAGCGTGCCGCATAGCAAGAACGGGAGTAGACGGGCTTATTTTCTTGGCGGGAACTGCCGCAATAATGAAGGATTTCCAGAAAGCTGCCGTGGAAAACGTGAAACTCCGCGAAGAGCTGGAAGGCTACGGAGGCAAACCTGTCCTAGACCTCATAGACAGATGGGAAAGCATAATCCAATAACACACCCCTCTTTTAACCCATACTTCTTTCGTTATCCAACTGTAGTAGATGATTTTATGTTCTGGAAGACAGAAAAAAACTGTTTTTCAACATGAAGTATTATTAGGAGCCTAATAGCAGAAGATTGTTGAAAACATGCACTTTTTCAGGAAATCAGCAGATACTGCATCTTCAATGTGCTTAGCGTCTGTTTCTAAGCCATAACGGCAACCATCACAATAAGAGCGATTGCCCTGTTGATTTCGTTTGTGGCTCCCATAACGTCTCCGGTTACACACTTCAAAGTCTTATTAGCGTAAGAACCCAAAACCGCCACAGCAACACCCATCACAACAAGAACCCAAACAAAAGCGAAACCCACCAAAACTAAACCCACCACCGCACACAAAAGCAAAGAACAAAACGCCTCCAGATGCTTCTTCTCCATTGACTCAACCACAAAATATCCCATACCCTTGTATTCCGGCTTCTTTCCCACGTAGGCAGTCAAAACCATGCTTTCCTTAGCCACAACCTCAGCAACCACCGCTGCCTTCAAGATTTCTACGCCAGAAAACTGTCCGAAAGCCAAACCGGTCAAGGCAAGAACTATGACTCCAGATGCCACAGCCGCTGCACCCGTGTACATGTCATGCATAACCTCCAGCCTCCGCTTGGTGTCGCCCCTAGCCATCGCCGCGTCACTCAAATCCAATAAACCATCTAGATGATGAAAACCCGTCAGAAGCTGTATGCCAACTAAGACAAGGAAACCCGAAATCGAGTCAGGCAAAAAGAGGTTTGATGCAAAACCTGCTGCCCCCGCAACAGCGCCTATCACCAGGCCCACTAGGGGGCAAAGAAAAAAGTATTTGGATATCACTTCGATTGATTCCATTCCAACGGGCACAATGGTTAAGAAACCGAATAAACCCTTCAAACCTTTGATTACCAACCGCAGCACCTTCAACAGCGATACATTTTGCCCTGAAGAACATATGTTCTATACCTGGTCTTTTAAGTTTGTTCAAGAATTCACGTCCAAAATAGGGGTATTCCTCGCTTCTACGTTTTCAACAAAAAGCTTATACGAGGGGCTGGCTATAAAAACCACACCTACTAGGTGAAAAAGAAGGTATCATAATGGCTTGGTTAAAATCCATGATGGAAAAAGAACCGCCTGAACCAGAAAACCCAATAGGAACAGTTGTAATCGGCGGCCTCGACCCTGACCCACACACAACCCCCAAAGAAATGGTACGAAAAGCTCTTCTGAGAGCCCAATTCAAATGCATTGATGTTGGAAAAAAGGCACCAGCAAACGATTTCGCCACACAAGCAAAAGTAAACAACGCAGACATAATAGCTGTCTCAATAAACACCACGCTTGCAAAAAACAACATACCCCAGTTGATGGCAGCCATCGAAGGTATGGGACTAAAAGGCAAAGTTACAGTCATGATTGGTGGCGCAGCTGTAGACAAAAGTGACGCAGATGAAGCAGGTATATTGTTCGGTGCGACCAAAGAAGAAGCTGTAGCCTTAGCAAAGAAGGCTGTAGGAAAATAGGTTCAGCGGTGAATTCCTGAACAAAAACTGAGAAGTGAGACGTAATGTTTAGGTTTAAAAAGGAACAGAAAATTATTGAAGCTGGCGGCATCAAACTTGGAGGTCAACCAGGAGAACTCCCCACTGTTTTAACTGCCACAATCTTTTACTCAGGTCACAAGATTGTAGAGGACAAAAAGAAGGGAATCTTCGACAAGGCAAAAGCTGAAGCCCTAATCAACAGGATGGACGAGCTTTCTGACATGACAACTAACCCGTTCATCTTGGATGTCGTAGGAAATAGAGCGGAAGCTTACCAAAATTACCTCGATTTTATCAGCAAAGTAACTGACGCGCCAATGCAGGTCGACGCCATAAGCCCCAAAGTAAGAATGGAAACCCTCAAATGGGTACATGAAGTCGGCTTATCCGACAGAATCATCAACAACTCCATCTACCAATACGTCAAAGAGAAAGAGCTGGATAATCTGAAGGAATGCAACATCAAAGCATCCATCGTCCTATGTGACAACCCTGAAGACGAGAGCGCCAACGCCAAACTTGAGGTTCTGCCCAAAATCCTAGACATGGCAGACAGCGCCGGCATAGAAGGTGCACTTATCGACACTGCCATTCCCGCATGGGGAATAGGCGTCGGAGCAGGCGTTAGAGCCATCTACTTGGTCAAAGAGAAGTTTGGTGACCGCGGAGCAGTTGGAACTGGCATCGGAAACGTAACAGATACGCTCGGATGGATGAAAGGCAACTTCGGCAAAGAGATGAGAAAACCATCAGCTGCAGCACAAAACGCTATCCTGCCAATTGTGGGAGCCGACTGGATCATGTTTGGACCCATAGAGTTTGCAGAGTTCCTCTTTCCAGTTATTGCAGTAATTGACACCTACGTGTTGACTGCAACCGCTGAAATTGGCACCAAACCTGCAATAGAGGGCATGCATCCTCTATTCAAAACTATGGCCTAAACAGAGAAACCACAGTTTTTTCCACGGGCTTCACGCCCCCTTTATTTTTTTTCAGACTTCTAGTCTTCCCGTAGCCACTCAACCAGTTTGGTTAGGGAATTAGGCTTTTATGTGAACCTGACAATAAGGGAGTTGGTGCACACATGTCATCTCTAGAAACAGTTATCTTAGACATCTTGGAGACGAAGCAGCCGAGGAACGTGAAAGAGCTGGTTAAGCTAGTTCAAGAGCAAGCTGAAGCCAATTTAGATGACATCAAAAAAGCAGTGAAGAAGCTTCACCGAAAGGGATTGGTGGCGCTTGAGGAGCCAACACCCAATAAAGAAAGTTTCGTCAGCTTCTTGTCTCCTAGGAACAGCCGCTGGTTCTGGCTTGTCATAGGCGCATCAGTTCTTTCGTTCATCTCGATTCTGTTCATTCCTGAAACCGGAACACCGTTATCCTATATACGTTACATCTTTGCCTTCATTCTCGTAGCCTTTCTGCCTGGCTACTGCCTAACCGAAACACTATTCCCCAGAGAAGATGCGCTGGACATAATCGAAAGATTCACCTTCGCCATTGGATTAAGCTTCGCCGTCACCGCTCTGGTAGGGTTATTCCTGAGTTTCTCTTCGCTTAGTTTAACTTTGGGAACAGCGCTTCCGGCTTTGGGTTTCCTAGTGATTGTTTTGGCGGTCGTCGCCTTGATTCGAAAATACGTAAATCGGTAAACTCCTTCTAGCCTGTAACCTGAGAGAAAAAAGGCTGCTTGGTAAAGAGGATAAAAAAGAAGAAAAAGGCTGAAGCCTATGTTGAAGATTTGTGGATTCTGGTCTAGAAGAGTTTGTCCCATCTGTTGAACAGGTCGAGCGCTGGTTGACCGCCGTAGTCGCTTAGTGAATCTCTGTATTCGCCCATTTGGGTTACTGCCTTCTGGAAGTTCACCATGCTCTCTGCGACGTCTGCAAGGTAGATGATGCCGTCGATTCCTGTTCTCATCACGCGAACCGAAACTCGGATTAGCTGGTCTACTGGCGGGCAGTGAGCGGGGTCGTCTCCTGGACCGCAAACATAAATGTTGGAGTACACCGGCTTCTCCGGGAAGATTCTTCTGAACGCACGTGCAATCATCTCCCAATACCATGAGGTTGCGTAGTTCTGGGAGAACATGACAATGTTGAATGCGTCGCATATCTTGTAGAGTTCAGGGAAGTCCATGCCGAAGCGGTGGTCTGCGTTCGCTGGGTCTGGAAGCACCGCTAGTACCAGTTTTGTTTTCACGCGGTCTTTTACGTCTTTGATGAAGTCTGTGATGATTTTGTTGCGCCATGTGAACCAGTCTAGTCCGCTTTCTTTCCATAGTTTGTTGCACCGGTCGCAGGTGCAGTGTCCGTGGTCGGCGAAGTGCCAGCTGTTCAGGAAGATTGGCTGGTTTGTCTCCTCAACCGTTTTTTCGATGTAGTCCAGTTGTTCTGCTCTGAATTCTGGCTGTGTTGGGCATAGGATGTCCCAGTGGAGGTTGTATTGGTTGTTTCCTCTTACTGCTCTGCCGCGTTTTGACTCGGAAACCCAGTCTGGGTGTGCGCGGGCGGACACGTTGTCTCCGAAGACTGCAATGTTGTTCCACATGTCAGGTTGTGGTGTTCCGCGTCTTCCTGTTTCTGGTTTCAGTCGGTACACGTCGAAGTCGAATCCTTCAAGCTTCTTTGCATCAAAGAGATAATTACCAAATTCCATACTCATACCTCGTTCTAAAGCTGCAAAATACTTCTATGCAGGTTATATAAGCTTTGCTTCAACAACCAAAAAAACACGTAACACAAAATCCATCTTACGCTCCACTCCGAGGAGCACTATTTCACCCTCAACAAACACATACTTTAGTTTTTTAGCAAGGGAAAACACTGTTTTCAACAATACGCTGTTATTAGCCTCCTAATATGATTGTAGAAACGTGTTTTAGACCTCTAAAAACCTTCGATGGTGCGGGGGACGGGATTCGAACCCGTGGAGGCCTGCGCCAGAGGATCTTAAGTCCTCCCCCTTTTCCTAGGGGATCTGTTTGACCCGCTAATTAGACCTGGCTCGGGTACCCCCGCCATCCAAATATTCACAACGCACCTTCGACATAAATGTTACCTGACCAACGTGGTGCCGTGTGCTGTGTTTTGTGGCGTTACGGTTATAACATTCAAGTTTATAGAAGTTAGTTTGGCGGGAAAAATCTGGGCGGGTACAGAAAGCTATGTCGGCTTTCTACCGAAGCCTAGCTTGGATAGGGCACGAACAGCAGAGTATGCTGGTGTAAGCCTCCTATCGGGGAACTGGGAGAGAGCTCGGGGTCACGGGTTCAAATCCCGTCCCGCCCGCCATCCATTTTGATGGTTGAAAAATATTGTTTTAATGAAAAAGAGTGGGTCTGGTAAAAACTTGTAAGAGTGGTTACATTAGTTTGGCG
>Ga0207752_1001111_pt1 | contig 12508 bp, 10 predicted proteins | sample Pon2CUnioCityCA_6_FD_187272 | JGI IMG/M metagenome (GOLD analysis project Ga0207752, IMG submission 187272) | Marine sediment microbial community from Union City, CA, USA - Pond 2C Sediment 2 (SPAdes) | ecosystem: Environmental > Aquatic > Marine > Intertidal zone > Salt pond sediment ... | reverse complement strand
GGCGGGGACGGCAGCGTGGGTACTGGGGCGGATGGCCTCGTTACCCGGTCAGCGGCCTCACAAGCGGCAAGGTGAAGGTAAAGGTACTCCCTTCGCCCAGGCCGGCGCTCTCGGCCCATACCCGCCCGCCGTGTGCTTCGACCAGGTGGCGCACAATCGTCAGGCCGATGCCGCTGCCCCCGCCGGCCCGGGAGCGCGATTTGTCCACCCGGTAAAAGCGCTCGAAGAGGTGCGGCAGATCTTCTGCCTCGATGCCCATCCCCGTATCGGCCACGCGGACGACAAGCCGCTCTCCATCGGCGTTCGCGCTGACGGTCACCTGCCCGCCGGCCGGTGTGTACTGCAGCGCGTTACCGAGAAGATTCATCATGACCTGGGTCATCCGCCACTTATCGGCCAGTACGGCCGGGATCGGCGCCGGTATCTGGAGCGCCAAAGCCACCCCTTTGTCCCGGTACTGGGGGCGCAGACGAGTGGCCGCGTCTCCTATAAATGTTGCCGGTTCCACCGGCTCCCGCTCTAAGAGCAGTTGCCCTGCTTCCGCCCGCGACAGCGCCTCCAGATCCTGTACCAGTCGTTGGAGCCGCGTCACCTCCCGCTCCACCTGGTGGAAGGTCGAAGGGTCAGCCGGCAGCACACCGTCGGTCAACCCTTCCATCACACCCTTGATGTTAGCCAGCGGGGTGCGCAATTCGTGCGCAACATCGCCCACCAACTCCCGCCGCCGCTCCTCTGTCTCCGCCAGCGTCTCCGCCATCTGGTTGAAGGATCGGGCCAGGGCGCCCAACTCGTCCTCGCCCGGCACTTCCACGCGTTCTTCGTACTCTCCGGCCGCGATTCGCTGGCTGGCCGCCTTCATCCTCTGAATTGGGCCCACCAGCCGCCGCGTGACAAAGCTGCTGACGACGACGGCCGTCAGCAGCGCAGCCGCCGCCGCAATCAACAGGATCTGGTTAACGGCGATGCCGAAACTTTCATTTAAGTCCTCGATCAGAATCTCGCTTCCCCCCATCGTATGCAGCATCTCGCTCATCCGCGTGGCATGGCGGGCCAGCGCGCTCGGCGCAGAGAGCCGGGCGGCGAAGAAGAGGGAAAGGACGCCGGCGACGATGACGATCAGGTAGGAGAGGAAAAGCTTGACGCCCAGCCGCTGGCGAACCCGCTCCAGGAAGCTCACGCCCCGCTGCCCCGCTCCGCCTCATCTTCGAAGCGATAGCCCATCCCCCACACCGTGTTAATTAGTTCCGGCTCGGCCGGATCTTCTTCAATCTTCTTGCGCAACCGGCCGATGTGGACGTCTACGACCCGCTCGTCGCCATAGTACTCCACGCCCCACACCTGCTCCACCAGTTGCTCCCGGCTGAGCACCCGGCCGGCTTGCCGGACCAGCGCATGCAACAGGTCGAATTCGATAGGTGTCAGTTCAACTTCCTGGCCGTCACGCCAGACCATGCGTCCCTCTGGATCCACGCGCAGGTGTTGGAAGATATATTGGGAACGCTCGCCGCTTTCTTCAATGCCACCAACACGCCGCAGCGACGCCTTCACGCGCGCCACCAGCTCCCGCGGACTGAACGGTTTGGTCACGTAGTCGTCAGCACCCAGCTCCAAACCCACCACCCGGTCCATCTCGTCCGCCCGCGCCGTGAGCATGATTACGTAGACATCGCGTAGAGCCGGTGCCACGTCGCCACGCCGCAGCCGGCGCAATACTTCCAGTCCGTCGAGTTCCGGGAGCATGATGTCCAGCACCACCAGATCGGGTACGAAAGCGCGTGCCTCCTGCAAGGCGGACCGCCCATTCTGGGCAGTTCTTACCTCGTATCCTTCCTGTTCCAGATACGCGCGGACGGTCTGAAGCAGGGTCGGTTCGTCGTCAACAACCAGGACCTTGTGTGCCATAACCTTTGTTCATTTTATCACAGTTGGAAAGCTATTGCCCTTGATCTGCCCGGGCATTTCGTCACGCTGCCAGGTCGGCGAAGATGACAATCCGCTTGGTGTTAACCCGGTACGGGTAGCAGGAGATCAGGGTCACGCTGGCGTAATCTGTAGGTGCCATCACCCAGACTTCTGTCGGCTCCACGATTACCGTCTCGCGGACCACGTACCTGTAGCTTTGCCGCCCACTGCTCACCAGAATCTCATCGCCCGGCGCCAACTGGTCCAGGTCACGGAAGATTTCGCCATAGACGTCGTTATGGCCGGCGAGCACCATATTACCCCTCTGTCCCGGCGTGGCCGAGCCAATATGCTGCGCTACCCCCTTCTTCAACACCTCCCAGTCATACATTCCCTGGTAGATGGCGCTATCCACGTCAATGGCCGCAATCTGGATCCGGCGCGCATGTTCCGGTCCGGGAGTCGGAGCCGGGGGTGCTTCATAGTTATTGAGGGCCGGCAACAGATGAGCCGGGATGTACCCGGCCTCGCCTGGCTCCGGCGTGCTGCCGGCAATCGGTGGCTTATGCCCGCCGGGCAAGACGACCACGTCAATGACCGGGCCGGGCGCTGGTGTGGGCAGGGCCAGCGCGTTCCCCGCTTCCCGTTGGGCTGCCGACAATTCTCGATTCAGAGCGTTATTGGTTAGCCAGACGCTGCCGACGGTAATGAAAAACACGAGAACCAGAATTGCTTCTACCAACACCAGAGCACCATCGCCCACCCTCCGCCAATGGGGTCGCCGCCGCTTCCCGTTTTGCTGCCGGTCACCCTTTAGGTCTTGCGTCTCCTGTGTGAGACCGTGGCCATTGCTGCGGGCGCGCCAAGGCACCGCCACCGTCATATTTCCCGGCGGTTCCAGACCCGGCACCTCGACCAGACGGCCCATGGCCTTCAACCGTCGCCGCCGCTCAGGTGACAGCCTGTACTTCTTTTGCCGGAGCAGATACTCCAGTTCCTCAACTTCCGCTTCCGCAGGATAACCTGTTGGCAATGCGCGCTGATCCCTCATTCTTCACCTGGCTGCTTGTTGGCACAGTTGTCCCATCCGTTTTAGCCGGTAGCACCTTCCTTGAGGAGCGCCAAATAGCCTACTCATGCTACGAGCTTTGGCGCACCTGAGTACAGTCGGTTCCAGAAGAAACACTAGACGGGCCGGTTGAGTCTATCCTGGAGAGTTGCTAGAACGCCAGCGACGCACCTGTTTCAGCAGCGTCTGTGGCCGGAAGTTATAAACAGGTCGTTCTCGCGCTTACTGATTTCACCGCGGGCATAACGCTCTTTCACTATCGCTACAGCTTTGTCCGGCCCACCTTCTGCGCGACCTCCCTGCCGCTTGCCTTGCTAGAGGGAGAGGCCGGCGCTTTCGAACTTCTCTTCCACCCGCTTTTTCGTGCCCCCAAGGGCCTCGTCCAGCGCCGGCAACACAAACCAGACGGCGCCCAGGCTGAAAAGCAAGCCGCTGATCAGGCGCATCCACGAGTTGAAGGAACCCAGCCCGTCGCCGGCATAGAACCCGGCAGAGAAAGCGTGATTGGTCAGCGACGCCAGCCAGCCATTACCGTAGCGGAACCCCCCGCCAATACCACCCATCATGTCGCTGATCATGTGGCTGCCGCCGTCCAGCACCATCGGCAGCGCCAGCAAGAACAGTCCCCATAGCGACAGGCGCGGCAGGCGCCTGCGCCAGGGGCCGAGAACGGCTGCCCAGAGCAGGATCCCGGTATAGAGGGAAACCATGCGGTCCGACCAGGCTACCTTCCAGCCCATTTCAGGATTACCGGTGAACTCGCGCAGAACCAGGGGATTATTTGTGTTCTGCCACACCGCCTGTACCTCGGCTAACTCGTACATCGGCTGTCCGCCGAAAAGGAAATAGCTCCGCTGCGGCATCTGGTGGCAGAGAAACGTATAGATTGTATAGATGGAACGACCGGCACCTTCCCACCCGGCTTTCATGAACACCGGCGCCAGCCACGGCAACAGGTTAAAAAGGCCCCAGATGCCGATAAAAGCCAGCAGCCAATGGCGGCTGAGCCAGTAAACAGTACGGTTCAGCCGGGCGGCGCCACTGCGCTCCCGGGACCGAGCTATTTCTTGTTCGACACTCCGCGTCTCACCTGCTTCTTTAGCGCTCACAATTCCTCTCTTCGTAGCTGGCGAACCTCGGCCGGTCAGGCCTGCTCGCCCCCGGCGGGTACAACAGGGGGTGTGACAAGAGCGTCCTCAATCGTTGTTGCCAGCTCCGCATTCGGTGCGTCCACCAGTTGTATCCAGGTCCGGCCCTGGTGGCCGTGCAACACGATGGTCGCCGGCGTCCCCTGCTCCTGGTAGACAAGCAACACCACCATCTGGCAATCACAGGCATCGGTGCCATGGTAAGGGCACGCGCAGGTGCCGCTGACGGCGCGGGCGCTCCGCAAATCGAAGGAGCGATAAACCTGCAACGCTGCCTCCTCCAATCCGAGCGTTACCCAGGCAGTCGCCTCATCACCACCCAGGTTTATCACACCCAACTCTGTTCCCTTCATCTGGTTCATACCTTGGCTCAATAGCCCACTCTCTCTTATGCCTACCCATAATAAGAGATTTCGTCGACGCTGATGAGCGCAAAACGCCGGGCGCCCCTATACGCCATATGGCGGGTATCAGGGGTAGCCGGCTATCTTTCCGGAGGAACTTTCGAAAAGGTGATGTGCATAACGTATGCCCTTATTTTTACTTGAACGTAGTATACTATGGTCGGAGATAGTGGCTCGCGTGCCCATTCCAGACGACATCGCCGAAACGTGCTGCAGCCGCTACAGCGGTCGAGCAATGAATAGGCGAAATCGGGTGCTAAGAAAAAGATGATTACAGCAACTGTTATTCATAACCAGGTCAAAGTCAACTGCACGGTTATGGGAGGAGAAATTCATGGCTCGAAAACAATGAGGAATTCTGCCAGAAACTGACTGGGATCGCTCAGGATCCCTTCTGTCATCCTACAACTGCGGCCACGCTCTCAGGTTTTCAGCGACCTGAGGATCATGCAAAGCGTTCTCTGCCAGCTCGACCATATCTTTGTGCAACCCCTGGAGATCGCCCAGCGCCTGGCTCTCAGCCTCCTCGTCGATCAGTCCATGCCGCTTGAGGAAACGCAGCCAGACCGGAAGCAGCTCAAAGAATGCGCACGCTTCATAATAACGGAAGGAAAGAAACCCACCCATCTCGCCCAGAAAACGATCTACCGTTCGCCTGTCAGGAATGAGCACGGCAGGTCCCGAGCGCGGCGCCCATCGCTGCCTGCTGCGCTTCTTCCGGCCCCGCTTCCGTCCCATTCCCCACGGCCCCGGATCGTCGCTCAACTCTCCCTCACTTCGGCGCACCAAATAATGGGACAATTCCTCGCGAACCATCTCTGCCTTCGTGACAGGAACACCCTCCTCTGAATTTGCATACCGGGTCCAGGCCATGAGAAGTAGTGCCAGCCTTTCCTTGGCCGGGTCGTCTTCGAAAGCGTCTCCGGGAGACAGAACGAAATCGGCCGCCTCCCACGCCGGCTCCGCCCGGCCGCTCCGGTAATCCAGCGTTCTCTCCAGTTGCTCGGGAACGACCGTCAATTCATAGGCCGCCATACGCCGTTGCAGCTCAGGATCATCCGCCGTCAGGTTTGTATCCTCTTGCAGGCTGTGCAACAACTGATACGTGCCCAGGTTTTCGGCGAATTCGCTGGCGGCCCACGCAACCAGACCATCGGCCGCCTCCACCGATGGCAGTGCCTGGCGCATCCCCTGGAGCAAGAGCTCCAGCCGGCCGTAATAGGCAAGCGCACTGACCAGGCGATAATAGATGTCCAGATCCCTTCCCGCGATTTGACTGAACGCCAGAAACACTTCTTCGACGGCCGGCCAATCCTTGCTCGCCAGCGCCGCATTGAAGCGCCAATCGAGAATGTAGCTCAGCTCCTGCTCATATGCTTCCGGTGCCTTTTCCTTGAAGGAGTTGAGCAGCCGGTCAAACCGCTCGACCTCATCCCGTTCCACAGCCTGGTCGAAGAGCAGGTTGCCGGCTTCAAAGAGCATCTCCGCATCCATCAATTCCGGTTCGTTGCGCAACGCCTCGTCGGCAAGCGCCCACTTCTCTTCATAGACCGCACCCTTAAACACCTCCCACCAGGCGTTCATCCGCTCTGTTAGTGGATCGGGCTCGGCCGCCGGCGACTCCGACGCAAGCTCTTCGGGAGAAGGCATCAGTTCATCCAGAGAAGGCATTTCCCGGCGCTGGTCGGCCTCCTCCTGCATCTCCTTTAACAGACAACACTTTTTGTACTTCTTGCCACTACCGCAAGGGCATGGATCATTTCTTCCCGGCATCGACTCACCTCTACTCAGCAGAGCATCTTAACGTTTACAAAAAGGCTTCTCGCTCATCAGATCTGGTGCCCGGGCCGGAAACGCTTCGATGGACTTGGCCAGGCTCATTCATAATGTGACACCTCAAGCAGCATTGACCCGATAGATCTGTATGAGATTATCACACGCGTCATCCAACACGGCCACCGTCGTTAGAATACTATCAGCTCATGTCATCGCCGCCACAGCAACTCCCTGAACCAATTCTGAGCAGACGGTGGAACGGTGACACGTGGCACGCAAATCCCGAAAAAGCCAGACAAGACAATGTGCGTGATAACGCTCTGAAGACGGCCGGCAGCCGAGTCTCTTTGATGAGTTGTGAACACACTCGACTTACCTGACCTGTTTCTTGTATTTCCTCTTGATATCGCTTATGATGTCGGTACCAACCGTCCCTTCGTTACCCTTTCACCCACTTTATTGTCATCTCCGCAACGCGAGGAACCTATGACTCTGCCTGAATTATTCTTCTTTGGCCCTGTCCGGGTGAAGCACGCCGGAGAGGAGCGCGAAATCAGCCTGAGCAAGGGGAAGGCACTCCTGGCTTACCTGATGGTTACAGCCCGGCCCCACAGCCGAGAGAGGCTAGCCGCGATGCTGTGGCCAGAGAGCGACGGCAGCCGCGCCCGGGCCAGTCTCCGCCGTGTGCTCTACCACCTCAATCAGAACGCCGGCGAGGAACTGCTGGTGACCACCGGGGACACCATCGGTCGCAATCCGCATGCAGCTCTTTGGGTGGACGTGGAAGTGTTCCGGCAGCGCGTTGCGCCCTGCCTGGACGTGGAGAATTCCCTGACGGACGCGTGCGTCAAGGATCTGGAAGAAGCGGCTGCCTTGTGCCAGGGTGAGTTCCTCGCCGGTTTTACGTTGCCCGACAGTCCCGGCTTTGACGAATGGCAATTTTTCGAACGGGAGGCGCTCCGCAGCGACCTGGCCCGGGTGCTGATGCGCCTGGCAGAGGCGTACGAGATGGCCAACAACTGGGACGCTGCCATCCGCGCCAGCCGCCGCTGGCTGGCGCTCGATCCACTTCACGAACCCGCTCACCGCCACCTGATGCAGCTCTACGCTCTCTCGGGACAGCAGGCAGCCGCTGTGCGCCAGCACGAGGAGTGCGTGCGCATCCTGGACGAGGAGCTAGGGGTTGAGCCAGAAGCGGAGACGATAGCCCTATTCGAGCAGATCCGCAGCCGGCAATTTGCACCGGGTGCCGTGGCTGCTGCCCCGCGCAACCCGCGCGCCGGCTCTGTCGGCCGGGTTCACGACGGCAGGCAGAATGCCTCCCTTTCTACAGGAAAGGGGTCAGGGGGCGAGACGCTCCTCGACGTTCACCTGCCGGCGCTGACTTCTTCCTTTGTCGGGCGGCAACGAGAGATGGAGGAAATCACCGAATTGGTGCAATCCAGCCGGCTCGTCACCCTCACTGGGCCTGGAGGGAGCGGGAAGACGCGCCTGGCGCTGCAAACCGGAGCCGGCCTTGCCGGCTCCTTCTCCGACGGAATCACCTTTATCCCGCTCGCGTCTCTGGGCGATCCGGCTCTGCTCGGCACTCATATTGGCCGGGAGTTGGGCATCGGCGAGACACCCGACCGGCCGGTGAAGGAAACGCTAATCCAGGCACTGGCACGCAGGCAGCTCTTACTGATTCTGGATAACTTCGAGCACCTGCTCGATGCAGCGCCATTGATTGCCGACCTCCTGGCAGCGATCCCCGGCCTGACGGTGCTGGCAACCAGTCGCGAGCCGCTGCGCCTCTATGGTGAGCAGGAGTACCAGGTGCCACCCTTGACCCTACCTGATTCAGCAGATCTGCTTCAAGGAGAACGGATCGCAGAAAATGAGGCAGTGGCCCTCTTCGTACAGCGGGCCCAGGCGGTCCACCCCGCTTTCCAACTGGATGCGGAGACGGCACCTATTGTGGCCGACATCTGCATCCGCCTGGATGGCCTGCCGCTGGCTATCGAACTGGCCACCATCCAGTTGAAGCTCTTCTCGCCGCAACAGTTGCGGAAACGACTGGGGGACCGGCTGGATACGCTACAAGGGGGGCCGCGGGATGTGCCAGAGCGGCAAAAGACGCTGCGCAACACAATTGCCTGGAGCTACCAGCTGCTCAAACCGTCCGAACGGCAACTGTTTGCCATGCTCTCCGCATTCCGCGGTGGCTGGACATTGGCGGCGGCCGAGCAAATCTGCCAGTCGGATGGACCCTCTGACATCGTTGACGACCTGAGCGGGCTTTTGAACAAAAGCCTGGTGCAGAGGAGCGACGGCCACGGAACGGAGACCCGCTTCACGATGCTGGAGACGATCCGCGAGTACGCGACAGAACAACTCATTGCCGCCGGTATCCGCCCGGCTATTCGCGGGCGGCACGCTGTGTACTACCGGGAGGTAGTGCAACAGGCAGACCGTCCTTTGCGGGGAGGCCCCCACCTGGAAACGTGGTTGGCGACACTGGAGCAAGAACACGACAATATCCGCGCTGCCCTCCATTGGTCTCTGGGCGGCGGTGATATTGAGACGGGGCTGAGGCTCGTCGGCGGGTTAGGTCATTTCTGGTTTCGTGCCGGCTATCATAAGGAAGGGCGGCGCTGGACGCTGGTGGCCCTCGAGAAGAGCAAAGGGGCCGCCGAGCCACTGCGAGCCGCGGTGACAATGGCCGCAGGGCGCGTGGCTTTTGCCACCCATCGTCGGGCCGAGGGCAAGCGTCTGGATCGGGAGGCGTTGGCCCTTTACCGGCGGCTGGGCGATCGTTATCACACCGCCTGCGCCCTCTGTTATCTCGCCAGTGACGCCATCGGCGAGCCCGATCAATATGAAGCGGCGATCGCCTTATGCGAAGAGGGCGTGGCAATCTTTGAGGCGTTGGACGACCAGCCGGGCGTGGCCCAGGGGCTGAATATCATTGGCGAACTCGCCCGGTTGCAGGGAGATCTGGAGCGGGCACGGGCCGTCTACGAAGCGTGCCTGACCATCGCCCAGGCGCTCGGGGACCGGATGCGCCAGGTCATGATGTACCAGAACCTGGGCACCATCCTGGAAAGGCTTGGCGACTATCAGCGCGCCCAATCATTGCTGGAGGAGGCGCTGCACCTTTCAGTTCGACGAAATGACAAGGGCCAGATCGCGACGAGCCTGGCCTTTCTGGCCGGCGTAACCCCGGCCGGGCCAGAGCGGGCTGCCCGGCTGATTGGGGCCGCCGACGCGCTCTTCGCCGAAATCGGGATCATACCGATGATAGGCGATAAGCCTGAGCATGACCGCATTGTAGAGCGAGTTCGCCGGGAGCTGGATGAGGCTACCTTTGCGGCCCTGGTGGCGGAAGGCGAGGCACTATCCTGGGAAGAGGCGGTACAATATGCGTTACAGGAAGAACCGGTTTTGTGAAAAGTCTTAAACTGCCAGACGGCACACTTCTTTACGCGGTCACAGGTGAGGGCACATCCCTGCTCCTGCTTCATGCCGGTGTGGTCGATAGTCGCATGTGGGAGCCGCAATTTGACGGGTTCGGCGAGCAGTTCTGGGTCGTGCGCTGCGACTCGCGCGGCTACGGCCGCTCCCCCCTTCCCAACGGCCCCTTTGCCTATTACGAAGACGTCCAGGCGCCGGTCGAAGCGCTTGAATTGGCCCCGACCTGGGTGGGCGAATAGGAAGATGCCCGGTTAGACACCGGCAAAGGGGAAGAAGCGACGGAGCTCAACTTATGTATGTGGGTTGATGGTCCTTACCGCCCATCCTGTTAGCGTCCCCGAGCCCGTCCCTGCCGGCGCCGGTTCCACATTCTCCAACCTTGACCACCTTGACTGCCTGGCCCTCTTCAACCTCCAGCTCGAGCCGTGTCATCTTCCAATTTCTCTCGATAAGAACGCCTGGATGGACGCCTGTACGGACGGAGAAGGAACACCCCCCCCTGTAAACTGCCAGTAGAAATTGACCGAACGCCCGGTGCAGGAGGCAAACAGATGCTGAAATGACTTTACTGGCAGTCCTGAGTTTCTTACCCTTATTAATCCCAACCCTAACGGAGACAAAATGAACCTCAACCTTTCTTTACGACGTGGCTTACTTTTCCTCGTGCTGATCGCCGCCCTCGTGGCGGGGGCAGCAACCGCCCTTAATGCGAGAGCCGGGGGGAAAGATGAAGCCCCGGGGCTGACCGAAAATCCCGGACTCTTTTACGTAGATTACCGTCACCTCGACGGTGGCCAGGATGGCGTGGCCCTCCTTGACCTGAATCCGGAGTCTGCGGACTTTGGCCGCATCCTCCAACGCAAATCCATCGGCGAGGAGGTGCTGCCCCACCACCTCTACTTCAACCGCAGCCAGGAGCGGCTGTACACCACCGCCCTGGGCGGCGAGATGTTATACGAGGTGATCCGCGACAACGGCGCCGATGGCGTGCCGCGGATCACCCGCTTTGAGCCGATTGACACCGGCGGCAACCTCGTCGGCGAGAACATGTACTTCACCGAGGATGGCAGCCGCTACTACGTCACCTTCATGGGTGGCCTCGGTGGCGACAACGGGGGCAGCGTCGGCGTCTTTGACGCAGAGACCAACGAATTGCTGGAGACGATTACCGCCCCCGCGCCCGCCGATCGCTCCATCGACGAACCGTTCATCCTCTTCCCGCACGGCATCTCGGCCAACGAAGAGCTGGGGATCATGATGGTTGCCTCCAGCGTCCATCCCGATCTGGTCACCGAGCTGGGCAACACCGTCACGGCGATCGATATGGAGACCAACGAGGCGACCCGCACCTACCGGGTAGCCGACGCCCCGGACGACCCTTCAGGCACGACGGAAGTGTTCATTCTACGCGATGACTTCCCCGCCTATGCCCTGGCCGCCACCGTAATCGGCGGTGACATCTGGGTTGCTCCCTATGACGAGACCACCGGCGCCTTCGCCGGGTTCGAAAAGCAGATAGAAGGCGAAGACACTGGCCTGGGTGCGGCCCTCGAATTCTACATCCACACCAACCACCATGGCGAGGCAGAACTGTATGTGAGCTTCGGTGCGCCGGGCGTAGTCAACGTCTACAGCCTCGACGATCTGCCTGAACTGACGCTCAGACGAACTCTACCGGCCGCGCCGGGCGCCCACCATCTGGCCTTCTTCACAACTGAATCGGGGCGTGAGTTGATGGTGGTCCAGAACAACTTGCTCAACTTCGATGGCCTCAACGCCGGGACGCTCATGATCGTCGATATCGAGACTGGAGAGGTGGTCGAAACGGTTGACCTGCCGGCCTCGCATAGTCTGCTACCCGAGTCGATTGAATCCGCCTTTGGCCACGGCCACGATTACCATCATTAAGCAGTGTTCGTTCCACGGACGACGATGAGTGCTGTTCCGGCTCGCGGCCCCGTGTCGCGAGCCGGTGGTCGCCACTCCCAGGTGACGATCACCATCGATACCGGAGCCCGCGCCGGTCTCAAAGGGCAGGTGGAGCGGCTGATCTTGCCGACCTTCTCCCCACGCGTTCTCCAGTCAGATCACCCACCTCATCCCCCTCGTCCTCACCAACACCGGCACCATCGCCCGCCTCCTTCAGGTAAAAGACGCCCTCGGCACCGGCCAGCCCGTTCGCCTGCCCCCCTTTTCCCCATGCGCGGGAGCGACGGGAATCGGGCACGCGGGTGGGTAGCTTGGCTGTTGTTTGCACCTCGGAATGTCATAGTACAACAGATTGCCAACAAGAGCGCATACGGGCAACAACTGACAGCCTGGCAAACTGAGTCAATCTAGAAACCGCAGAGAACACCAGATGACAGATATTAGTATACTCCTGCTACTGGAGCGATTCCAGCCCATCTTTCTTGCAAAGAGGTTCAATAAGATAAAGGTCGCGCTGTTCACAAGTGAAATCGGGGATATAGCGATTTTCAGTTACCCAGGTCTCGAGCGGGATAAATGTGTCCGGCACATCCCAAACGATCAGGTGGCCACTCGCAGCCGTGATGATTTGTTCGTAATCGTTGCTGAAACTCATGCTGGCATAGAGACTGTCGTAGATATCGCCATCCGGGATGGTTGAACCATCAATATCCTCGTTATTGCCAATAATGAAGTTTTTAACCTCATCCGAGTGGAATGCCAAAAGAGTGATATCGTTACGCTCCAGCCCAAGCTGGAAATTGATCTTGTTATATTCCGACAACGGG
>Ga0207752_1001110_pt1 | contig 12512 bp, 9 predicted proteins | sample Pon2CUnioCityCA_6_FD_187272 | JGI IMG/M metagenome (GOLD analysis project Ga0207752, IMG submission 187272) | Marine sediment microbial community from Union City, CA, USA - Pond 2C Sediment 2 (SPAdes) | ecosystem: Environmental > Aquatic > Marine > Intertidal zone > Salt pond sediment ... | reverse complement strand
CTGGGGACGATTGTGCGCCGGGAATGGGGGGCCCTGGTCTTCCGCCTGATCTACTTGCTGGTGGCGACGTACGTCTACGCGCGCCGGCCGCAGGTGGCGGCGGCCCGGGTGTTGTTCCTGGCGGCGGCGGCCCAGTTCAGCGCCATCCCCTGGTCAATCGGCGTCCAGGCCGGCGATTTTGTCAACGGAATCGGGCTGTGGCTCTACCTGCTGGGGATTACCGGTGGCTTCATGCTGAGCTGGATTGCGGCCCTGCACTTCGCGCTGATCTTTCCCCGGCCACTGCCGGTGCTCAAGCGGCAGCGCCGGCTGCTACCGCTTCTATACGGCCTGCCTTACACAGCGTTGGTTGTCTATATCCTGTACGCGCGCACGCAGGCGGCCAATGCCCTGGTGTGGATCCGGCAGTGGGAGTGGTTTACGGGGCCGCATAGCGCCCTCTACCTCTCGCTGACGGCCGGGGCCCTGGTCTGGCAATTTCGCCGCCATCGTCATGGGCCGGCGCGGCAGCAGATGCGCTGGTTGGGATTGGGGGGGTTAATCGTGGCCAGCGCGGCCGTTCTCTTCTATTTCCTGCCCCTGATAGCGGGTAGCCGGGCGCTGGACGTGAACGTGATGGGTTTAATCGGCCTCCTCTTTCCGGTGACGGTGGCGATCGCCATCCTGCGCCACAACCTGTTTGACATCGACACGCTGCTCAACCGGGCCCTGGTGTACGGGTCGCTAACGGCGACGATCATCACGCTGTACGTACTGGTAGTGGGCGTGCTGGGCACCGCTCTGCAGGCCCAGGGCGATCTGTTCCTGGCGCTGGTGGCCACCGGCCTGGCAGCGGTTCTGTTCCAACCGTTGCGGGACCGGCTGCAAAAAGGGGTGAACCGGATGATGTACGGCGAGCGGGACGAACCGTTTGACGTGCTGGCCCGGCTGGGGGAACGGCTGGAGAGCACATTGTCGCCGGAGATGGTGTATCCGGCAATCGTGGAAACGGTATCGCAGGCCTTGAAGCTACCGTATACGGCGGTGGCGGTCTGGCGCAAGGGAGAACTGGTAACGGTAGAGTCTTTTGGGAAACCGGTGGCCGATCCGGTCACCTACACGCTGGCGTACCGGGGCGAGGCGGTGGGGCAGCTACAGGTGGCGCGGCGGGCGCCGGACGAGCCGTTCAGCGCGGCGGACGAGCGCATCTTACGCAACCTGGCACGGCAGGCGGGGGCGGCCGTGCACGCGGTACAACTGCTGGCGGATTTGCAGCGTTCGCGCCAGCAACTGGTGACGGCACGGGAGGAAGAGCGGCGGCGGTTGCGGCGCGACCTGCACGACGGTCTTGGACCGCAACTGGCGAGCCAGACGTTGACCATAGATGCGATTAACAAGCTATTGACGCGGGACCCGGAGCGCGCGCGGGCACTGCTGCAAGATTTGAAGACGCAATCCCAGGCAGCGGTGCAGGATATCCGGCGGCTGGTGTATGCGTTGCGACCGCCGGCCCTGGACGAATTGGGGCTGACCGGCGCCCTGCGCGAGGGTTTCACGCGGCAGAGCGAGAACGGGCTACAGATTAGGGTAGAGGCGCCGTCGCCGCTGCCCCCATTGCCGGCGGCGGTGGAGGTTGCCGCCTACCGGGTGGCGCAGGAAGCGGTGACCAATGTGGTGCGCCACGCGCGGGCAACAACGTGTACCGTACAACTGGCAATAGTGGCGCGTGACAGAACAGACGCACTGTACGTGGCGGTGGAAGATGACGGGCGCGGATTGCGGGCGGAGTACCGGGCCGGCGTCGGCATGCAGTCGATGCGCGAACGGGCTGCCGAGCTGGGTGGGACATGCGAGATTGAATCCAGGGCCGGTGGTGGTGTCTGTGTGACGGCCGTTTTCCCGCTGGCGGGAGGGACGAATTGACAACAACGGACAGGCTCTGTCAAGTGAGAAAAGAACGGATTGTATAGTATTGGGAGAGATATGGACGAACCGATTCGAATTTTAATCGCGGACGACCATCCGGTGTTCCGCTTCGGGCTGAAAGCGCTGCTGGAAGCGGAGGCGGACACGGAAGTGGTGGGGGAAGCGACGAGTGGGAAGGAAGCGGTGGCGCTGGCCAGCGCGTTGCAGCCGGATGTGATCCTGATGGACCTGAATATGCCAGACCTCAACGGGCTGGAAGCAACGCGCCAGATCATGGAGGCGAATCCGGAGACGGGCATCCTGGTGATCACGATGTTTGACGACGACTCGGTCTTCGCCGCGATGCGCGCCGGGGCGCGGGGTTACGTCCTCAAGGGAGCGGAGGGGGAGGAGACGTTGCGGGCGATCCGGGCGGTGGCGAACGGCGAGGCGATCTTTAGCCCGGCCGTGGCCGAGCGGATGATGCAATTTATGACACAGCCACGAATGGCGGCTGCAGAGACCCCGTTTCCGGAGCTGACGGCGCGAGAAAGGGAAGTGCTGGAACTGGTGGCGCAAGGGCTGACAAACACGGCTATTGCGGAGCGGCTGGTACTCAGCCCCAAGACGATCCGCAATCACGTTTCGAACATTTTCGGCAAGTTGCAGGTGGCGGACCGGGCCGAGGCGATTATCCGGGCGCGGGAGGCGGGTCTTGGAAAAGAATAGCCTGTCGCCTTAGCCAGACAGTATGAGCGGAATGAGAGGAGGCCGGAAATTTGCCAGATTGGCCGGCAGGGGTGATCATACAGGGTACACCACTACTTCTAAAAGGGGTTCCATCATGCGTATCTTGCAGGCTGAGGCCGACGGACACTCTCAACTGATCTCTGACATTTCGGCAGGGCTGATTGCGACCGTGCAGGAGGAAAAAGGCGTGCTCTGGCTGGACTTGAGCCACGAGGACGAGCAGGAAGCGGTCGAAGCCTTACTGAACGGGGTATTCGCTTTCCATCCTCTGGCCATTGACGACGCCTTAACGGAAACGCACCTGCCGAAGATAGATGATTGGGAAAGCTATCTTTACCTGGTGTTTCAAGATGTGGACTACGTACCGGAGACGAGGCGGCTGCGACTACCTGAACTGGACGTCTTCCTCGGCTACCGTTTCCTGGTAACCTATCACAAGGGCTCCGCCGAGGCGCTTGACCGGGTGTGGGAGATCTGCCAACGAGACGAGCGGTGGTTGCAGCATGGCTCGGATCACCTTCTCTACCGGCTGCTGGATGAGATCGCGAACAATTACACGAAAGTTATTGAAGTTCTGGAGGATGATCTGTCCGAACTGGAAGCCATGATCTTCGACAACCCGGCCCAAGGCGTGCTGGAGGATCTCTTTACGTTCAAACGGACGACCCTGAGGTTGCGGCGGGTGCTGGCTCCACAGCGCGAAGTGGTTAGCCGGCTGGCGCGCGACCCCTATCGCGTGATCGGGCCGAAGGACCGGGTCTTTTTCCGTGACGTTTACGACCACTTCTGGCGCCTGTACGATCTCAGCGAAAACCTGCGCGACCTGGTCATGGGTAGCATGGATATCTACCTGTCAGTGGTCAACAACCAGATGAACGACGTGATGCGCACGTTGACGGTAATCACGACTCTGTTTATGCCACTGACGGTGCTCACCGGTTTCTTTGGGATGAATTTCTTCCAGGCGGCAAACCCGTCGCCCTTCTGGACCGGCCAGCCACTGCTGATCGTCGTTCTACTCGTACTGTTTCTGCTACCGTTTGTAATGCTTTTGTGGATGCGCCGCCGGGCGTGGACGAAGTCGCTTTAGGAAGGAGGCCGGGATTTGAGAATCCCGGCCTCCTCGTCTTATACGATGCGGGCTACTCGCCGAAGGCGCCGGCGATAAAGGTTTCGATCAGGGATACGCTCTCACCCACGGCCGGGGGCAGATCGGGGGTGGCTTCGAGGGCTTCTACAGTGTGTACCCGGCCATCCTGCTCGGCGCCGATCAGGTAGAGGATGCGGTCGCAGCAGGTGTCCTCGGGCAGATAGCTCCGCTCCAGCTCGAAGTAGCCGGCTGTCTCCAGGTCCGCCAGCAACGTTTCCACGGCAGCGGGGTCGACGGGCGCCATCTGGACGGCGGCTTCCGGTTCGGGCGGGCCGACGGTACGCTCTACCGTCCCGTTGGCGTAGACGCGCACGGTGAGGAGCTCGCCGGCGATGCCGCCGCTGCGCTGGTAGAAGAGAACGGCGCCGTTGAGGTCGGGGCCGGGGATTTCGCCGGCCGGCTTATCGGCCTGTGCCGGAGCAATACGCACCGACTGGCCTGTTTCGTCGGTTCGGACCTCGTAGGCCTGACCCTCGACGCCGAGCATCACGCGCCAGCCGGGGGTGATCACGGCGAGACAGCTTTCGGCCGGGCCGCCGAGTCCCAGGCAGGAATCACGCCACTCCTGCTGTTCGAAGCTCAGAATCTCGATGTTCTCCGGGGCTACGCCCAGCTCCCGGGCCAGCGCCTGGCGGGCGAGGGGCACGGGGAGGGGTAGATCATCGCCGGCAGCCGGAGCGGTGGCTGCGGCAGCTTCCACGCGCACGGCGTTGCCGTCAAGGTCGGTGCGCACGGCGTATGATTCCCCTTCGTAAGTAAAGGTAATCAGGTAACCGGGGGTGATCACCTCGGCGCACATTTCGTCGGGCCCGGCCAGTCCCAGACAGGCATTGGGCCACTGGGCGTCTTCAATTTGCTGCATCTCAATCTGCTCGGGTGTCGTCTGCAAGTAATCGGCCAGCGCCAGGCGGGCAGCCGGCAGGGCTTCGGCAGCTACCTGTTCGGCCTGCTCGGGGGTCTCTGTGGCTCCGCCGGCGGTGTCCCCGGCCGGGGCGGCGCCCGGCTCCGGTTGGGCGGGGGCACAGGCGACGACGATCAAGGCAAACAACATGATGGACGTTATGGACAAAAGTCGTTTAATGGTCACTTTGTAACTCTCCTGGTCATGATTAAGCTTATTGGGCACATCTGGCCCAATCCAACAGTATAGACGCCACCCGGGAGAAAAAGGTTCCGCAGATATTCAAATTGGATATACTATTAACCAACATTAAACAGGACCCGAGGATCAACAATGCGCCCAGTAAGCATCGCCGGCACCTTCCAGCTTCCCGTCAAGAAATGTCACCCGCAAAGCGTGCGCGCGCTAGGGGCAGAAGTGGTCAAGGGGGTGATGGCGGCTGCCGGTCGCGAGGAGGTGGATGCGGTCTACCTGGGGAACATGCTCAGCGACGAATTACAGTCCCAGAAACATCTGGCATCGTTGGTAGCCGACGAGGCGGGCCTGGCAGGGGTGGAGGCGTTACAGGTGCGGGCAGCAACGGCCAGCGGGGCGGCAGCGCTGCGGATGGGCTATCTGGCCGTGGCCAGCGGCGCGGCCGAGAGCGTGATCGTGGCCGGTGTGGAAAAGATGAGCGACCAGTCACCGGTGCTGGCCCTGGCGAAAGCGCTGGATGCGGAACAGGAGGTGCCGGATGGGGCGACGATGCTCAGCCAGAATGCGCGGTTGATGGCCCTGTATGGCGAGCGGTACGGGGTGGCGCCTGAGGCGTTCGCCGGTTTTGCCCTCAACGCTCACCGGAACGCCCGCCACAATCCCCATGCCCTTTTCCAGGAGAAGGTGGTAACGAGAGAAATGGTTCTGAATTCGCGCCTGATCGTGCCGCCGCTGCGACTTTACGATTGTTCCCCTATCTGTGATGGGGCAGCGGCTGTGTTGCTGGTTCCGGCAGCCGGTGGGGAGCACCCCAGCGGGCCGCGGGTACGGATTCTGGCCTCGGCGGTAGCGACCGATCGCTTCCGGATGCGGGACCGGAGCGATCCGCTCCAGTTGGCGGCGGCCGGGCGTTCGGCGCAAAAAGCGATGGCCCAGGCGGGCCTAACGCCGGCAGCGATAGATTTTTTCGAAGTACACGATGCTTTCTCGATAATGGCCTGCCTGCAACTGGAAGCCGCGGGATTTGCCCGGCCGGGGGAGGGCTGGCGGCTGGCCAGCGAGGGCGCGATCCGGCGGGAAGGGGCGATCCCCATCGCCACGATGGGTGGCCTGAAGGCGCGCGGCCATCCTATCGGCGCTACTGCCGTCTACCAGGCGTGCGAAATCGTCGCGCAATTGACGGGCACGGCCGGAGCCAACCAACTCCCCGGGCCGACCAGTGCCCTTCAGCAAAGCGTCGGCGGCGGGGGCGCTACGATCATCACCCACATCTTCGGGTTGTGGTAAAATAGCAACGCACGTTGCCTAAGCATCGGCCTGCTGTCTGAATCGAGCCAGCCGTCATTCCCCCACCGGCAGCCGGCCCCTGTTTGGAAGGAGTTTCTGGTTGAAGATACTGCGCACCAATCCTGTCCTACGCATCCCTTTACTTTACGCGCTATTTGGATTGCTCTGGATTCTATTCACCGATCGTATTCTCCTGTGGCTGGTTCCAGATGTGGAGCAACTGGTCCGCTGGCAAACGATCAAGGGCTGGCTGTTTGTAGCCGTCAGCACTGTGCTCATTTTCGTGCTGCAGGCCCAGGCCCAGCGGCGGCAGCAGCGGGCAAACGCCAGGCAAAAACGGAGCGAGATTCGATATCGCCGTCTGTTCCGGCAATTGCGCCAGGTGATGGACAGCGTTCCTGAAGGGGTGCTGTTACTGGACCCAGACGGACAAGTGCTGGTGGCGAACCCTCGCGCCGTGGAATACATTAAATTGCTGGCCGGCGCCGGCATCGGGGACACGCTAACCCGTCTGGGCAACCATTCCCTGGACACGTTGGTGACGTCACCACGGCCGGGTACGTGGCACGAGATAGAGTGTGGCGACCAGATTTTTAATTTACTGCCACGCCCGCTAGAAGCGGGGCCGGTCCCCCAGGGATGGGTCATCGTCCTCCGGGACGTGACCGAGGAGCGAGCGGTGGGGGAGCAGATGCAACAACAGGCCCGGCTGGCGGCTATCGGCCAGCTGGCAGCAGGAATTGCCCACGACTTCAACAATATTATCAACGTGATCCTACTGTACTCGGAACTGATTGGGAACGGAATGGCAGTGCCGGAACCAACGAAGAAGCGGCTGGCCACCATCAACGAGCAGGCGCAACAGGCGGCAAAGCTGGTTGAGCAGATTCTCGATTTCAGCCGCAGGGCGCTATTGGAACGGAAAACGCTGGATTTGCATTCTTTCCTGGAAGAGCAGCGCACCCTGTTGCAGCGGGCGCTGCCGGAGAATATTGAGACGACGCTGACCTTCCCGGCAGAAGAAGCGGCCCTCATCCAGGCCGACGCCGCGCGCCTACAGCAAGCAGTGATGAACCTGGCCTTGAACGCGCGCGACGCCATGCCCAATGGTGGCGGGTTACGTTTCGAATTGGGATCACTAGAGGTGGAAGCGTCCGGGCGCGCCCCGGTACCGGGCATGAAGAACGGCAGGTGGTTCCGGTTAACGATTGCCGACAGCGGTCAGGGCATTCCGCCAGAGATAGTCGATCACGTGTTTGAGCCCTTTTTTACCACCAAGCCGCCGGGCAAAGGGACAGGACTGGGCCTGGCACAGGTCCACGGCATTGTGGGCCAGCACGGGGGCTATATCATTATGGAGAGCACGGTGGACGAAGGTACGACTTTCACCATCTACCTGCCGGCGTGGCTACCCAAGCCGGGCAGCCCGGCGCAACTGGCACAAATGGCGCGGGATAGATTGGACGAAAGCGCAGAAGACGAGGGGGGTTCATTTACTACTCCTGGCGCGTAACCGAAATAAGGACCAATCCCAGGTCCCTGATGCGGGCGAGCACCCCGTGCAGGGCCGCCTGGTCGGGGATGGTGCCGCGGAGCACGGTGGTGCCAGCGGGGGCCGGCGTCACCGTCCATCCGGGAAAGTGGGCGGTGACGGCCGGGCCCAGGTGGCGTTCCAGCCGGATTTCGTAGAGGACGGAACGCGGGGGCTCGCTCATGGCCTGCTCCTGGTTAGTAGGTCTCCGGCCGGTCATACTCCACCTCGAGAATGTCCAGCTCGATATAGGTCAGGTCGCCGGATTCCAGGTGCCAGACGCCGCGTCCCTGCACCGGGATGCTAATGCCGCCGAATTCGCCGTACGCGGTGACGGGCGTCGACCAGAGCACGAGGTCGGAAGTGCCGTCGCCGTTATCCCGGTAGCGCTCGCCGGTGAAGTTGGTCAGCCGGCCCCGGTCGTCAAAGGTGATGACGGCCGAGATCTGGCGACCATGGCCGGTCATGAGCACGCGGGCAGAATTGTCGTCGATCGCCTCCCAGGTGATGTAGTCGCTGAGGAAAGCGGACGGGAACCACATCATTTCGTTGAGATAGCGCATCATACTGCCCTGGTCCATTTCGGCTCCCTGCATGTCGCCCACGGTGAATAATCCACCGGCGGTGATAAACATTCTACCGGTGCCGGCCACGTAACTATCGCGGATGCGCATCAGCGGTATGCCGGCTACCCTGGCGCCCGCCTGCCAGACAAAGGTGGGCGGGGAAACAGTATAGTACTCCTCGGCCTTCAGCGGCATCCACGGCGAGCTCTCATCCTGGCGGATGCGGCCCTGCTGCTTGAGGCGCACGGTGCTGACCAGCGGTTTGCCGACCACCCCGGAATAGTGAAGATAGCGTTGCACCGGCTGCGGCAAGCCTTCAAGCATTTCCGGGGTTACCACCTGCTCTTTCTGCTCTGCTCCGGCAAAAAGGGTGCGCACCTGCTCGTTCGTATTCGCCTTAAAACGAAGATAGCCGCCGGCAAAGATCAGACCGGCAAAGAGGGGAATGGATAGCGCAATTTTGGACATTGTGTTCATGGTTTACCTCCAGAATTTGATTACGCTTCCAGGATAACGCTTTCCGCCGGCCGGGGGATCACATATGCATGTAGTTTATCATGTAGCGCTGATCTGCGGGTGCCCATGGTGGCAGGGGTCAGGAAGCGGGCGCCCGGTCCTCTCCATAGAGGGCCACGACCTGGGCGGCATAGTCGGCAATGCTCTGGCGGAGAGGAGCGGGAGAGAGGACCTCGACGGCGGCACCACAACCCAGGAGGCGGGCGCGGGCAGCCTCAAAGGAGTTGAAGGCGAGGGCCAGCGGGTGCCAGCCGGAGGGGTCGGGGGGCCCGGCAGCAGACGGCGAGAGACCGAAGATGGCAGGCAGATAGGGGAGAAGAGCCGGGGAAACCAGGACCTGAACCCGGTAGGCGCTCTGCTCTGCCTCTCGCCGGCGGCACCAGGCGGCCCAAAACGCGGCGAGGTCGAAGTCAGGGGGGCGGACAAAGGGAATACCGGTGGCGGTGACGGCCAGGAGATCGGCCACGCGCTGGGCGCGCACGCGGCCACTATGCGCGTAGACGAGATACCAGACGCCGGCCTTGGCCACGAGGCCGTAGGAGTCTACCAGCCGTTCGACTTCCACATGGATGGGCAGGCGGTAGCGCAGGAGCAGTTTCTCGTCGGCGAGCACGGCCCGTTGGAGCAGAGGCAGGTGGGGAACCGGTTCCCCTTCCTGGAACCACCAGGCGGCATCGAGATGGAGGCGGCGGCGCAGCCTGCTTTCCGCCTCGCCATGGCTGCCGGGCAGGGCGGCCAGCACTTTGCGCAGGGCGGCTTCCAGCTCCCGGCCGATGCCCAGTTCGGCCAGGGGCGCAGGCACGGCCAGGAGCAGCAGCGCCTGCCGCTCCGGCTCGGTGAGGCCGGTGAGCGTGGTGCGATAGCTATCGACGAGGCCGTAACCGCCGCCGGGCCCTTCTTCGCTGTAGAGGGGGATGCCGGCGGCGCTGAGGGCATTGATATCCCGGTAAATGGTACGGACGGAGACGTCTAGCTCGGCAGCGAGCTGGGCGGCGTTCATCTGGCCGCGGGCCTGGAGCAACATCAAGATCGAAAGAAGACGGTCAGCGCGCATCGATTCACTTCCTCCTGCGCGGCACGAAGGTTCCAGAGTGCTTTATGCCGGCGCACGCTTCGTACTGTCTACGGTGAATTCTACGGTGCATGATGTGACGGATATTATAGCGGAAAAACGCTGACAGAGGGTGTCAGGGTTTCTGGTTATGATGCTCAGTGTAGAACAGTGAGTGGTAACGGAGGTAAAGCAATGAGTGACGACGGCGTGCGGATCGTGACCCTGGAACCAATGCAGGTGGTGAGCTTTCATGGCTTTGGCAGCAGCCCGGAATATGAAGCGATGGAGAAACTAATTGCCTGGGCGAAGCCGCGAGGATTGCTGGGCGGCGAGAGAACGGGGCGTGTCTTCGGCTTCAACAACCCGGACCCCAGCCCGGGTAGCCCCAACTACGGTTATGAGTTCTGGCTGGAGGTGGGGCCGGAGGTGAGCATTGGCGACGAGGTAGAGGTAAAGCGCTTCCCCGGCGGGCTATATGCGGTGTTACGCTGCCATGCCCTGCCCGACGGCGCCAACATTTTCGACACCTGGCAGAAGCTGGCAACGTGGCAGGCGGCCAGCCGCTACCGCCATCGGCGCCAGCGGCAATGGCTGGAAGAGCACATTGGCCCGCTGGCTGAAGAGGGCTCGGCGTTTACCCTGGACCTCTATCTGCCGATCAGCGAGGAAGGCTAGGCCTCAGGGTGGCTCGGTCGCGAGACCGGCCACAGCGGGCGATTTTCCGCAGAGGTAGCGAGGAAGAAACGCCGCTCCCGGTACAAGATTAATCTTCAAGCAAATTAAGGGAGCGGGCCTTCTCCAGGGCCTGGGTGCGGCGGTTCACCTGGAGTTTGCCGTAAAGGCCCTTGACGTGGTGGCGGACGGTATTAACGCTGACCACCAGTTCGCCGGCAATTTGCTGGTAAGTGAGGCCGCGGGCCATCCAGTGCAAGACCTCGCTCTCCCGCTCGGTGAGCGGTTCCGGCAGGGCAGGTGTTTCCTGCTTATCTGCCTCTGCCCGGGCTGCGGCCTGCACATCCGGGGGGAAAGCGGCCAGCAGGCGGCGGGCGTAAGCGCCTTCCCGGCGGGCAAGCAGGGTGGCCAGGGGTGGCCCGGCCTCGACGAAAACGCGCACCATACCTTCCGGTTCGGCCTGCGCCAGGGCGCGGTCCAGGTCGGCAGCGGCTGCTTGCTCATCATCCAGCGCCAGGGCGGCCAGCGCGCGCAACAGCAGGGCTTCGACGAGACGGCCCTGGCGGCCGTCCGCTTGCAGGCGCCGGACCAGCTCGTCGAGCAAGGCCCGTGCCGCTTCCGGCCGTTGCCGGGCCAGGAGCAGGCGGGCGCGGACCGGCTCCAGCACATCGCGAACGGCGCCGGCCGGGGTTTCGCTTTCCGCCAACAGGTGGGTAACCGGAGCCAGCATCTGCTGATCGAGCCAGAGGTGAGCCTGCTCGGCAGCCAGCAGCGGCCCCACCCAGCCGGGCACCCCTTCTTCCACCCGGGCAGCGGCGCTTGCCAGCGTGCGCCGGGCAGCGGAGGGATCGCCCTGGGCCCGCTGCAGCCGGGAAAGGGCAAGCAGGCTCTGGACGGCGGCGGCATTGTGGCCGCTCTGCTCCGCCAGGGCCAGCCCCTCTGCCAACTGCTCCCGCGCTTCTTCCAGCCGGTTTTGCTCCAATAATACCAGGCCCAGCGCCGCGCGGGCGGCAGCGGTCACCGGCTGGGCACCGGCGCCGGCAAGGGCCGGGCGCAGCACGGCTTCCGCCCGTTGCAACCGGCCCTGGATCAGGTAAAGGAAACCGAGGTGGGCGCGGGCCAGCAGTTCGGGCACGGCCAGGCGGGCAGCGCGACAGAGGGGAATGGCCTGTTCATAGGCGGCAATGGCGGCCGGGACGTCACCCAATTCGCGCTTAGCGCCGGCCAGGGCAAAATGGGCCAGGGCCTGTACAAAAGCATGCTCCTCGCCGACCTCGGCCAGGGCCTGCTGGGCATGGTCCACCGCATCGCCGGCCCGGCCCTGGGTCCCGGCCAGGGAAGCGTTCAGAGCATGCCACTCGCCACGCAAAGGAGCGTCGTCGCCGATGGCGGCGGCCGCGCGGCGCAGGTAAGGGTCAATCTCAGCATAGCGCCCGCGCAGGAGTAACGCCCAGGAAAAAGCGAGATTAGTGCGGGGCAACGCAGAAAGCTCGGCAGGCGGCATTTGCTGCAGCCAGCGCTCCAGCGTCAGGGCGCGCCCGGCCATGGCCAGCGCCGGCGCGTACACCTCCAGCAGCCGGGCGACGCCGGCGTAGGCCTCGCCGGCGAGACCGTGCCTGATGGCTGCTTCCAGCTCACCCTGGGCCTCGTACCAGCGGGCTGCGCGCCGGTGAAGCAGGGGGATCTGTGCCGGTTGCTGCTGGCGTAGCTGGCCCTGCAACAGGTCGGCGAAAAGCTGGTGGTAACGGTACCAGGCAGGCTCACCCGGAGCCGTATCACTTAAGGGCACCACGAAAAGGTTGCGCCGGGCCAGCGTCTGCAGTAACTGGTCGCCGCCCGCGCTCCGGGTGACGGCATCGCAAAGGGGACCGCAAAGCCTGTCCAAGAAGGAAGTCTGCAACAGGAACTGCCGGATGTGCGCCGGCTGGCGGGCCACCACCTCCTCGGCGAGATAGTCGGCAATGTAGCGATTGCTCAGGGCGAGGCGTTCGACGAGGTCCGGCTGC
>Ga0207752_1001109_pt1 | contig 12517 bp, 6 predicted proteins | sample Pon2CUnioCityCA_6_FD_187272 | JGI IMG/M metagenome (GOLD analysis project Ga0207752, IMG submission 187272) | Marine sediment microbial community from Union City, CA, USA - Pond 2C Sediment 2 (SPAdes) | ecosystem: Environmental > Aquatic > Marine > Intertidal zone > Salt pond sediment ... | reverse complement strand
GCGACGGCGACGGCGTGCCCGATTACGTTGAAAACGCCGAAGGCAGCGACCCCAACGACCCGGGCAGCGTCACCGACAGCGATGGCGACGGCGTGCCGAACTACTTCGAGGGCCAGCAGGGTACCGACCCGAGCGACCCGGAAAGCTTCACCGACAGCGATGCTGACGGCGTGCCGGATCACGTTGAAAACGCCGACGGCACCGATCCGACCAACGGCGGTGACTTCACCGACAGCGATGGCGACGGCGTGCCGGATTACGTTGAGAACGCCGAAGGCAGCGACCCCAACGACCCGGACAGCGTCACCGACAGCGATGGCGACGGCGTGCCGGATTACGTTGAAAACGCCGACGGCACCGATCCGACCAACGGCGGTGACTTCACCGACAGCGATGGCGACGGTGTGCCGGATTACGTTGAAAACGCCGACGGCACCGACCCGACCAACGACGGCGACTTCACCGACAGCGATGGCGATGGTGTGCCGGATTACGTCGAAGCCCAGGATGGCACCGATCCGCTCAACGTCACTGAATTCGCTGACAGCGACGGCGACGGCGTGCCGGACTACATCGAGACCACTATCGACGGCACCGACCCGAACGACGCCAACGATGTGATCGACAGCGATGGTGACGGCGTGCCGGACTACACCGAAGTGACCCAGCAGAGCACTGACCCGAACGACGCCTCCAGCTATGTCGATAGCGACGGCGACGGTGTGCCGAACCACGTTGAAACCGTCATCGACGGCAGCGATCCGAGCGATCCGCTCAGCTACGTGGACGGCGACGGCGACGGCGTGCCCGACTACGTGGAGAGCAACATCGACAGCACCGACCCCAACGACCCGGCCAGCTATCTGGACAGCGATGGCGACGGCGTGCCGGACTTCGTCGAAACGGTCGTCGACGGCACCGATCCCAACGACGTGACCAACTTTGCCGATGCCGATGGCGATGGCTTCTCGGACTATCAGGAGGCTCTGGACAACACCGATCCTAACGATCCGAACGACCCGGCCACCTCGATCACTCAGGTCGCCAGCGTCGATGCCACCGGCCTGTTCACCAAGGTGAGCAACGCCGAACTGCTGGCGCTGGGTCTGATCAGCGAAGACGATGCAGCCAACTGCTGCGGCGACTACCCGACCTCCGCAGAGGACGGTGAACCGCTGTTCGCACCCGGCCGCAACCTGATCACCTGGGCCAGCGGACAGACCAGCGTGCTGAACGTGCAGCCGCTGATCTCGCTGGGCAAGGATCAGCTCGTCGTCGAAGGCCAGACCGCCAGCCTGAGCGTCTGGCTCAACGGCAGCGCCCCGAGCTATCCGCTGACGGTCGATTTCAGCGTCAGCGGCACCGCCGACGGCGCCGACCACGACCTCGCCAGCGGCAGCGTGACCTTCGCCGAGGGCGAAACCCAGGCCACGGTGAGCTTCCAGATCCACACCGACGAACTGGTCGAAGGTGATGAAAGCATCGTCGTCAGCCTGGACGATAACGGCGCCAATCTGGGCAGCATGTCCAGCCAGGTGTTCAATGTCGTCGAACGCAATGTGCCGCCGGAACTGACGCTGTCCGTCGATCAGGACGACAATGCCAGCCCGCTGCTGGGCATCGGCGACGGCACCGCGACCATCACCGCCAACATCAGCGACGCCAACCCCGGCGACGAGCACAGCCTGAGCTGGTCGGTGATCGACGCCGCCGGCAACACCGTACTGGTCAGCGACAGCGACGCCAGCGACGAGGTATTCGCCTTCGATCCGTCCGAACTGCCCGCTGGTGTCTACCAGTTCAAGGCGGTGGCGACCGACGACGGCAACCCGGCGCAGAGCAGCGAAGCCAGCGTCTTCGTCCAGCTGCTCGACAGCCTGCCGACCCTGGGCAGCGGCGACAGCGACGGCGACGGCATCAGCGATCTGCTCGAAGGTCTCGGCGACAGCGACGGCGATGGCATCCCCGACTACCGCGACGCGGTTGAGGCCAGCAATCTGCTGCCGGAGCGCGATGCCGATGACGGCGCCTATCAGATCGAGTGCGAAGCCAGTGCCAACTGCCGGCTCGGCGCCCATGCGCTGCGCGGCCAGAGCGGCGGCGCCAACCTGAGCGACGCGGACATCGCCGGCCTGAGCGAACTGGAGGCCGACCCCGACTTCGAGAGCGACGGCGGTCTGTTCGACTTCGAGGGTGAGATCCCGCTCGCCGGCCAGTCACTGCAGGTGGTGGTCCCGCAGCGTGCACCGATCCCGGCCGACGCCGTCTATCGCAACTTCGCGGTGGATAGCGGCTGGGGCGACTTCGTCGAAGACGCCAACAACCAGGTGTACTCGGCACCCGGCGAAGCCGGCTACTGCCCGCCCCCGGGCGACAGCGCCTGGCAGCCGGGTCTCGCCGAGGGTAGCTGGTGCGTGCAGCTGAGCGTCGAAGACGGCGGCCCCAACGATGCCGATGGCGTGGCCAACCGCCGCGTCACCGGTCCGGGCATGGCGGCCAGCCCGCGCAATGTCGACTTCGTGACCTCCGGTGGCGGCAGCGCCGGTCTGACCGGCCTGCTGAGCCTGCTCGCGGTGGCGCTGCTGCGCCGCCGCGGCGGCCCCGCCCCGGTCGCTGCGATGCCCCGCCCGACGGCGCGCCATCCGCGGCGCGGCGTCGCCGGCAAGCTGGCCTGCGCCACCGCCGCGACCGCCCTGCTGGGCGGCGCGGCGGCCCAGGCTGGCGAGCCCGCCAACGAGCACCAGTGGTGGCACGACATCTATCTGACCGGCGCGCTGGGCATGGCTCACACCGGCATCAGCAGTGGTGAGATGCGCGATGCCTTCGCTGCACAGGGCGTCAGCGCGACGGTGCACGATGTCGACGGCAATCGGGCAGGTGGCAGCATCGGCATCGGTTACCCGATCGACGACACCTGGTCGGTGGAACTGGGCTATCTCGATCTGGGAGAGGTCGAAGTCAGCTTCAGCGCACCCAGCGTGCAGCCGGATCTGGCCGAGATCCACCCGGAATCGGGTGAAGGCCTGAGCCTTTCCGTGCTCTACCAGAGACCGATGAACGAGGACTTGAGCCTGCGTGCACGGCTCGGGTTGTTCGCCTGGGATGGCGACTACGGTACGAATCGCGGCACTAGTCAGGTGGACGATGCCTCAGGTTCGGGTACCGACCTGTTCTGGGGCATCGGCGCCGGCCACCGGCTCGATGACAAGTGGTCGGTAAACCTGGAGTTCCATCGCTACGAGTTCGAGCGCGAAGCGAGCAACTTCCTCGCCGCGGGCTTCGAGCGCCGCTTCCACTAGCGCTACACGAAGCAAAGGGCGCGGCCGCTACGGCGGTCGCGCCCGGGATCGGAAGTAGAGATAAGCTGCCGGAGCGCCCCGACATCGGGGCGCTCCTAATTGGTTCAGAGACGGGGTTTGAGCAACATCTCCCCGGAAATGTCATCTTCCAGCGTGGGGCTCGAATGAGTCGATGACCCCGCCGCCGGCCAGGAATAGGCCGACCGCGAGATCGGTCGCTGCGAACTCCAGCTGGCCAGCATATCAATCGCCGACCAGACCGAGCCGCGCGCAATCAGCCAGCTCAATCCCCCCGCGAGCAAACCGATCAGAGCTCCGATCCTTCCGAACAATAACCATCCCAGCATGCTGCTGACCGCAAAAAAACTGTACTTGTACATGGCTCGCCACCTCCTGTGCCTTGCGAGGCGATTTTCGAGAAACGGGGGCTTTGTTACAAGTTGCCAACAATGAGTAGGCTCCGCAATGTGAATCACTTCGCAGAAGATGGGGTAAAAATTCTGCCCGGTGACAGAAAAACAATAAGCGGTACCAGCCATTCCTGGCCCTGAAGTGTTAGGCGCCGCCCTCCTTCGCCAATATTCCAGCATGTCGAATCGACCTCTGCGCCCGGCCATCGCGGCCGTCAATCCGCAAATAACCGCCATCGGGCCGGAATAAGCCCCAGATGGCGGGTTGCCGCCAGCAGGGCATGCTGCGCAAAGCACCGCACCCGTCGGCTGCCAGCGACGTGCGCCATCCCAAGCGACCCAGCATCTGTGCGGTCGCAATACAGGCAGCCCCCACCAATGCGCAGCGACGCCCCTTTAGCATGCAAAATATGCATCTTTTGAGCAAAGAACGGCATTTTACGCTCGATGCGGCTTGCAATAGCATACCGGTACGGAATATTCACCCCCGAGCTGCTCGGGTTCGAACTATTTCCAGCAAAGGGTCGCAGACACCCGGAAAGGCGCATCCGCTCCAGCACTACCGGCGCAGCGCCACACAACAAGATCCCGCCATACCGTCAGGAGAGGAAAACGAAGAAAACCGTTCTCAAGCTGGCTCTGGTCACAGCCACCGCCACCGCTGTCGGGCTCTCGTCCGGCGCGGCGATCAGCGCTGAAAAAGTCAACATCGGCGCGCCGTCCTGGACCGGCGCCCAGGCGATCGCCGCGCTGCTGCAGGCGGTGGTGGTCGAGCGCATCGGCGGCGAGGCCAATCTGGTGCCCGGCAACAATGCGACCATCTTCCAGGCCATGCATCAGGGCAAGGGCGATATCGACGTGCACCCGGATGTCTGGCTGCCCAATCAGGAAAGCTTCACCAAGAAATACGTCGACGGCGAAGGCACCGTCACCCTCAGCTCCAACCCCTACGAGGGCAATCAGGGTTTCTGCGTTTCACAGGACTTCGGCAAGGCCAACAACATCACCGATATCGCCGATCTCGGCCGCCCCGATGTAGCGGCAAAAATGGATAGCGACGGCGATGGCAAGGGTGAGATGTGGATCGGCGCGCCGGGCTGGGCCTCGGCCAACGTCAACGAGGTCAAGGTGCGCGACTACGATCTGCTGCCCTTCATCGAGCCGATCCGCGCCGAGGAAAGCGTCAAGACCGCGCGGGTGAAAGACTCGATTGCCAAGGGCGAAGGCTACGCTTTCTACTGCTACAAGCCGCATGCCATCTGGTACATGTTCGACGTGCAGATGCTCTCCGAGCCCACCTACGACCCGGCCAAATACAAGATGGTGCAGCCGTCGGATTCGCCCGACTGGTATGAGCAGTCGATGGTCGCCACCAAGGATGCGCTGAAGCAGGTGCAGATCGCCTGGTCCAGCTCGCTCAAAGAGCGCTCGCCGGCCATCGCCGAATTCTTCGAGCGCTTCTCGCTGACCGCTGACGACGTCAGCAACTTCGCCTACCAGGTCTCCGGCAAGGGCCGCGATGCCGGCGAAGTGGCGCGCGAGTGGATCGCCGCCAACCCCGAGCGCGTCGACGCCTGGCTCGGCCTCTGAGAGCCGCAGCGCGCTGCCGGCGGCAACCTGCCGTCGGCAGCGCCTGCCCGCAACGGCCACGCGCGGCACTGCGCGCGACCGCCCCTTTCAGCCTGCCGTAATCGCAAAGAAGCCATGAGCACACCACCCGCCGCCGCCCCTGCGGGCGACGATAACGTCATCGAAATCCGCAATATCTGGAAGATTTTCGGCGATAACGCCGAGGCAGCGCTGCGCGCGATCCGCGAAGAGGGGCTGTCCAAGAGCGCGGTGCTGGAACGCTACAACGCGGTGGTCGGTGTGGCCGACGTCAGTCTCGACGTGCGCCGCGGCGAAATTTTCTGCGTCATGGGTCTGTCCGGCAGCGGCAAATCCACGCTGGTGCGCCATTTCAACCGCCTGCTGGAACCGACCGACGGGCGGATTCTGATCGAAGGTGTGGACGTGATGGCCCTCGGCCAGCGCGAATTGCAGGAGTTCCGCAACCGCAAGATCGGCATGGTGTTCCAGAATTTCGCCCTGCTGCCGCACCGCTCGGTGCTGGACAACGTGGCGATGCCGCTGGAGATCCGCGCCATCAACAAGAACGAGCGCATGCGCCTGGCGGCGAAAATTCTCGAGGTGGTCGAGCTGGACGCCTGGGGCAACAAATTCGCCCACGAGCTGTCCGGCGGCATGCAGCAGCGCGTCGGCCTGGCGCGGGCGCTGGCCGCCGACCCGGACGTGCTGCTGATGGATGAGCCCTTCAGCGCGCTGGACCCGCTGATCCGCCGCCAATTGCAGGATGAGTTCATCAAGCTCTCCGCGACCCTGCACAAGACCACCGTGTTCATCACCCACGACCTCGACGAAGCGGTGCGTATCGGCGACCGCATCGCCATCATGCGCGATGGCCGGGTGGTGCAGATCGGCACCGCCGAAGACATCGTGATGCACCCGGCGGACGACTACGTGGCGGATTTCGTCGCCGGCATCTCGCGCATCAAGGTGATCCGCGCGCACGCCATCATGTCGCCGCTGGCGGAGCACATCGCCAGCGGCGGCGCCCTGCCGGCAGAGGCGCCGCGGGTGGCGGAGAGCGAATCGCTGAGCGAGTTGATCCGCCTCGCCATCGACGCCGACACACCCATCGTGGTGCAGGATGGCGGCGTCGACGTCGGCGTGATCACGCGCAGCCACATCCTGAAAACGGTCATCGAGGGGACGGAAGTCTCATGAGCAGCGAGCCGCACCGCAACGACCCCGGGCAGCAGCCGCAGACGGACGAATTCGTCGCCGAGCGCCGCCAGCAGATCGCCCGCTTCGTCAGAACCAGTCCGGACTACTACACCGCCCAGTTCGAGCGCATCGGCAGCCGGGCGCGCTTCAGCTGGACCTTCAACCTCTGGGCCGGGGTTTTCGGGCCGATCTGGTTCGCCGCCCGCGGCCTGTGGAACTGGGGGCTGAGCTTCCTGATTATCGAGACCTTTGCGCTGGTGCAGATCGTCCGCGGCCTGTTCGGCGATCTGGCCGCCGACGCCTGGGCGCGCATCGAGAAGATCGAGGGCACGCTGGAGCTGCGCCGCCAGCAACTGGCCGCGGCCATCGAGAGCAACTCGGACAAGGTCGACGTCTACCGGCGCACGGTCGAATCGCTGGAGGGCGCCATCGGCGGCATCCGCCTCGAAGCGCAGCAGCTGGAGGAAACCGGCAGCTGGGTCGCCGCCGGCGGCTTTGCCCTGCTCGCCGCGGTCAAGCTGGTGCAGGCGCTGTGGGCCAACGCGGCGCTGGAAAAGCGCTTTTCCGAGTGGCTCTCGGATGCGCGCATCGCCGCCGGCATGCCAGTGGCGCAGATCGCCCTCGCAGCGCTGTTCGTCGGCCTGATCTTCGCCGCCACCGTGCTTCACTACAGCTTTCCCGGCGCCTATCCGCTGCTGATGGCATTCCCCACCGAACAGGCCATCCGCCTGACCAGCATCGCCTGGGTGGAGGAATTTTTCGCCTTCGCGGTGAGCAACGGCGAGACCTTCTTCGACGCCATCACCTACGCCATCCGGCTGATGCTCGACGGCCTCGAACTGATTTTCGTGCAGACCCCGTGGATGGTCATCGCCAGCTTCATCATCCTGCTCACCTGGCTGTCCGCCGGCAGTCGCGCGGCCATCTACTGCGCTGCGTTTCTGGCCTACATGGGGCTGCTCGGCTTCTGGGAAAAGGCCATGACCACGCTGGCATTGCTCGGCACCGCGGCCTGCCTGTCGATCATCATCGGCATCCCGCTGGGCATGTACTGCGCGCGGCGGCCGCGCTTTTACGCCGTCATCCGCCCGATCATGGATTTCATGCAGACCATGCCGGCCTTCGTGTTCATGATTCCGGTGATCGCCTTCTTCGGCACCGGCAAGCCGGCCGCGGTGGTCACCACGATGATCTTCGGCGGCACCCCGGTGGTGCGCCTGACCGTGCTCGGCCTGCGCGGCGTGCCCGAGCAGGTGCGCGAGGCGGCGATCTCCTTCGGCGCCAACAAATGGTACCTGCTGACCCGCGTCGATCTGCCGCTGGCCAGCCAGTCGATCCGCGCCGGCATCAACCAGACCATCATGCTCAGCCTGGCGATGGTGGTGGTGGCCTCGCTGATCGGCGCCAAGGGCCTCGGCGAAGACGTGCTCGAAGCGCTGCAATACGCCAACGTCGGCCAGGGTATCCTCGCCGGCTTCGCCATCCTGTTCTGCGCGATGATCCTCGACCGCATCGTGCAGGGCCCGCGCGAGTAGCGCGCCGATGGACGCACTGGTTTTCGTCCACGGCTATCTCGGCGGCGGCCGCCAGTGGCGCGATCAACGCGCCGCCTTCGCCGCCCGGCGCCGGGTGATCACCCCCGATCTGCCCGGCTTCGGCAGCAACTGCGCGCAGACCGCGCCGCAGAGCATCGGCGGCTTCGCCGAATACGTGCTCGACCAGCTCAGCGCGCAGGGCATCGAGCGCTTTGAGCTGCTCGGCCACTCGATGGGCGGGATGATCGTGCAGGAGATGGCCGCGCGCGCGCCGCAGCGCATCCGGCGACTGGTGCTCTACGGCACCGGCCCGGTGGGGTTGCTGCCGGGGCGCTTCGAGCCGATCGAGGAATCCTGCCGCCGGGTGATCGCCGAGGGGCCACGCGCCACCGGCCAGCGCATCGCCGCCACCTGGTTCATGGACTACCACGCGGCCGCCAACTACCCGCTGTGCGCCGAACTGGCCGCACCGGTCTCCGAACAGGCCGCGCTGGCCGGCCTCCACGCCATGCGCGACTGGTCCGGCGAAGCGGCGCTGGCGGCCATCGAGATCCCCACTCTGGTGCTGTGGGGCGACGGCGACCGCACCTACGGCTGGCCGCAGACCGAGCAGCTGTGGCGCGGCATCCGCGGCGCACAGCTGGCGGTGATGCCCGGCTGCGCGCACGCCGCGCATCTGGAAAAGCCGGTGCTGTTCAACGCCTTGCTGGGGGATTTTCTCGGTATCGGGATGGGCTGAGGCCGCGCCTCAGTCGTGCGCCCCGCGCGGCGGGTACAACCAGCCCCAGAAACGTCCCAGCCCGCGGCGGATATCTTCGAGAATCAGATAGTTGACCGGGATCAGCAGCAGGGTGACGAAGGTCGCGAAGAGGATGCCGAAGCCCAGCGACACGGCCATCGGAATCAGGAACTGCGCCTGGGTGCTCTTTTCGAAGATCAGCGGCGTCAGCCCGGCGAAGGTGGTCAGCGAGGTCAGCAGCACCGGGCGAAAGCGCGCCACCCCGGCGATGCGCACGGCGATATCCCGCTCCACCCCCTCGCGGCGGCGGCGGTTGACGTAATCCACCAGCACCAGGCTGTCGTTCACCACCACGCCGATCAGCGCCAGCATGCCGAGCATGCTGATGATCGACAGATTCATGCCCATGATGACGTGGCCGAGCACCGCGCCGGCGACGCCGAAGGGCATCACCGACATCACCATCAGCGGCTGCGAATAGCTGCGGAAGGGGATCGCCAGCAGGCAGTAGATGAGGAACAGCACCATGCCGACCCCCACCTTCAGCGTGCCGAAGGAATCGCGCTGCTCGCGCGCCTCGCCCTCCAGGCTGTAGTCGACGCCGGGCAGCGCCGCGGTGGCCTCATCCAGCCAGGCGCCGAGATCGGCCTTGATGGCCTCCACATCGGCGCGCTGCTTGTCCGCATCGGCGGTGATGTTGAGAGTGCGCTGGCGATCGATGCGTTTGATCTCGGCCGGGCTGCGCGCGCCCTGCAGCTCGGCGATCTCGGCCAGCGGCAGCTCGCCACCGCCGGGGGTGCGGATGCGCAGATCGTAGAGCCGCGCCAGCGATTCGCGTTCGGCCAGCGGATAGCGCAGCATCACCCGAACCTCGTCGCGCTCGCGCTGGATCCGCTGCACCTCCTCGCCGAGGAAGGCGCGGCGCACCTGCTGGGCGACATCGCGCAGCGACAGGCCGATCAGCTCGGCGCGCGGCAGCAGCGACAGGCGCAGCTCGCGCTTGCCGTCGCTGTAGCTATCGCCGATGTCGAACAGCCCCGGATAGCTCGCCAGCCGCGCTTTGATATCCTCGGCGAGGATCTGCATCTCGGCGAAATCGCGGCCGCGCAGCTGTACGTCGATGGGGTCGCCGCCGCGGCCGATCTCAGCGCGATAGGTGACGCTCTCCGCGCCGGGAATCGCGCCGATATTGCGCCGCCATTCGGCGACCAGCTCGGAGCTGGTGATCGCCAGCGTGCGGTGCTCGGGGGCGACGATCTCAAACATCACCCGGCCGACGTGTGACTGGCCACGGCCGCTGCCACCGGTAGAGCCGACCGTGGACAGAATGTGCCGCACCACCGACTCGCCGCTTTCCGGATCGACGTATTTCTCCTGCAGTGCGCGCGCCTGCTCGGCCATGCGCGCGATGTGCGCGCCGGTCACATCCACCGGCGTGCCGGCCGGCATCGACAGGCTGGCGCGCGCCAGCTCCGACTGCACGCGCGGGAAAAAGACGAACTTCATCCAGCCCGCGCCGACCGCGGAAAACACCACGATGGCCACCGCGATGAACAGCGACAGGGTCAGGTAGCGACGATTCAGCGCAGCGTGCAGCAGCGGCCGGTAGAAACGCATGATGAACTGCTGCAGGCCATCGGCGATGCGCTGCTGGCCGCGCAGCAGCCAGCCCGGCGGGTGCGCCGGATCGCGCGGCTTCAAGTGGCGCAGGTGGGCCGGCAGGATCAGCTTCGACTCGATCAGCGAGAACAGCAGCACCGGCACCACCACCAGCGGAATCTGGGCGAAGATCGGCCCGCGGTGCCCGCCCATGAACAGCGGCGGCAGAAAGGCCACCGCGGTGGTCAGCACGCCGAAGGTCACCGGCACCGCCACCTCGCGCGTACCCTCGATGGCGGCGCGCAGCGGATCGCCCCACTGCTCCAGCCGCGCGTGCACATTCTCGCCGGTGACGATGGCGTCATCGACGACGATGCCGAGCACCAGAATAAAGGCGAACAGGGTGACGATATTCAGCGTGATGCCGAGGGTCGGCATCAGCAGCAGACCGCCGGCGAAGGCGATGGGAATGCCCACGCAGACCCACAGCGCCACCGCCGGGCGCAGGAACAAAGCCAGCAGCAGCAGCACCAGCGCCATGCCCTGAGTGGCGCTGCGCAGCAGGGTGTCCAGGCGTGCTTCGACGATCCGCGAGCGATCCCGCCAGTAGGCCAGCGTCACCCCCTCGGGCATCCGCGCGCCGGCCTCGGCGATATAGCGCTTGACCGCGCCGGCCACCTCGATGGCGCTCTGATCGCCGACCCGATAGACCTCCAGCAGCACCGCGCTGCGACCGTCGAAGCGGGTCACCACCGGATCTTCGGAAAAGCCGTCGTTGATCTGCGCGATATCGCCGAGCAGCAGGCGGCTGCCGTCGCTCTCGCCGCGCAACACGATCTCGGCGAAGTCATCACTGCTGACCGCCTGCTCGCGGGCGCTGACGAGGATCTCGCCACCGGCGGTGAGCAGGCTGCCGGCAGCCAGATCCAGCGAGCCGCGACGGATCGCCTCGGCGACCTCGGCCAGCGTCAGGCCGTACTCGCGCAGCCGCGCCTCGGGGATCTCGATGGCCAGCTCGTAGGGGCGCACGCCGTCCAGCTCCACCTGGGTGACCTCGGGCAGGGCGGCGATCTCATCGCGCACCTGCTCGGCGATGCGCCGCAGGCCGGCCTCGGGCAGCGCGCCGTAGACCACCGCGCTGATGGTGTTGCGGCGCCACTGCACGACGCGATATTCGGGCCGCTCGATGCCCTCGGGAAAGCTGCTGATGGCCTCGACGCGCCCCTTGATATCCTCCAGCAGTTCGCGGTCGTCGTAGCCGCGGGCGACATCGACATCCACCCGCGACAGGCCCTCGGTGGAGTAGGAGCGGATCTCCTCGATGCCCTGCAGATCCTGAATCGCCTCTTCGACGCGCGTGCTGACCGCCTTTTCGACCTCCTCCGGCGAAGCCCCGCGGTACAGGGTGCTCACCTGCACGCGATCCGCATCGGTGCTGGGGAAAACCTCCAGCGGCGTGCGCATCACCACCGCCTGAACGCCAGCGATGAAAATCGCCAGCATCAGCAGGTTGGCGGCCACCGGATTGCGCGTGAACCAGGCGATCATCGCCTCAGCCCTCGCCCTGCGCGGCGGTGCTTTCGCCGGCGCCGCTGTCATTGGCGGTGCCGCCATCCGTGCCGCCCTCTTCCGTGGCGGCCTCTTCCGTGGCGGCCTGATCCGTGGCGGTCTGATCCGCACCGGCATCGGCCACGCCAACCAGGCGCGCCTCCACCGGCAGGCCCGGCTGCACACTGCCCAGCGGGCTCAGATTGACCAGCTCACCCTCGGCCAGCCCGGAGCTGGCCGGGTCGATCACCGCGTATTGGGCATCGCCCCACAGCACCGTCACCGGCTGCGCGCGCAGCTTGCCGGCGCGCACCACCAGCAGCTCGCTGCCACTGCCGCGGCCATCCCCGGCGCCAGCCGCAGCACTGTGCGGGGCGCCCTGCGCGACGTCGCTGATGGCAGCTTTAACGGCGGCGACGGGCGCCGCCTGGCGCAGTGCGCTGCGCGGCACGACGAACACATCGCGCAGAGTGCCGGCGTCGATCTCGGCGCGCACGAACTGACCGATGCGCGCATCCTCCGGCAGCGGCAGCTCGGCCACCAGATGCAGCTGGCCGGTAGCGCTATCGATGGCCGCCTCGCTGCGCACGATGCGCGCCT
>Ga0207752_1001108_pt1 | contig 12518 bp, 7 predicted proteins | sample Pon2CUnioCityCA_6_FD_187272 | JGI IMG/M metagenome (GOLD analysis project Ga0207752, IMG submission 187272) | Marine sediment microbial community from Union City, CA, USA - Pond 2C Sediment 2 (SPAdes) | ecosystem: Environmental > Aquatic > Marine > Intertidal zone > Salt pond sediment ... | reverse complement strand
CTGCTCCGCAGTGAACGAAGCCATACCGAAGAGCCCCAGACATGAAATGAATATGGCAAGAACAGTGAAGTATTTGAAGATCTTGCCTCTCCGCTCGTCGCTTTGATACTGGCTGTTAAACACATCATCAAGAAATCTGTACTCGAACAGATTGTTGGGGGCGAATTGAGCGGCTTTGTTTTTCAGAAAAGCGAGAGTTCCGGATATGTCAGCGGGTGTGATTTTTACGAAGATGAAGCTGTGAGAGCCGTGCCGCTGGGACATAGTAAAAATGACCGGTTCTATCTCGTTATGAAGGGAACTGGCATTAAAATTTTTGACGATGCCGATGATCTTTCCCTCATCTTCCCAGCAGGAAAACATCTTTCCAATGGGGGATTTCAGCCCTGTGATCCTTAAGGCTTCCTCATTGAGAACATAGTTTTCCCGGTCTGTTGGGTATTCCTCTGAAAAGCTACGGCCCTGTATGATCTCCATGCCGAGTGTTTCGAAATAGTCATAGTCCACAGAGGCGTCGGTCATGGTGACATAATTATCAGGGCCTTTTCCTTCCCAATAAACAGGATTAATATGGCCTATGCTGGTCGGGTATCTCCGGGCAGCCGAGACATTGCTAACATGTGAATTTTGTTTGATCTCATTTTTAAACGACCTGAAGGATCCTCTCAATTCCCTGTTCATGGAGATGGCGACCACATGCTCTCTGTCCAATCCTATATCTTTATTTCTGATGTAGTTGAGCTGCTTGTACATCACTAGGGTGCCTATGATCAATACAATGGTCGCAGTGAATTGAGCGACCACCAGGACCTTTCTCAATACAAAACCGCCGGCGCCTGACTGCAGTTTTCCTCTTCTGAGTGTATCTACGGGTTTGAATGATGAAAGCATGAAGGCAGGATAGCTTCCGGCTGCCAGTCCTGTAAAAAGGATGAGCCCTAGCAGCAGAATCCATGTGGAAACACTGCTGAATATGTCCAGAGCCATCTGCTTTTGCGCAAGAGTATTGAAAGCGGGCAGAAAAAGATAAACCAGAGTGATGGATATCAAAAGAGCGATCAAAGACAACATAAACGATTCTCCGATGAACTGCTTTATGATATCTGTTCTTTCCGCTCCCACCACTTTTCTCATGCCGATTTCTTTGGCACGGGTGTTGGACCTGGCTGTGGAAAGATTTATGAAATTGATGCAAGCAATGATCAGCACGGCGGCAGCGATAGCCAGAAAGATATAAACATAAAGAATGGGATCCGTACCGTTTAATGAATACAAATGGACTTTTGACAGAGGCCGGATGTGAAGGACTACGGGCTGGTTTGTTCTTTTATCACGTTCCATGAGGAATCCTGAGATCTTATCCGCAAAATCTTTAAGGGAAACATTTTCCTCTAACTGCGGGTAGGTCCAGGCTTCATAAGACCAGCTGGTTTCTCCTCTTTCACCCATAAGCTTCATAGGAGCGAGAAAATCAAACTGAAGGTGTGAGTTTTTGGGCACATTTTTTAAAACACCGGTCACGATCAGCTCAAGCCTGTTATTGATCAAAACTGACTTTCCGATAGGGTCCTGCCCGCCAAAATACTTAAAAGCAGCGCGTTCGGTGATAACGATCGACTCCGTGCTTGCAAAAACGGACTCTGGATTTCCTTTGAGGAGCGGGAATGTGAATATCTTCAAAAAATCATCGTCTACCAGGCCTCCGCTCTCATTATAGATATTGTCCCCGTGTTTTATGAGCCAGTACCGGGTGCAGAATCTTGTGATTCTCTTCACTTCCGGATATTTGTTCTTTAGGGCCTTGGCCAGGGCCAAAGGATTGGACGAGTATTTGGTTCCTTGAAGTTCAACGTTTGTCTGGTAGATGTTGCTGTAATTTTCGTGAAATTTGTCATAACCCAGCTCATCCTTGACCCAGAGAAGGATCAGAATGCAGCAGGTCATTCCCACAGCCAGCCCCATGATGTTGATGAGAGAGTAGACCTTGTTGTTTTTGATATTTCTCCATGTGATTTTAATATAATTCTTTAGCATGGCCGCTCCTATGAAAAAAGATAATTTGAAATAGGCGGCAAGCGCATAGAGAACCTGCCCCCAGTACCATAAGAAAGCCCTGAGTTCCCCTTTTTCCTTTATATGCTCTTTATGCTCCTCGCCGCAGTCTCCGGAGATAGAGTGCTCTAACTCATAACGGGCCAGATAGGAAAGAAGCTTCTGGCCAACCTTTGGCGGATTTTGTTTGGATTCTTTCATGGTGTGTCTTCGGAATCAGGTTTTACGTAACTTACATATACATAATACGCATGTCAAGTACAAAAGGTTGCCGTTCGAATGAAAAACATTTTACTTAAGGAAGGAAAAAGCAGGGCAAAGGGATTAAAACCGGGCAAAAATGGTGGCGGTTATGAGTACCAGGCAGTAAACAACAGCTGAAGCTACATAAGGTATCTTTCCTTCTCTCTTCAGGAATTTAAAGGCCGGGCTTTTTATTCCGACCATCCAGACCGAAGCCATTGCCCCTGCAAAGATCAGAAGAGCCGCAGCGCTGAGATAGGGTGAAAGAAGGGAAGGCAGATGCTTATTTAAGGAGATATCTCCGGAGAGAAGAAGTTCCGCGGTTTTGTATCCAATGGGGTCCTTTACGGCCAGGGGATAATAGGGGAGCCTAGAGGTAATCCGGAACAGAGCTTTTAGCATATGAGTCAGAGCCACAACAGGAAGAAAGATGAGGCTGAACGTTTTCAAGGAATCCATTAAGGAAGTGCGGTTTACGTATTTTCCTATGATTCCCGGGATGAGGAAAAGTACGGCGGGCAGGCCCATAAAAAGCACAAGCGCGTGAATGAGATGCCCCAGTTCTCCGGAGGCCCCCAGCCAGGATGTGATATGGTCCGGGATGTAAAGCATCACTTCTTCGGCCGCGGACCATTCCTCGGATATTTCCCATACGGCCAGTCCGCTTGCCAGAAAGAGAAGAAAAAATTCGGCTGCAGAGAGCTTTATGGAGCTGAAGAGATCGGACATGGGCTTTCGCAGGGAAAAACTCAGGTTCTTATAAGGGCAGACCTTGAGACAGTTCGTACACACCAGACAGCTCCGGTTGTCTTTTATTTTAGGAGGATAAAGATTACTGGTGCAGCTCCGGGCGGTCATAGTATAGGCATTTTGCGGGGCCACACAGTCTTTGGTCTTGCATTTTTTGCAGATTTCCTTATCCCTGGCTCTCCATTCAAAAAGGGAACAGCAGGAATATAAGCCTAAAAGGCGTCCTACCGGGCACAAATAATCACAGAAAGCCCTTTTCTCATAAACAAATCCAACCACCATAGCCGTGGCAAAGAGAAAAAGGAAAAAAAAGGCCATGCGTTCAGGAAAGCGGTGCGCCCAAAACGTGCGGATGAAGCCCAGAAGCGCTAAAGAGTAAAAGAGCGTAATGCCCCATCCGGAAGTAAAAAAGCGCGGGACCCGGCGCCTGAGCCCGATTTTGCTGAACAATGAGTTAATAAGCTCCATAGGGCATACCTGACACCATATGCGCCCGAACAGCACCGCGCTTATGATCACAAGAGGCCACCACAGAGACCAGACAATGAGAGCGGCCAGGTTAGTGTTCCGCAGCGTCCCGGCTATTTTTTCAGAGACATGGGGAACAGCCAGGCCTCCGGCTATAAGAAGAGCAAAACAAAGGAAGGTGAAAATCTGGGCTGAGATCGGATAATACCGGGAAGATAAGATGCGTCTTAGAAATTTGGAGCGCAGGAGATCCATGGCCACATAAGATATTAGGGGATTAAAAAGTGTGAAGTCAATAAGAAAAAGGTTGGGATCAGTTGAGATTGTTTGAATTAAGTGAGGCAAACAAGTAGAATACCCCAAATTACGGTAGTAAAGCATGATCGAAAAAGACAGAAGCCTTATCCGGGCACGGATTATAGCTGAGCATAAAGAATCATACATTCTAAGAAACGAGTCATCCGAATTTTCTGCAAAAATAACCGGAAAGATGATGTTTGCGGCTTCATCCAGGGAAGATTATCCGGCTGTCGGCGATTGGGTTCTCATAACACCTCTTGATAAAGAGAAGGCTGTTATCCATGAAATACTTCCCAGAAAGACAGTGCTGAAAAGAAAATCAGCAGGAAAAACAGATGTGCAGATCATCGCTTCAAATATCGATGTGGCTTTTATTGTCCAGTCGCCTGATAGGGATTACAGTTTGAACAGGTTTGAAAGATATTTCTCCTTGGCTGAATCCGGTGGGATAAAGCCGGCAGTAGTGCTCAATAAAATTGATCTGATAGATGATTCAGATCTGGAATGGAGAATATCCGAAATAAAAGACAGATTCAAAGGTACTGATATTTATACAACGAGCACTCTTACGGGTAAAGGAATGGCAGATCTAAGGAAAAATATCAAAAAAGGACTTACCTATTGTTTCTTAGGTTCCTCTGGGGTAGGGAAGTCATCTCTCATAAATACACTCATAGGAAAAAACCTCATTAAAACCGGGGAAATAAGCTTCCAAACGAACCGGGGCAGACACATCACCACCCACAGACAGCTTTTTATACTGGAAAACGGAGGTCTGCTCATAGACAATCCCGGAATGCGCGAGATCGGGCTGCTTGATTCGAAGACAGGCATAAAAAGTGTTTTTTCTGAGATTCAGGGTTTATCCAAGCATTGCAGATTCTCGGACTGCACACACACGCATGAACCCGGTTGTGCCGTATTAAAAGCCGTAAGGTCCGGTGATCTGGATAAAAGTCAATATAAGAATTATATAAAACTGGCAAAAGAAAATGAGTTTAACACCATGACTCGACTTGAGAAGAGGGAGAAAGACCGTAACTTCGGAAAATTTATTAAAAAAGCAAAGAAGCAAATCAAGAAGTACGAATCCTGATTTGTTTTTTTACAATCCCGCCTTTTTTACTTAATATAACCCAGGGATTTGAGAGCCTCTTTCACTTCATTATCAATTTTTTTGACCTCATGATCTACCACCTGGCTTATATCCAGAGATTCACTCATCTTTTTCCGCAAAATTTCAAGCATTTGCTCCCGGACATCCTTGTATTGTTCTGAAAGGTCATTTTTTTCCAGAGGGTCTTTTTCCAGGTCATAAAGCTCTATCTCTTCCCCCTTCCTGGAATAAATCAGGCTCCAATTCCCGTTTATGACCTTCATATGACTCCGGCTCGGACTTACGATAAAAACAGATTTATCATTCTCCTTTTTGAGAAGGCTTTGTCCCTGGAGCTGATTGAAATTCCCTATTTTGATTCCCCCTGCATCATAGATATCCGCAAGCGTGGGAAGTACATCCACATGCTCAACCAATGTTTGAACGGTTTTTGTCTCAGGGAACAATTGATGACTGTGAAAGATCAAAGGCACATGCACCACTTCATTATACAGGGTCTTTCCTCCGTGCGCCATGTCGCCGTGCTCCATAAATTTCTCCCCATGATCCGCTGTGAGGATGACCATGGTATTATCAAAAATCCGCTCTTCCTGAAGGGCATTGACCAGGTCACCGATCAATTTGTCGGTGTGGAAGAGATAACTGTCATAACGGTCTATCAAATAAGCCAGATCCTGTTCAGTCAACTCTATTTCTTTATCAGGATCTCTTAAATACTGGTAGACCTCTTTGGGCTTTTTGGAGTGAAGCTCCTTCATCTTTTGGGACAATTCGTAAGAAGGCTTAAGGAATTCATGGTTCTTAATCTCTTTATCGAGCCAGAAATAATCATGGAGATCCAGGAGGTGTACATACAGGAAAAAATTTTTGTTTTTTTTCTCCCGGATGAATTGGATAGCTTCCCCTATAATGTTGGGGTCTCCTCTTTTAACCACATGGAATTCATCAAATCCCTGGTCATAGTTTGAATCAGCCGAGACCCATCCGCAGGCTGTGAAAGCCGAGGTATAAAATTCTTTTTCATGCAGGATCTCTGAGATAAGCCACAGAGACTCCGGGAGCACACTGTATTCATTATTGATATTGGGAGGCACAAAGACTTTATGTACAAGAGGGTAAGTCCCGGTGAATAAAGACGCCATAGAAGTAGGGGTCTGAGTGGACTGGCTGAATGAATTCAAACAAATCAATGAATTCTGAGCCAGAAAATCAATATGAGGCGTGGTCTTTCTCTTATAATCGTAACAGCTCAGATGATCGGCTCTCAGTGCATCCACCACAATCAAAATCACGTTGTCCGGGTTTGAATCAATCTGTTTTTTACAGCCTATTCCCGCCACCATAAAAAGAAGAAATATTATCCCTAAATACAGGGAAGCTCTTTGTAAAAAGGTCATCTTCTCTCTCCGCTACTGATGCTATCTGTTTTCATTATGGTTGTCAAAAAAGAATTTCCCCTAAAAATGGGGAACAGATATTACATCAGTGGTATTTGTATCAGGTGGGGAAATAGAGTAAACTGTATTCATTCGGTTGAAGGAATATAAGAGTTGAATGATATCAGGCCTTTGTTAGTGACCGGAATGCCCCGGAGCGGGACCACCTGGCTGGGAAGAATGATCAGCGCCTCCAAATATTATTTTTATGTCCATGAATTTATCAATCCCGTTTGCTTATTTCAGGAGACGCGGCCTTTTCAAAAATATCATTACATTGATGAACACAACATCCATAGATATGAGCCTATCCTGGAGAAACTGATCAATTTGACCTACAAAAGCGAGATGGAAAAAAACAGTATAAAGCATATAGCTAAAGAGACGGTCCGGTCTTTTTACAGCATGAAAAGAAGGGCGCTGGGCTATCCCCAGCCTTTGCTCAAAGAACCCAATGCCTGCTTTTCTTCTGATTTTCTTTCGCGGAAATATGGATGGAAGGTCATTGTTCTGGTGAGACATCCTGCGGCTGTGGCGGCGAGTTTTAACCGGATGGGATGGCCCTCTGATCTGGATCGAATACTGCAGCAAAAAACTCTTATCCGTAAATATTTCTCAAAGATAGCGCTTGAAAAGCACAGAGACCGGGTGGAGGAGATCAGTTTGTTGTGGCTGATGGTCATGCACGTTTTGACACGGTTTATGGAAAGAAACAAAGACTGGATTCTAGTGAGACACGAAGACATATGCAGGGATCCGCTTGGAAAATTCGAAAAAATATTTGAAAAATTGAATATCTTTTTTTCAAAAAAGATGAAGAATAAGATCATTTCCAGCACTCAGAGCGAAACCGTAACGCCTGAAGATAGAGACCCTTTTCATCTCAAAAGAAACAGCCGAAAACTGGCTGGCGCATGGCAGGATTTGTTAACGGCTGAAGAGATCGAGAAGATAAAACGTATTGTCAGTCCGGTATCTGATCAGTATTACGGGGAGCAGGACTGGAAGGCCGAAAAGATGATGGATTAAGAAGACAGGTTCAGGAAAAAGGGACTATATTTATTTCTTTTGACATTCGAAAGAAATTCGTCTATACTTGATTTATGATAACTTTTCAAATTCGAAAGAAACTTAAAGAAAAACAAGATGAAATTATTAACACGGCATGAAGAACATGTCCTTTTGACCATCCTTCATTTAGGGGATAACGCCTATCTGGTCACGATCAAGGATTACCTGGAAGATCAAACTTTCAAGGAACTCTCTTACGGTACGCTTTATGTTTCGTTGAAGCGGTTGGAAAAAATGGGATACGTCCAGCACCAGGTGGGGGAAGCAACATCAAAGCGGGGTGGCAAAGCCATAAGGTATTATTCCGTCACAAAAGCAGGCGTACGGGCACTGGAAAAAACCAGGAAAGTGCAGGAGTCCTTATGGAACGGATTCTCAAGCCTGGCTATCAAAGTTGGAAAGATCCATGAGTCCTAACCGATCAAATCTGCCTCGATGGGGACAGTGGTTTTTAAAACGCCTGTTGTCCAGTGAGGATTACGAATTTTTCTCAGGAGATTTAGAGGAAGGCCTGCGTGAAGATTTAGAGCACAAGAATTGCCTAAGAGCCCGGTTGAGGCTTCAAATCCGGCTGTCAGCCATCATCATCCCGATCTTGATATCTAAGCTCCGATGGATTTTGGTTCTGGTAGCTAATGATATAAAGATCACCACGAGAAATATTAAAAAGCACAGGATCTACAGTCTCATCAACATAAGCGGACTTGCTGTCAGCCTGGCTTTCTGTATTCTGCTGATTTCTTATATTAGGGACGAGTGGCATTACGACCGGTTCCATGCCAAGGCGCCTCTAATTTACATGACCACTGTTGAGATGATGAATAATCCCCCGGCGGCTGTCTCCGCCCCTATTCTGGCCGATCCCCTTCAGGCTGAATTCCCTGAAATCGTGAGAGTTGTGCGTTATTGGCGAACCAGCCAAGCCGTCAAGTCCGGCGGAATCATCCAAAATCAAGATTTGGCTCTGGCAGATCCGGGCTTCTTCTCCCTTTTCGATTTTCCCTTCCGCTCAGGCCGGCCTGATAGGGCTATAGATGCACCAAATAAGGTCGTCCTGACCGAGGAATCCGCTTCCCGATTCTTTGGTCCCATCGATCCGATCGGCAGGATACTTTCCATCAGTATGGGTAGCCAGCCTCACGATTTTATAGTGACAGGAGTATTGAAAAGAATTCCGGGCAATTCATCCATACAGTTCGACCTCCTGGTCTCATTTAAACACCTCTCTGACATATTCGGAGAGGAATTTACCGGAGGATTGATCGATACTCCTTTTTTTCATACCACGTTCCTTGAACTCCATCCGGAAAGCAGTCCTCATGATCTTGAAGCCAAGCTTCCGGGCTTCGTTGAGAAATATTACGGTGAAAATCTCCGGAAGTTCAAAATGGATCCTGCAAGCTTGAGCCTAGGCCTTTATCGGCTCCAGGACTTTCATCTTGGTGCTGTTGGATCCTCCTCGCTGGAGGGACACAGCCGCCCTCTGTATTCCTGGGTCTTATTCGGGATCGCTTTGGTCGTACTGCTTTTGGCCTGCTCTAACTATACGAATTTATCCTTAGGTCTTTCTTCCCTGCGGCTTAAAGAAATAGCCGCACGGAAAGTGGTTGGGGCTGGGAAAGTCCATCTGGTCAGGCAGTTTATCAATGAATCTCTGCTCTTGAGTCTTATTGCGGTTGCTTTGGGGGCTGTCCTGGCGATCCTGGCATTCCCGCGGTTCAATCACTATACAGGGAAAGCCTTATCTCTCGATTTTCTCTTGAATTTTCCTTCCGTTGCTCTGCTTTTAGGTTTGCTGCTTCTGACTGGACTGATTTCCGGAGGCTATCCAGCCGTCATTCTCTCAAGCCTGAAAATCACTGATATATTCTCGGGAAAAATCCGGATAGGAGGGAAAAATATTCTTACCCGAGCTCTTCTGATATTTCAATTCACATTTACCATATTCCTGGTTGTCGGATCACTGGTTATGATCAAGCAGATGGATTACTTAACACGGGAAGATATGAGATTCGATTATCAAAATCTGGTTGCAGTTCCGACCTATTCTTTTTGGAATTATGACGAATCAGGCGACCGGGCGCTGGAAGTTTTTCAGCAGGAGCTGGGAAAGCATTCGGAGATTTTGGCCGTGGCAGGGACCAGCGGCTATGGCACTCCCATGGGGTATTCCAACATCACGGACTATGAATTTCAAGATTCACTGGTCACCGTAGCTCATAAACGGGTAGATTACGGCTTTATCGAGGCAGTGAAGATCCCGCTTCTTCAAGGGAGAAATTTCTCACCTGAATTTCCCTCTGATATCGAAGATGCTGTGATCGTCAACCAAGCTCTGGTGCGCCGCTTTGGATTAAAAAATCCGGTGGGAAAGAATTTTTCCGAGTTTGCCAAAGATACCCGGCCTGAGGGATATAAATATGCACCTACGATTATCGGAGTGATTCAGGATTTTCATTTTGCGTCCCTTCATCAGGAGATCAGTCCGATGATGTTGAACATGAGGCCGGAAGAACCCTTGATGTACATCCTGGTTTGTCTCCTGCCGGGAAATCCGGCCCCTGCCCTGGCCGCCATGCGGGAGATCTGGATGGAGACAAATCCTGATAAGCCGTTCAGTCCGGTTTTTTTGGATGATGTTCTAACCTCTCAGTATGAACGCGAGCGGAATTGGAGCGGTATTATTCGGTTTTCCACGGCCTTCGCCATGTTAATAGCAGGAATGGGATTGTTTGGGCTCACTGCCTTGACCGTGTCCAGCAGAACCAAGGAAATCGGAATTCGAAAGGTGCTGGGAGCGAGTATACCGGCAGTCATGACAATCATCTCCCGGGAATTTGTTATATTGATATTATGCGCTAATGCAGCGGCTTGGCCCTTGGCCTATTGGATTGCTTCCAAGTGGCTGCAGAGCTTCGCCTATCGGACTACAATATCCCTGTGGATATTTCTGCTGGCGGGAGCGATCGTTCTATGCATTGGTTTGATAGTCGTTTGCTCTCACGCTGTGCGGGCCTGCCTTAAGGATCCCGTTAATGCGCTCCGCTATGAATAGCAGCTCTTTGAAAGTTTGTATCTTCCCAATGGTCTGTATTGGTTGCATTGTTCAATGCAGAAAAGGAAACAAGACTAGCCTGGTGACAAATACATCATTCATACCGCAGTGAATGGACAGGATTGCTATCTTTTCACCCCGCATGCGAACATCATATTGGACATCCCGAGCCCTTTATCATAGGTAATGGAAATCTCTGAGAATCCGGCTTCTTTCATCATCGTTCGAACCTGGTCTTCGGTCCAGATATTCATCCCATATTTTTCGATCTCCTTTGAATGATCCTTTCCGTCTTCCGCATTGAACTCTATGCTGACGACTGTTCTTCCTCCGGGGCGGAGCACGCGGTGTATTTCCTTTAATGACTCCAGAGGTTTAGGAAATCCGATGAAACTGCCCATTGTGGTAGCGGCACTGAACCTGTTGTCGTTCCAGGGCAGATGCAGTGCATCGCCCTGCATGATCTCTGCTGTTCCTGCGGCAATGCGTTTTCTGAGCTTGCGGTTTGCCATTTTCACCTGGACATGAGACAGGTCAAGTCCGGCCACGCTGTGGACGTGAGATGCATATTTTTTCAGGAAATGCCCGCCCCCGCAGGCAATGTCAATGATGTCATCTTCAGGCTGTGGATTCAGGACCTTGGATACGCGCTGATAGATTATACCGTGAGGCAGCGGCATTAGCCAAGCGACAATCCAGCCGACAAATCCCCTGGGCAACCCGGGTTGAGTGAGTTTTACTTCCTTGTTGGCCATTTTAAAGGCCTCCCCTCTAAATGTTATCCCTTTTCAATAAATTTATTTCTTGTCCCATCATACATCTAAAAAATAAGCCCAGTCAACGAAGAATTCGAATTTTGCTGCTTGTCGCTTAATTTGGCTTAATGGTGCTTAAAGGAAAATTTTTTTTAATGGATTTTTCAGTTGAAATGCGCTGAAGCTATGGTATAGCTATTGAAAGGCAAATTATGGATTTTCAGTTTATAGGGTGGTACCTTATGGAGCGTCCCCAAATTTATTTAATCCTAAACCAGATTCGTGTACGCAAACATATCCTCACAAGCATCAGCATTACGGGAACTTCAATCAGTACTCCTACAACTGTTGAAAGTGAAGCTCCTGATGAAAGACCAAACAGCATAGTTGACGTCGCAATTGCTACCTCAAAATGGTTACTTGCCCCTATCATGGCTGATGGTGCAGCGTCCTCATAACTCAATTTAAGCACTTTTGCCAGTCCGTATGTCATCCAGAATATAAGATTGGTCTGTATAAACAGCGGAATTGCTATCCATAGAATTGTCAAAGGCCTGGTAAGAATTATATCGCCTTTAAAAGAAAATAAGAGTACTAATGTTATCAACAGGGCCGATATTGATACAGGTGTTAACAGATGAAGGAACTTTTCTTTAAACCAATTCTTGCCTTTTGATTTTATGATCCATTTTCTTGAAAAGTAACCGGTAACCAGCGGTAAAGCAACATATATTCCAATAGACAGCAATAATGCCTGCCAGGGGACCGGAAGTCTTCCGATACCGAGAAGGAACCCGCCGAGAACTCCGTAAAGTAATAACATCGTCAATGAATTAATAGCTACCATTACAAGAGTATGTCCGTCATTTCCTCTTGCAAGGTATCCCCAAACCAGAACCATAGCAGTACAGGGAGCGATACCTAATAAAATACACCCGGCAAGATAGCTGCGCCATAATGGTATCTCAAGCATTTTTATTCCGTTATGCATTACAACATTTCCTGCCCCGTGAACTGTTCCTATAGCCCAGTCCGTTGCTCCCGGAGGAAGTTTTACAATATCTATCGCATCCGCTCCAATAAGATTTTTAAAAAGGAAACCCAAAAAGAATATAGCAATGGCATACATGGTAAATGGCTTTACCATCCAGTTAGCAAACAAGGTCAGCATTACGGGTTTTGAAGTTTTCCCGGCCTGAACGACTTCCGCGAAATCTATCTTTACCATGATCGGATACATCATAAAGAAAAGACATACAGCAATAGGAATT